>OBEQ010164792.1_pt1 | contig 16067 bp, 22 predicted proteins | sample 1670901 | NCBI WGS metagenome assembly OBEQ01 (sample SAMEA104232315, study PRJEB22302) | groundwater metagenome | biome: forest; feature: aquifer; material: groundwater | place: USA | collected 2011-08-07 | depth 5.4 m
CGGGAGCTTGGGGGGCGGCTGGAGCCGCAGGCGCAGCAGGTGCTTCTGTTTTGTTTTCTGCAGGGGCTGGTGCAGCCGGAGCTGGTGCTGGTGCTGACTGTTGTGCTGGGGCGGGAGCAGATTGCGCAGGCTGAGATGTCGCTGGGGCTGCGGCAGGCGCTGGTGAAGTAGTTGCCGGTTGACTTGGAGTGGGAGGCGCAACTTGTGCTTCTTGCGGCACCGTAACCGTGGCTTGCTGCACTTGAGAAACTTGCGCAGCTGGCACTTCTTGTTTCACCTGTTCCACTTGTGCAACCACAGCAGCAGGTAGCGACTGTTCTGTTGTTGATGGTTGCCCGGCAGGAGTAGAAAAAACTTCCTTTTGGACTTGCTGGACTGCGGCGGTTAGCTCTTGTTGCTGCGCTTGATTGACTGCTTGTGCAACCACGGTAGTTAACTGTGTTGTTGATGATTGCACAGGAGGGGTAGCCGAAACTTCCGTTTGAACAGTAGTCGTTACCTGTTGTTGTGGTGCCAGAGTGACTACTTGAATAACTGGCGTGGGCTGGGTAGTCACAGCTTGCTCCAACTGTTGTACTTGAGCAACTACTGTAGTAGGCATTTGTACTTGTAGCGTTGGTGTTATTTGTATCTCTTGGGTGGGCGCCTGTTGTTTCTGGACTGTTGATGAAGCTACTGATGTGGACTCAACTGCAGCTTGTACTACGGGGTCCTGCTGCACTTGTTCTTGATATCGAGTAAAAGTGACCGGATCTGAGGTTGCTGTTGAAGCAATATGCTCCGTAATTTGCGGTACCACCGCAGTGATTGCTTGTGCTATTTGGGCTTGCTGCGTGGAACCTACCTCCTGCTGCACTTCCTTAAGTAGGTTAATTGCCTCAGGAATAGCCGGCACCACCGTAGCGATATTTGTCTGCGCAGCAGTTTCCACTGATGGAGTTGTTGTGGGAGATATGGTGGTCTGCGAAGAAATATTGACCGTGGCTTGCGGTGTTTGTGAAAGTGTTGTGGCAACTGTCGTGATGAAATTTTGTGTCACCTTTTTTTGTGCTTCTGTCGCCGCTGCCACCACCGCAGGACTTGAGTCTGGTGTTCGACTGACAATATTTGTAACCTCACGAGCTACTGCCACATCCAGAAGATCGGCGGTTTTGTTACCAGAGATCTGAGTACTCATTGCTTGTACTGCGCTCTGTGGGCTTGCCACAATAGCATCACCAATTGCCCTTTCCACCAATGCTTTCACCTCTTGTACTTCAGTCACAATAGGCGAAGGAACAAAACTTTTCGCAGAACCTTTTGGTGGAGTAACCCGAAGTTCTAGATCAAGGACAATTTTGAGATCCTTGGGATTTCCCGTGGTCACTTCATGTAAAAATTCATTCCGTGCACTACCGGTGGGTAATTCAAATAATCGATCTTCTAATTTTCGAACTGCTTTATCTTTGAGTGACTCAGTAAAAACAATCAAATCCTTATGCGTAAAAAAATCCTTCATGCGATCGTATGCTTCAAACTGCTTAATAGGATTACCACTAGAACCAGAAGCATACGCAAGAAGTTTGGTATTTCTCTCTTTGACTGGAAGAGAAAGAAGTCGCGTCTCTACATCATGCGCAATACGTTTTTCTGCTTGCTGATAGGCAAGCTTTGCTTTGGCATCGGATGCCAAGCCTTCTGCTTCTACAATAATCTCTATTGCCTTGAGTCCTTTAAAGTCACTTCCTCCTTGTGCAGTTACCTCCTTTTCAAATTTTTTAACTAAAAACTCGGCATCATTACGAAAAGCAAATGCCGCATGAACTCCCTCTTCAACTTCTTTATGTCGCAAATTCTCAACCGTCACAAAATCCTCGCCATGAACTCTGGATTCAATGGCGGTATACAGCGCTTGGCGTTTAACTCCATCTTTCATAAATGCGGTAAGTATTGCATCTTGTATCACTGGATCTTTCGGCAAAACGCTTTCCCCACCAGAGAGTTGCTTTGTGAGCAGTTCGAAATCACCATTGGCATCACGAAGTACGGTAATTGCCAATTTTGTGGCCGCATCGGTATGACGTTCCTGGATAAGGAACAATGCATCGATAAGCTTTTCATTGGATTGTCGAAATATCACTTGCCCTACTAATGAGCGATTCCACGAGGTAAACAAACGTTCTGCCGATCTTTTCGCCTTCACTATGCTATATAAGGGAGTATCGGGCAAAATCAATGGCTTTCCCACCCCGAGATCTGCGGGTTTAATTGCTTCATCAGACAATACATCTGGAAGTTTTTTAGCAGCATTAATCCGTTCTTTGGCAATAATTTCAAAGGCGCGCTCTACATCTTTCGGGAGCTTTGCAGTTGCTGACAATATAACTCCTGGTGGCAAAGTCAAACTGGGAATTTGTCGATCCGGCAATTTTTCTTTGAATGTAAGCATTTGTTTTTTGATATCTTCTGGAAACTGCCTATCCAAAACACCAAGCGAATTTCTTGGCGCGGCGAACATACTCTGCTCAATTTGCTGAACGCGTTCATACAATTCCTGTGTTTCTTTTTTCTCCAACGATGCAAATGCGACTGCTTTTTTCTCTAATTGTTCTCGTTGGGCGCGATCGGCAAAAGAAAAAAGGAGACTGCGAACTTGCGGATTGGTATCGATAAATTCTTTATAGCGTCGAAATGTTTTCGGGTCATCCACCTGGTCAAGCAAATGTTCTGGTATCAATCTCGCCACTGCGCGCACTGCATTGGAAAAACCCAAATTGGACAACTCACGTATCGTTTGAGGAACAGGAATAAGAACAGAAACATCTGCGTACGGGGTAACTTTTTGATAGATTGATGCGGGACGTGTAAAAAAATCCGCTTTACTACTGTTGGCAGCAAACGCTTGCACCACTTGTTGGGCAGCAGCATGAACATTTGGCGTTTTTACTAATTGATCTAAACGCCGCAAAACCAAAACATCGATAAGATCAGGATTAGGGATTGGTGATGGCAAAATTGTTGGATCTTTCGCTACTGTTTTTATCACTCGCTGCTCCACTCGCTCTTGTATTTGCTTAACAACTTGAGGAACATTTTCTCCCATCCGAAGGGCTACTTCGGTAAGAATACGCATATCCTTTGTATTACCGGTTGTCCAAGTATTCAAAAACGCTTCTTGCTCTTTTTCATCGGTCAAATGGCTGACGCGATCAACGAAGCGCTTCATTGCTTTTTCTTTAAGCCCTTCCACAGCCAACATCATTTCGCGGTCGACAAGAAGATCTTTTATTCTTTCGAAAGATTCAATTTGTCGAACCGGATTGCCAAAAGAAAGTTCAATAAATGATAGAAGTTTTCGCTCTCGAACGCTTGACGGAAGAGAAAGCATTTGCGTCTCAAATTCTTTCACTAAGCGCGTTTCTGTTTCATGGAGTTTGTCGGCGACATTGGTGGGCACATTGTCTTCCAAATCAGTAATCACTTCTATGGACTTTAACGCTTTGTAATCGCCACCCACTTGTCTACCAATTTCTGCTTCTGCAAGGGAAATAACTGTATTCAGTTGTTTTGCGTCACTGTTCGTCAAAAGTGCTTGAGCGAGCCTCCCAAGATCTTTTTGTCGCGCCGCTTCAACTTGTATATAGACACTATTGGGTAAACGATCCTCTAGTCGTTGAAGGAGCAAAAGTTGTCGGATATAGAGCTCTATGCGAAGGGGTAAAATATCTGCAGTGTTTTTTACATCCTTGGGAAGATTTTCTAATTTTTGTGATGCGAAAACAAATTCTCTCAGAGACCCCTCTACCGCATTTTGACTCGTGTCTTTCAGAAGTAATGCTTGGATGTCTTTTAACTTTTCGTCCACATGGGCGAGCATAGTTTTTGCTTTTTGTTTAGGAAGTATCGTTCCCATTTCTATAACTATTTGCCCGAGATCTTTGGCAAGATACAAAGGGGTATCGGGCAATAAACCTGAGGGATTCTGTGTAGTCTGTGTCAGAATCGTCGATGCATTACCAACCAAGAGTGTGCCAGAAGCAAATGTTTCTATCCGTTTCTCATCGGCAATATCCTGGGCGGCTTTGGCCTCTATTGCTTGTTGGATTGAGTCAGGCAATTTGGTGGCGCTGGTAGTGAGTGGTTTGGGATTGAATCCGACAAAAGCTCCAAATAACGGACGGAATATTTGAGAACGAAAAACGAAAAGGAAAACCCAAAGAATAAAAAACGGGACAAGAGGACAAAGAAGAAGTATTTTTCTGGATCGAAATGCGGCGAACCGTTGACTGAAATATGCTCTGGCTTTATGAAAAACCAGTTTGTATCTATCTTTCATTGGCAGGATTAAACAAGTCCTTTCTTTATTCTGCCTGTTTTGGAGATATTGTCAATGGGAACGATTTGATCTTAAGAGAGATTAGCGTTTCGGACTTTGCTTGCGGGCTACCAATCTACTAAATAAAAGTAAATGTAACAAGTACAGTCTTACCGCTTAGGCGATTGTTTCCTCGCCCTTGATTTTCCAGCAAAACCGGCTTTTCTACGTTGTTTGGCGCGTGGATCGCGTTTCATAAATCCGCGTTTTTTGAGGATCGGGCGGAATTTCTCTTTATCCACTTTTTCTAACGCTCTGGAAATTCCATGAATGGTTGCTCCTAATTGGCCCGCAAGTCCACCGCCTTCTGCTCGTACACTCACGACAAACCGACCAAGGGTGTTGGTCGTTCGAAATGGTTCAAGATACATTTTTTTAAATACTTCTCCAGGAAAATACTTTTCTGCTAATCGGCCATTCACGATCATTGCGCCTTTTTCAAGCGCTAAACCATCGATAGTCATCGACCCATCTTTCACCACATACAATCTTACCCGTGCACTCGATTCTTTTCTGCGACCCACCGCTTCATAATAAGAAACTTTTGGATTTTCCTCAACGGCTGCGACTGGTGTTGGTTTATCTGCCATATATATTTAATGAATTTTATCTTTATATGGATGTTCTGCTTCAGGATATATATATAAACGAGTGATCAATCTATCACGCAATTTATTTTTTGGCAGCATACCATACACAGCACGGCGAATAAGTTCTGTTGGTTTTTCTTGTCGCACTTGCCAAAGTGCTTTTTGCTTCAAGCCTCCGGGATAGCCTGAATAATTGCCATATAACTTTTCTTTTTCTTTTTTCCCAGTAACGGCAACATCTTTACTATTAATAACCACCACATAATCCCCACAATCTAAATTTCGCACAAAATAGGGCTTAGATTTGCCCATAAGCGTGTGCGCAATGTCCGTTGCCACGCGACCCAGCACTTTTTCTTTGACATCAATAATATGCCAGGTGCGCTTAATCTCTTGTATTTTAGTTGATTTTGTGGGAGTCATAGATTATTTTTTCTGAATTTTTTTGCGTAGAGTTTCTTTTTTTACTTCTTTTTTCTTTGGCTTCTCTTCTGGCGTTGCAGAAATTTTTGTTGATGATGAAACAGGAACTATGGCAACTGCTTCATCGACAAATCGGAGTTGCACTTCTTCCGTGGCATCACCTCGACGATATCCCAATTTAATTATTTGGGTAAATCCACTCTGACGATGAGCGAATCGAGTTTTGGCCATGTCCCACAACTGCGCCGTCACCTTTTTATCAACCAATACAGCAAGTGCTTCGCGTCGTTTTTGTTCACTTCCTTTCTTGGCTTTGGTTATCAATTTTTCGATCGTTGGCACAATTGCTTTCGCTTTTGCACGTGTGGTCGTAATCTTACCGTGAGTAATCAGTGCACGTAAAAGATTGCGAAACAATTGCTGCCGTTCATTTTTCGTACGTGATAATTTGTAACCAAAATTTGAATGTCTCATGGTGCCAATACTTTATACAGTAAGTACGATGCCTTTTTCTCGCAATTTTTCTTCAACAATACTCAATGATTTTGAACCCAAATTTTTTACTTTCATGAGTTCCGATCGTGGCGTCCCCAATAGTTGACCAATAGTCTCAATGCTACTTTTGGAAAGGGCATTCACGATGCGCGTAGGAATATCGAGTTCCTCGATACGCATTTTGAGCACTTCATCAGAGACCGTCGAGGGAACTACTATGCCCTCTTCAATCCCTTGTGCCTTGGGTTCAACAATTTGCAAAAAGAACGACACTAAAAGTTTTGCTGCTGATTTGAGCGCATCAATAGGTGCAATCGTCCCATCAGTCCAAATTTCCATCACCAGCTTATCCAAATTGGTCATGCGACCGACACGGGTGGCTTCAATACGATAATTGACTCGAGAAACCGGGCTAAACAATGCATCCATAGGAACGGTACCAATCTCTTCAACATGTTTTTCATCAACAGAAACGTACCCATATCCTTTTTCTGCAGTCAACTCCATTTCCAACGTTGCCTTTTTATCAGCAAGCGTCCCGAGTACTAACTCAGGATTAACGATTGCAACACCTGCCGGCACTTCGATATCGGAAGCCATTACTTCCCCTGGGCCTTTTTTGGAAAGAGTCATCGTGACTACTTCGCTTCCTTCGATACTCAAACGGACTTTTTTAAGATTCAGCACCAACTCAACAACGTCTTCTTTCAGTCCTGAAATAGTTGAAAATTGATGTTTTACCCCTTCAATTTTTACCGACGTAATAGCTGCCCCAGGTAAAGAACTCAAAAGAACACGGCGCAAACTATTTCCCAATGTCTGACCATATCCTTGGTCTAATGGTTCAATAATGAATTTTCCATATCCAGGTTTTTCCACCTCTGTTTTTACTTTGAAATTTGGTTCAATCATATGTTGCGCCCTCCTAGCGCGAATAATGTTCGACAATAAGCTGTTCATTCATATCTTCAACCATATCGCTTCGGACCGGTAGTCGTATGACTTTTCCGACCGGACCTTTTCGCTCAATCCACTCTGGCGCATGAAATGTTTTATCATCTAAAAGTTTTTTCACTGCGGGAATTTCCATAGCATTCTGTTTGAGCGTAATCACCGCATCTGTATCCACAAGATAGGAAGGAATCGTCACTTTCTTTCCGTCAATCAGTACATGGCCATGACTAACCAGTTGCCTGGAGAGTCCGCGTGTGGGCGAAAATCCCATGCGATAGACGACATTATCGAGTCTACGTTCCATAAATTCCAATAGTTTTTCCCCAGTATTGCCTTTCCATTTTTTTGCCCGTTCAAAAGTTTTACGAAACTGTCGTTCCAACACTCCATACATGCGTTTCACTTTTTGTTTTTCTCGAAGCTGCGTTCCAAAATCTGACATTTTTCGTTTACCTTTTGCGCCATGCATACCAGGTGGCACATTAAGACGTTTCAAAAGCGACGCATGTGCTTTTGACCCCACAGTTTTGAGACCTAAATCTAGGTTTTCTCTCCGCGCGAGTCTATTTTTTGGTCCAGTGTATCGAGCCATAATTAATCCTTATACCCTTCTTTTCTTTTTGGGTCGCAGGCCATTATGTGGTATAGGCGTGACATCGGCAATAAGCGTAATATTCAGTCCCACTGCTTTGAGTCCCCGAAGAGCAGCATCACGTCCTGCTCCCGGACCTTTAATATAGACTTCCACGTCTCGTAATCCAAAATCTTGTGCTTTTCTTCCCACTGCTTCTACTGCTGTGGTTGCCGCATAGGGTGTAGATTTGCGTGCACCTTTAAATCCCACCATACCAGACGATCCCCAACACAACGTATTCCCCTGCATGTCCGTCACCGTCACTAATGTATTATTAAAAGTCGCGGTGATAAAGACTTTCCCTTTTTCCACCGTTCGATTTGGTTTTTTCATTGCCATATAATGTTACTTTTTCTCACCAGCTGCTGGTGCTGTTGTTGTCTTTGCTCGATCATCTTTCTTTGTTGCCCCAATAGTCACGCGCTTCCCTCGACGCGTACGCGCATTGGAGCGAGTTCTTTGACCCCGTGATGGCAAATTATGTGCATGACGCGACCCTCTGTAGGATCCAATATCTCGCAAGCGTTTAATGTTATCCTGTACTTGACGACGAAGGTCTCCTTCTACGACAAACTTTTTTTCTATAACTTTTGCAATCCGATTGCTTTCTTCATCAGTCAATGTTTTCACTCGCCGATTGCCTTCCATGTTTGCATCACGAAGAAGAGATTCCACGTTAGACCTGCCTATACCATAAATATAAGTAAGCGCTATGTCTAATCGTTTTTCGTTTGGTAAATCTACACCAGCAATACGAGCCATACTTTTCTAATTAACTAATCAACCAAATTAACCCTGCCGCTGTTTATGCTTCGGATTATCACAGATCACATATACCCGACCGCGCCGTCTGACGATTTTACATTTATTACACATTGGCTTCACGCTTGCACGAACTTTCATATTATTTTACTCTATATACTATTCTTCCCTTCGTCCCGTCATACGGCGTCATCTCCAGCTTCACTTTATCTCCTGGCATGATACGAATAAAATGCAAACGCATCTTGCCAGATAAATGGCATAACACAATGCGGCCATTCGGCAGCTTGACTCGAAATAATGTATTCGGTAAACACTCAACAACAACGCCTTCTACTTCAAAATTTTTCTGATCAATCATAAGGTCAATCTTGACCACGCAAAAAATAGCGGGAACCCCCGACTCGCATCGGGATCCCCGACCAAAGTTTCCGTATTGTACCTCACTTTTGCGCTTTGGTCAATACTATTGGACCGTTTGCCCCAATAGCGATAGTATGCTCAAAAACTGCGGAAAGCGATCGGTCGCGGGTAGTAAGCGTCCATCCATCGTCATTCTCATAGACAATGTCGCCGCGTCCCATGGCGTAAATGACCTCAATGGCAATCGTTTGTCCCTCCATAAGCCCTGGTGTTTGATCGATAGATCCCTTCAGTATTCCCGGTACCTGTGGGGCTTCGTGGAGCTCTTTACCTATTCCATGCCCGGTCAACGTGGGAACGACGCTATATCCAGCACCCGTAATCATTGTCTCAATAACCTGAGAAATATGCCCAATGCGATTGCCCACTTTTGCTTCTTCAACTGCCCTCCACAACGTTTCTTCACCAATTTTTAAAAATTTTTCCGTTTCTTTTTTCCCACTACCAATTATTTTTGTCCATGCAGTATCCGTGTGGAGTCCTTTATACACCATACCAATGTCAATGGTAAGTTTATCTCCATCTTTTAATACATAATCTGTAGGAATTCCATGAACAACCACCTCATTCACGCACAGGCACGTCGCCCACTTGTATCCTGGTACCGTGGTAAACGACGGCGTGCCACCAGCGCTACGGATAAGCTCTACTGCATCGTGCTCAAGCGCTGTGAGAGTAACCCCTGGTTTTGCTTTCTCCAAAAGAACTTGAAGAATATTCCCCAATTTTTTCCCTCCCTCCGCCATGATAGCAAGCTCTTCTTTCGTCTTGGGGATCATAGAGTGGAAAAAAATGTTGCTAATTCAGATTGAAACACTTCTTCTGTCGATTCATTTTTAATAAGATAATCTGCGATAGCAATAGGCCCACCTTTATTGAGATTTTCAATCTCCGCAATATCTCGACTCCGTGCTTCTTCATCCGTTAAGGGTCGCACCGGACGATTGGCGAGTCGTTCATATCGGACCATAGGAGGAGCATAAATGCAAAGAAGTTTAATCTCGGGAAATTTCTGTTTTAAGTATACGTATTCTTCCCAAGAATATAATCCATCAAGCGCAATTGTGTTATTTGTTTTTGCAGCTTCTTGAATGCGTGGTTCAATTTTTATAGCCATGGCAACCATGCCCAATTCTTTACGCAATTTTTCTCGATACCATCGTTCATTTTTTTCATTGCGTTCTAAATGAAACTCCTTTAACCCAATATCCACCTGGTCACCAAAACGCAAAACCGGAATTTCTTTACTGCGGAAAAAATCAGCCGCAACACTTTTACCTGCTCCCGGCATACCGACAATAGCAATAAGCGATAAATCCATAGGCTCTCCTTCTTTATGTTCTCGTTCAAAAGACGTCATGACGTTTATGAAAACTGCTTCACAATCTCTTTGTGCACTTCGTCAACGGATTGATCGGCATTAATTTCTACCAGCACGCCTTTTTGGCGATAGTACTCAAGTATATCTTTTTCGCCTAGCTTATAGATTTCCAACCGCTGTTTAATCCGCTCCGGTGAATCGTGAAGTTCATTGCTTCCCGGATGAAGAGGTCGACCACGCTTTATAAGTCGACGATACGATTCTTCTTCACTCAAATTAAGGTAAAATACCTTCTCAACTTTATACCCATATTTGTCAATTTTGTCATCCAAAAATTTTGCCTGCTCCACGTTTCGCGGGAATCCATCCATAATCCACTCACCTTTTGCATCCTCGTCTTTTAATCTCCATTTCCAAAGCACAAACATTTCGCTATCGGCAACGTATTTTCCCTCGGTAAGTGCTTGCCGTACAACTTCTCCAATGATTCCTTTATCATTTGCTGCAGCATCACGCACCAGATCTCCTGACGTCAAAATCGGCAAATGCAATGCTTCACTCAATAATTTTGCCTGTGTTCCTTTGCCTGATCCCTCCGGACCAAAAAAAACAATATGCATACGTCCTCCTTTATTCCTTCAAAAATCCTTCATAATTTCTCATCACGAGTTGTGCTTCTAGCGCTTTCACCGTTTCCAAAATGACGGAAACGACGATAAGAATTCCTGTACCACCAATAAGAAGAGTCGTCATACCAGTCGTTCCTCTCGCAATAGAGGGAAAAATTGCAATAAGACCCAAAAAGAGGGCACCAGCTAAGGTAATACGGGTGAGAATGTAGTTAAGATAAGAAGCAGTGGGTGCTCCCGGCCGGATGCCAGGAATAAAGCCGCCATGCTTTTGAATTTCAGCGGCAATCTTTTTGGGATCAAAGGTAATGGCAGTATAAAAATAGGTAAATCCAATAACCAGAACAAAATACATAATATTATAAAATACGCCATTGGGGTTAAATATGTTGGTAAGAAACCGACCGAGATTAACCAGCACCGGATCTTTCACCTGTGCTAAAAATCCGCCAACAAGAGAGGGAATAAGGACTAACGATACCGCAAAGATTATGGGGATAACACCAGCCTGATTAACGCGAAGAGGAAGATACGACGTGTTGCCGCCATAAATTTTATTTCCACGAATACGTCGCGCATAGTTAACGGTGATGCGGCGGACCGCTTCGTTCACGTACACCGTTCCCGCAATGACGATAATTGCAATGGCACCAAACAAGAGAAGTGTGGTTAGTGATTCTGATGAGACGTTGCTCAGAGTTTGACTTGCAGCTACGGGCAATCTCCCCACGATGCCGCCAAAAATAAGAAGCGAAATTCCATTGCCAATACCGTATTCAGTAATGAGTTCCCCCAACCACATGACAAAGAGCGTCCCGGTAGTCATAGTTACCATCACGGTCACCAAAGTCAATGGGTCAAATGCCGAAACAATGCCTTGATTTTTGAGCAGTGAATACATACCCATCGATTGGACAACTGCTAAAGGGACAGTAAGAAATCGTGTATATTGATTAATTTTTTCACGACCATAATCGCCTTCTTTGGAAAGCTCTTCCAGTTTGGGAAATACAATAGTGAGAAGCTGCAGAATAATAGAAGCATTGATATAGGGGTTAAGTCCCAAAGCGAGAACAGAAAAATTAACAAGCGTCCCACCAGAAAAAATATCGAGAAGTCCTAAAAATTGATTTTGAGCAAAAAGGGCTGCCAATTTTTGCGTGTTAACGCCGGGCATGGGAATATGGGCAAATATTCGAAAAATGACGAATATCCCTGCAGTAATAAGGATTTTTTTCCGAAGCTCTGGCGTTTTCCAACTGTTTACCAGTGGAGCTAAAAATGTATTCATGAAAAAGTTCTGCCCATCTTACTCAGGTTTGCAGCTTTCTTAAGCGAAAAAGCTGATTAGATGGGTATATACTGAAAAGATCAGATACAAACATGAATTTTTAGTATACTTTCCCACCAGCTTTTTCAATCGCTGTCTTTGCACTAGCCGAACAGGGAAGAGCAACATCTAGTTGGTGATTTAATGATCCATCACCAACAATTTTTACCTTCGTCACTCCCTTATCTATCATATGGTATTTCCGAAGAACTTCCAAGGTGACCGTCGTTTTTTCTGGCAATGCATTCAGTTTGCCAATACTTACGACAAATGCTTTTTCTTTGCTGCTATGATTTCGCAATTTACCGCGAAGATAGGGAAGGCGCTTAATGAGAGACAATTGTCCACCTTCAAAACCAGCTCGCACCGAACCACGAGCTTTTTGTCCTTTGGTTCCTCTCCCTGCAGTTTTTACTTTTCCCGATCCATGACCTCGTCCGACACGCTTTTTTGATCTGTCAACAATACTAGGTAAATTTGTAAGATTCATATAAATTTTATACTTGTTATATTCTTTTCACCTTAAATGTTTTTAATGCCTCCATAGCGGCGTATACATTGGATGCCTGATTTTTACTTCCTAAAATTTTAGAAACGATGTCGTGAATACCAGCAGCTTCAACGACCGCCCGAACTGCACCACCAGCAATGACTCCTGTACCAGGAGGAGCGGGTTTGAGAAGTATTTGTGCTGCTCCTCGCTTCACGCGGACTTCATGAAGAATGGTTCGTCCCTTCATGGGAACGGTAATCAAATGCTTTTTGGCGTAACTTACGGCTTTGCGAACGGCAGAGGAAACATCTGGCGCTCCTCCTAATCCCACACCCACGCGGCCTTTCCGATCACCAACCACTGCCAAAACAGAAAAACCGATCTTGTTGCCACCTTTGGTTTTTTTGGACACACGATGCACCTGCACGATTTTTTCAGTAAATTCATGGAGTACATTGCTATCGGTATGCTGTTGATATCTCATAGTTAAAATTGCACTCCTCCCTCTCGAGCCGCATCGGCAAATGCTTTGATTGATCCATGATAGCGGTATCCACCACGGTCAAAAACTATATGCTTCATATTTTTTTCGATAAGCATTTTTGCAATGTGTGCTCCCAACTCCTGGGCGTGTTGTTTATTTTTTCCTTTTGTCATAGCCGAAAGCATAGTCACGCCGCCTACATCATCAATAACCTGCACGGAAAGGTATCTATTTGACCGAAACACAGCTAGTCGCGGTTTTTGGCTGGTACCCCGAATTTTAGCCGCAATACGTGCTTTTCGTTTAGTTCGACGTTCTTTTTTTATCGTATCTTTATACATAACACTCCTTTATTTGCTCTTGCAAGGAACTGCTATTTGTTTCGCCAGAAACCGAGGGTTTACCCTCGGCAGTTCACTTTGCTCCGGGAGCTCCACCGATTGCTTTGGCTGCTTTACCAGCTTTCTTACGAATGTGCTCACCAGCATATTTAATTCCTTTCCCTTTGTATGGCTCTGGCTTTTTAAGCTCTCGAATACTCGCTGCTACTTGTCCGACGAGCTGTTTATCGATACCAGAAACCATAATTTTCCCTTCTGAAATAGCAAAAGTAATACCGGGAAGAGGAGTAACATTGACTGGATGAGAAAACCCGATCGTCAACACTAAATTTGCTCCAGAAAGGCTTGCCCTATAGCCCACTCCTGATAATTCCAAACTTTTGCTCCACCCCTGTGTTACACCAGCAACATCATTGGCAAGCTTGGCCCGCACGAATCCATGAAGGGCACGACTTTCTGTATCATCATGATCACGCTTCACTGCAACATTTGATTCACCAATAACAACAGTGATGCCATGAGGAAGCTCCAAAGATAATTCTCCCTTTGGCCCTTTTATTATGACACTACCTTGGCCTGTTTCAATTGAAACACCGGAAGGGATAGTAATGATTGCATTTCCTATTCGCGACATAATATATTACCAAACTTCACACAATAACTCTCCACCTAATCCAATTTTTTTTGCTTTCGCACCGGTCATAATACCTTGTGGCGTAGAAACAATGGCAATACCCATGCCACCTACCACAGTAGGAATATGGTGCCGATCAACATATACACGCAACCCGGGCTTACTCATGCGCTTTACGTCAGTAATGACCGGGGCACCATCTTCATACTTAAGAAGAATTTTAAGTGTATACTTAGGTTTGTCTCCTGTATGTTGGGCCGATTGAACATATCCCTCTTTTACTAAAATATTTGCAACAGCAACTTTAATCTTCGAGGAAGGTAATTCCACGAAGGATCGCCGCGCCATTGCGGCATTTTTAATTTGAATAAGCATATCTGCTATTGGATCATTTACCATAATATTCTCCTTACCATGATGCTTTCGTCACACCAGGCAACTCTCCTTTATGAGCAAGTTCTCGAAAGCACAAACGACAGATACCAAATTTTCGCATATACGCCCGCGATCTCCCACAACGCCAACATCTATTCACTCCTCGAACCGAATATTTCTGCTTATGATCAAATTTCACGACATCAGATGTTTTTGCCATATTTATTTTTCAAACGGTAATCCTAAAAGGATCAAGAATGCCTTTGCATCAGCATCCTTTTGTACCGTCGTCACAAATGTTACCTCAAATCCCCGAACTTTATCAACCATGCTGTATTCAAGCTCTGGAAATATTGTTTGCTCAGAAATACCCAACGTGTAATTTCCTTTCCCATCAAAACCCTTCTTGGCAATCCCACGAAAGTCGCGTACCCGCGGGATGGCAATAGCAATGAGTTTTGTCAAAAAATCATACATGCGCTTGCCGCGAAGGGTAACTTTCAGGCCAATGACATCGCCAGCGCGCAGTTTAAATGTTGAGATAGCTCGTTTAGCACGTGTCGTTTGCGGCTTTTGCCCTGTGATAGCAGAAAGCTGTGCTGTCATCGCATCAATAACTTTTTTATTTGCTAAGGCTTCGCCTAATCCCACGTTGATGACAATTTTTTCTAATTTTGGTACAGACAATGGGTTAACAATCCTCAAATCTTTCATGAGTTGTGGCACTATATTTTTTTTGTATTGTTCTTGTAAAGATTCCATAGTTATATTTTCTGTTCACACTTTCTACAGATACGAATTTTTTCTCCTTTAATAACCAAAAATCCTACGCGGGTTACTTTACCACACTTGGGGCATATCAAGGCAACTTTTGATGCTCCCAGTGGACGGATATGCTCAATAATTCCTCCTGGCGTTTTTTCATCGCGTTTTTTGGTATGCCGTTTATACACATTGACCCCATGGATGACAACTGCACCATCACCCGGAAAAACTTGTTCAATTTTCCCTTTTTTCCCTTTATCTTTTCCTATCGTCACAATAACGGTATCGCCTTTTTTGAGTTTCATAGTTAGTACACTTCCGCTGCCATGCTCACAATTTTGTCAAATCCTTTTTCTTTAAGTTCACGGGCCACTGGTCCGAAAACGCGCGTGCCTCTCGGGTTTTTGTCATCAGGATTGTCAATAAGAACTGCTGCGTTATCATCGAAACGAATGTATGAGCCGTCACTTCTTCTGTGCTCTTTTCGAGTACGGATGATGACGACTTTAACAAGTTCGTCATCTTTCACCGTACCGTTTGGGTCGGCTTTCTTGATCACGCACCCAACAATATCCCCGAGTCCTGCAAATGATCGCTTGCTTGATCCATAGATATGGATAACGGTCATCAGTTGTCCCCCCGAATTATCCGCAATAGTTAATTTGGTTCGCCTCTGAATCATACTTTTTTAATAACTTTATAATGCTTGGTTTTGCTCATGGGTTTGGTCTCGGCAATGACAACCCGGTCCCCAACCACGAGCGACATACCCCCGCTATCTGCGGCAAAACGCCTCATCCTTCGAATAGCTTTTTTGTATATGGGATGCACTTTCATTCTCGTTACCAAAACCACGACCATATTCGCGGTTTTTGTTGAAACTACTTTTCCGATTACATGAGCTTCGCTCATATCGTTCCTCCTAGCTCTCGTTGTCGGAGTATCGTATTGATAAGGGCTCGTTTCACTCTCGTAGCCCGGAGCACTCGTGTATTTTTTTGCTCCAGGGTATGCCGCTTGACGAGTGCAGCTTCGATATCGCGCGCTAGGTCGCTACCTA
>OBEQ010417251.1_pt1 | contig 16065 bp, 11 predicted proteins | sample 1670901 | NCBI WGS metagenome assembly OBEQ01 (sample SAMEA104232315, study PRJEB22302) | groundwater metagenome | biome: forest; feature: aquifer; material: groundwater | place: USA | collected 2011-08-07 | depth 5.4 m
ACGGGACGCGTTTAAACGATGCGACGCCTGCCGGTCATATGGAGCAGGTAGCATGGCTGTGTCTTTTGGCGCTTATTTTTTTAGCGATCGGCATGAGGTGCGGGATCAGCCGCTTAAAGCCCATTGATTTTATTCACATACGGTCTGAGGCGGAAAAACTGAACATCCATAAACTCTGGGCGGCTTATCTCGTCGCATTCGCGATAACACCCGTGATCCAAGCCAGGAGTTGGGACATGGCGCCCGGGCTGACGCAGATTCTCTTGAATTTGACCCACATCAAGTGGGCCGTATTTTTTCTGCTAGTCTACTGTGTTGTATTGAAAAAAAGACACTATCATTATTTATTCATCGCCATTGCCCTTGAAATTATCACGGGCCTGACAGGCTTTTTTGCGGGGTTTAAAGATGTATTTTTTATAGCCAGTGTTGCTTTGGCGACGGTTGGATTGAGAATAACCTTTCGTCGCCTGATCGGGCTGATCCTATTGACGGTGTTGTTTTTCCATTTGTCAGTGCTTTGGACTGTTGTCAAAATAGAGTACAGAGACTATATGAGCGAGGGCACGCGTCAGCAGGTGGTGCTCGTTTCTTTCCATGAGCGCCTCAGAAAATTGATGACGCTGCTTAAAGGAGTTGATCGTGTCAACTATGCCGAAGGGATTACGGGCTTAGTGAATAGAGTCGCGCAAACTGAAATGTTCTCCTATGTGCTAGAACAGGTTCCTGACAACATCCCATTTGAAAATGGCCGTTTGTGGCAAAGGGCCGTTCAGCATATTTTTATGCCGCGTCTTTTGTTTCCCAACAAACTTCCTCTTCCTTCGGATTCGGAAGTGACAAATTATTACACAGGGCTTCATTTCGCCGGCGAAGAAGAAGGAACCAGTATTGCGCTCGGGTATGTGACGGAGAGCTACATTGATTTTGGGATAGGGGGCATGTGTGGCACTCTTTTTTTTATAGGCCTTTTATGGGGGCTCATGTATACGTATTTTATTTCCAGACCGAAACTTAAGCTTTTTAGCTACGCCACGAGCGTTGCGGTGCTGGTGTTCGCTTACAAACTGGAGGTGGATAACGTGCATCTCTTGGGTGGTTTGACGATGGGTTTTATCGTAATGGCGCTTGCGCTTCGTTTTATAGCGCCGGTATTAAACAGGTTATTTTTACAAAAACAAACCCGAACGGCCGTCCATGAAGCCGCTTAGGATTTTGGTGCCTTTCGGCGGTGTAGCGGCCTATGGGTCGGAGCGGGCCACGCTGCGGATTATGGAAAGCCTGAAACGGCGCGGAGCCCGCCTTTATATTATTACCCGCGAAGACGCCTGTCCGCCGGTTAAGCGGATTATGGATGAAATGGGTGTGGAACAATCTGTTGTTGTCTGGGGCCCGCTTTTGGGAAAAAACCTTATGAATCCGCTCGAGCTCTTCTCAGTTTTTAGCGGTTTGGTTAAAACTTCTCTTGAGGTCTCCCGTCAAGTGAAGAAATTTAAACCCACTCATTTATATTTTGGAAACATTTTATATTTTTTTTACTCTTCTTTGGCTTTGGTCCATTTAAAGATTCCCATAATTTACCGGTTGGCAGATCCAGTCCCAAAGAAGGTTTACAATTTTATTTTTAGAAGATTCATTGTAAATAAAACAGCTCATTTTGTGTGCAACAGTCAATTTATCAAGCAGCATGCTCTTGAGAAAGGCATTTCAGAAAAAAAACTTTCAGTTATCTATACCCCTCCTCCCAACGATCCGCCAGCGAGGATTTCTCGCAGGAATCCGTATAGACAAGGGGAGGAGCCGTTCATTTTGAGTTACATAGGACAGATATCCCGGCGCAAAGGAGTGCATTGTTTTATCGAGATGGCTATTAAAATTTTAAAGACCCGGCAGGATATCGTTTTCTATATTGCCGGCGATGTAGAGTACAAGAATCCATTTGCCAAATCCGAGATGGCCAGAGTCCAAGCGCTTGGCTTGAATAGCCGGATTGTGTTTCTGGGTTTTTTGGAGGAGACGGATGAGTTGTATCAGGCCACGGATATTCTCTGTGTTCCATCCCTATGGGGGGAACCCTTGGCCAACATTGTATTGGAGGCAAAGGTATTCGGAGTCCCCTCGGTTATATTCCCCGATGGGGGGCTTCCGGAGATGGTGGAACACCAGGTGGACGGGTTTATCTGCAAAGAAAAAACAGCTAAGGCGCTCGAGGAAGGTGTTTTCTTTTTCCTGGAAAGCGAGTCTCGATTGATAAACGCAAAAAAGGCCGCAAGGGAAAGCTTGCGCAAATTCGACAGGGACAAGATAACGGATGAGTGGCTGAAAGTATTTGAGGAAGCGCGATGAGAGTTTTGCATGTGATTCCTTTTGTATCCGAAATCTTCGGGGGTCCCAGCCGTGCTATTTTTGAGATGTGCCGGAGTCAAAATGAGGAGGGGATTATTTCGGAAATCGCGACGACGACCTGCGAATGGGAACCTGATTTCGGCAAATATGTCAATCAATCCGCGGAGGTCCATGGAGTCCAAACACATTTTTTTAAAGGAAGCTTGGGCAAGTACCGGTATTCCCCGATGCTTAAGGGTTGGTTAAAAAAAAACAGCCGTTCGTACGGTCTCATCCACATCCACTCTCTATTCAATTACCCCACGCTGTGCGCTTCCCGAGCCGCGCTTCGCTATCGCATCCCCTACATTGTCCGGACGCAAGGCATTTTGTACGGTTGGTGCCTCGAGAATGTCAGCGCGTACCGAAAAAAGTTTTATCTCGGTCTTTTTGAGAAAAAAACGCTGAATAAAGCGTCACTCATTCATTTTACGACGGCGCATGAAAAAGAAAGGTGTTATTTTCCCGAGCTGAAAGAACGCTCTTACGTGCTTCCGCTGGGGATTGAGAAGAAGGCGCAATCGCTCAGTTTCAGCGAAGAGGATCTTTTGAGAAAATGTCCGGACTTAAAGGGTAAAAAGATTTTACTTTATTTAGCGCGTTTACATAAAATCAAGGGACTCGATCTGCTCCTTCCCGCCATTGCGGGGTGCCTTAAAGAAAGAAGCAATTGGGTGTTTGTGATTGCCGGCAGCGGAGATCCCGTATACGTTCGTTCGCTAAAAAAAACAATTCAATCACTGCGATTGGAACGCCGCGTTTTTATGATCGGCCATGTGAGCGGCCGAGACAAAGAAGCGCTGCTCCGGTATTCCAGCGCTTTTGTATTGTCTTCTTATTCTGAGAATTTTGGGGTTTCCATTGTAGAGGCGATGCAAGCCGGCCTGGCTGTCGCACTTTCAGACCAGATAGCCATTGCTCGAGAGGCGCAGGAGCATGGCGCCGGCCTTGTATTTTCGTTAAAGAAAGAGGAAATCCGTTTGGCGGTCGAAAAAATCATGGATGATGAGGATTTGCGAAAAAGGCTTTCTGTTGCCGGCAAGCGTTTTGTGGGTGAACAATATAATTGGAAGAAGATTACCGCCGAACAAATCCGGATTTATCAAAGGATAATAGGACGCTGAAATGAACATCCTGGGTCTAAACGCCTGCCACGGTGATTCCGCGATCGTTTGTTTTTTATGAATTATCTTCGATATCTCGAGAGTCAAAGCATTTTTGTGATTCGAGAGGCCTATGCCCGGTATCGGAATACCGGACTTCTTTGGTCGACGGGTAAGGACTCGACGGCGCTTCTTTGGATTTGCCGCAAGGCATTTTTTGGAAAGATCCCTTTTCCGGTGGTTCACATCGACACCAGTTACAAGTTCAAGGAAATCTACGAATTCCGCGACCGATGGGCTGCGGAGTGGGGTCTCGATCTTATCGTCATCCAAAACACGGAAGCGCTCTCTTCAGGGATGAACAAAGAGCGGGGAGTCTTGAACTGTTGCGGGGCGCTCAAGACAGAAGGTTTGAAGTCGGTTGTTGAAAAGTACGGTTTTCGGGCGCTTTTTCTGGCGATCCGACGTGATGAGCACGGGGTTCGTGCGAAGGAACGGTATTTTTCACCTCGGACGGAGGATTTTAAATGGGATTATCGGCATCAGCCACCTGAACTTTGGGATTTTTACAAGCAAAAAGTAAGTCAAGATCGACACCTTCGGATTCATCCGATGCTGCACTGGACGGAGCTGGATATTTGGAGGTATACGCGAAGCGAGAAAATTCCGGTTGTGCCGCTTTATTTTGCCAAAAATGGCCGGCGTTATCGCAGTATTGGCTGCGCTCCGTGCACCGCCCCGATCGAATCCCGCGCCGGGGATATCCATAAAATTATAAAAGAGCTTGAGTCGACCCGAGAGGCAGAGCGAAGCGGCCGCGCCCAAGATAAAGAAAATGAATACACCATGCAGAAGCTGAGAAGTTTGGGGTATATGTGATGACAAGAGAGTTTTTAAGAATGGTCGTCGCGGGCGGCTCGGATCATGGAAAATCAACTCTGATAGGGAGACTTTTGTTGGAGACACGTTCTTTACCTTCGGGCAAGCTCAAGGAAATTGAGAACGTCTCGAAACAGCTTGGAATTGAAGCCGAACTCGCGTTTGTCTGCGATCAGTTTTTGGAAGAGCGGGAAGAGGGGATGACGTTCGACACGACCCAAACTTTTTTCCGGACACGAAGGCGTGAGTTTACGATCATCGATGTTCCCGGTCACGCGGAGCTCATCGTGAATATGATAACGGGTGCTTCACGGGCGGATTTTGCGCTGCTAGTGGTGGATGCTCTTGAAGGGCCGACGGCCCAGACGTCGCGTCATATGTATATTTTAAATTTTATCGGCATAAAACGAATCGCGGTTGTCGTGAATAAGATGGACCTTGTGGATTATCGAGAGGAGGCGTTTCAGAAAATCAAGAGCGCGTTTCTTGTCGATATCCAGAGGTTTGATATGAAAGTCGATTTTTTTGTGCCGGTGTCAGCAAAGCTCGGTAAAAACATCTCCCGGCGTTCGAGAGAAATGAGTTGGTATAGAGAAGCTTCACTTCTCGATAAGCTCGATCGTTTTTCAGCCGTCCGGCCGGACAGCCAAAAACCGCTCCGTTTTCCGGTGCAGGACAGTTATGAAATGGAAGGCCGCTCCGTGATTGTGGGCCGCTTAAGTTCGGGAAGGATTCGCAGCGGGGAGCGTGTACGGATCCTGCCTTCCTGCCACGAAGTCAGCGTGGGCCGTATTTTTAAGTTTCCGAACGAAGCCAGCCGGGCTTTTGCGGGGGAAAGTGTGGGGTTAGTTTTAGATCCGGCGGGTGAGGCGGCCAGAGGAGATGTGCTGGCTGCGGATAAAGAGCCGTTTCCCGTGACGGAGCGGTTTCGAGCGAACGTGTTTTGGCTCGCCGAGACTCCTTTGGCGGCGGATGATTTGCACACTTTAAGACTTGCGACGCAGGAAATCGATGCTGCTGTTGAAAGCATGAATTACAAAATGAATCCTGCCGGGCCGGAATTTCCAGAAGAAAAACCTGCTTATTTATGCCGTTATGAAGCCGGATCTGTGATTTTCAAATGCGGCCGGCTGCTCGTCGCTGAAACTTTTCATGAGACGCCCGAGCTGGGCCGGTTTGTGATTGAGGATGAGAACGGGTTGAAAGGGGTCGCGATTATTACCCAAACTTTTTAAACCAGCGATTTCCCGTCCAAATCCAATTCTTTAAGTTTTTCCTTGTCATATCCCGTCAGAAAAAGAATCGTGGGCGTGAGGTCATAGAGGGAAGGATTTTCTTTTTTGATGCGAAAATTTGAGAAGAATATTCCGGGCACCAGCTCAGGGTCGAAGAGATGGGAACCTGACCATTTTTTCAGATTGTCTTCAATGAGCGTTTCGGGAACGGCTCCTAGAGCCGTCTGCCACGAAGCGACATAACCGATGTTAAAGCCTGCATATAAATCCGGCAGGTCTTTCGCGTATTTCCCAGAAAAAATTTTCTCTCGGGCATAAATTTTTTTCACGATGCTTGTCTTGTATTTTTCATCAGTCCATTTTTCAAGTTTTTCGGTGATTTCTTTTTTTAAGTTTTCGGTCTCCGGACCGGGATTGACAATGCCGTTTTTTTCGCGTCCTTTTTGATTGATGTAAATGGCGCCAAAACCGATGGCATACGCTTTCGTTTTTGACCAATCTATATCCCATAAGAGATCCTCGCCGTATTTCTTTTCTGGATTTTTTAATTCCAGATAGCCGTTTTGCCTAAGCCAGCTGTTGACGTGCACCGAGCGGCGGTGTGTGTCAAACCCATGGTCTGAAAAAACAATCAGAGTATCATCCTTGCCGGTGGCTTGCAGGACTTTTCCAACGACCCCGTCGAGTTTTTTGTACCAGTCAGCGATGGTGTTTTTGTATTCTTGCGGCGCCGATGCCTCGTAGAGCGGATGACCAGAGTCAATGTATCGCCAAAACATATGCTGGATAATATCGGGACATTCGAAATAGAAAAAGAAAACGCCATCCTTAAACCTGGCCAGCTCGTGATCCAAAAGCTTATTTTTTTCGTTGAACACGGCATCGGCCTGCCCAAGGAGCGCTTTCTCGGACAGCCGTTTTTCGTTTACAGCCCAAGTATCGATCGGCATGCCCATCGTGTAGTAGAGGCCGAGTGTCTCGGCAAGCTCCCGGCTGTAAGAGAGCGGATAGGAGATAGGGAAGTAGGGATTTCTAGGGTCAAAGTTGATGGGGCTTATGTAGAGTTTGAATCCCTGACCGTCATTTTGCACAAGATAAAATTTAAAAATACCCCTTATTTTTTTAAAAAATGACGCCGAAAATACAACTTCATTCCAATTGCTCCACTGCCTGGGTTTTAAAACGATGCGCTGACCTTGCCAATGAACCTCCGCTTCGGCTGAATTTTCAAGCAGAGTTACCGAAAAGGGAGTTTTTACGTTGTCGTTGGTTTTTTTCCAGCTGTTTATCTTTGGCCCGATAAATTGGAGGACCATTGGCGAGGATCTTTTGATTTGAAAGACATTGCCTCCAATGTCTTTTGTTTCCGCCGTTCTTTCGGTGGTATAGAAGGTGAAGGTGCCTTCAGTGCCCAAAATATCAGGGACGCCCATCCCGGAGAGCATCTTTCCATAAATTTTGTCAGGAGGAAAAGTGATAGGACAGCCAAGAATCACGCACGGGACTTTTATTTCCGACAGGTATTGCCAGAATGCCTTTGTTTTAAGAACTCTTTTTGCTTGGTTTCCTGAAATGTTTGATAATGACAGGGATAATTCGTAATTTTTTGGATTTCGGATGATGAAGTCATAGACGCCATTTTTCCCCGGATTTTTTCCTGTGGCGAATGCCGACCACGCGACGGGGGATTGGGGAGGGTTTGTGGTTGAAAGATGTCGATAGCTGCCCATGATTTTAAGTTTGGCGAAATTGGGCAACTCTCCTTCACCTAGCATCCGCTCAATAATGTTGGGGCTTAGGCCGTCAAGGCCTAGGAGAACGATCCTTTTTTTGAAAGCAGTGGAAGAAGTTTTTATGGTCATCCGCATCATTATAGCCGAGATTATCCCGGTAACAATTATTATTGTAATTAGGATAAGCACCGCTCTCTGTTTACGATGGAATGATTTGAAGAATTTTTTGAATGACGATAGGAAAATTCCAAAAAACCCCAAAAAACCTACGATGAACCATCCTCCGAGTGTGGAAACCGTGAAGCCGCTTCCGGGGTCTATATAGGCAAACACCATCATGGATTAAAGGTACCCTAAGCTTTTTAAGCGGAGAATCTTTTCTCTGTGCTTTTTTTCTTCGAACTCATTTGCCGCATTGGGCTGCTCAAAATTTTTTGAACCAATGAGTGAGGTTTCCGTGTTTTCGTAGGAACAGAGCAGAGATTTCAATTGTCTCGCTTTGCCGGGATTTTTTGCGATGAGGTTCAGCGTTTCTCCGGGATCGGTTTTAAGATAAAAAAGACATTCTTCGAATCTACCGGTATTACGGTTATGCCAATATTTCCAGTCTTGAGTGCGTACTCCTAAAACATCGGAGCGGCGGGTGGCGGTGCCTAAGAAGGGGTTGGATACAAAGATGAGGGCGTTCCAGAAGTGGTTGGGGGAGGTTCGGGTACTGAAGAAGTGCCCGGAGGCGGAGATAAGAGCGCTGAACAAGTGGCTGAATTCAGGGATGGGAGCGCTGAAGAAGTGCCTGGAGGCTGAGATAAGCGCGTTTGAGAAACGGCTGGAGGCGGGGAATAGGACGTTATAATGAAAGACTGGGAGAGGAGGAGTTTCGATGTAACAAAATTTCGGAAAACTATCGTCTCGTTTTTTTTGAATAGCGGGCCAAAGATTGCGGCCGTCCCACGGGTTTCTCGAGTCTATTTTTAGATATGAAAGGAGTGTTGGTATCACGTCGATCGAGCGGGTCATCTGAGGGACCAGCTGCGGAAGAACTTTCGGCAGTTTTATGATGAGGGGGATGCGGATCGACGGCTCATACACGAACCGGTGATGGCCATAGTAGTTTTCTTTTTCGCCCAGTATTTCCCCATGGTCGCCCATGAGGACGATAACGCTCTGTTGATAGAGATTTTCTTTTTTGAGAAGTTCCAGGAAATAACCCAGTTGCCGGTCCATGTAGCGGATCTCGCCGTCATACAAGGCGATCAGCGTCGATCTTTCCTCGTTTGATAGGTTACACATCCTTCCCATGCGTGCGTTTATTTTTTTCCACATCTTGATATTTATTGGGATATTGCGGACATATCGGGCCGGCGGGGAATAGGGACTATGGGCATCGTAGAGATGAATCCAAATAAAGAACGGGGCGTCACCGTGAGTCTTTACCCATTTTTCTGTTTGTCGGATCGTGGGCCCCGCTCTTCTTTCGCTTCCTGGGAAAGGGTCGTCAAAAAATTCAAAACCTCTGTTCAATCCGGTTTGTTTGTTCACGACGATGCTGCTGACAAAAGCCGCTGTGCGGTAACCGTTGTCACGGAGAATTTCCGCCAGCAGTTTGTTTTTTTCGTCGACAACCTGGCTGTTGTCTAGCGAGCCGTTGTGTGCCGGGTAGAGAGCGGAAAAAATAGAAGTATGGGAACAAGCGGTTATGGGAATGGGTGTTATGGCGTCAGCAAAGAGAATCGACTCGCCGGCCAGACGGTCGATGTGGGATGAGGTCTGTTCGGGATAACCGTAGCACCCCAGGTGGTCAGCCCGCAGCGTGTCGGTGGTAATGAAAATGATGTTAGGTTTGTCTTGCGCATGCGCCGTTGAAAAGCCGGCTAAGACAAAAACGATTAGGAAAGCAAAACCCACTTTGTGATGTGTTCTGAAAAACACCAGCACATTCTAGCACAGCCTCTGAATTTGTGATAGCATCATGATTCAAATGATAAATATCATGGGTCTAAATGCCTACCACGGTGATTCATCGGCTTGCGTGGTTATCGATGGCAAACTGGTGGCGGCCGCCGAGGAAGAACGGTTCCGGAGAATCAAACACTGGGCCGGCTTTCCGTCGGAAGCGATCCGTTATTGCTTGAATGCCGCGGGCCTTAAGCCGTCGGACATCCATCATGTGGCGGTGAATCGCGATCCGGGTGAGAATGCGTTACGGAAAATTCTTTTTACGATTTCTAAAAAACCTGATTTAAAAGCCGTGAAAGACCGCTTGAAGAATGCAGCTAAAATGGGAAATTTACGATCGGTTTTATGCCAGTCACTCGGCGTTTCTGAAGGAGAGGTTAAGGCAAAGGTTCATAATGTGGAGCATCACCGTGCGCATCTAGCGAGCTCTTTTTTTGTTTCGCCGTTTGATAGATCGGCGCTGGTGTCGGTGGACGGTTTTGGCGATTTTGTGAGCACGATGTGGGGAGAGGGGAGTCAGAATAAAATTCAGGTGAAAGACAGAGTGTATTTTCCGCACTCGCTCGGGATCTTTTATCTTGCGATGACGCAGTACTTAGGATTCATGGAATACGGCGACGAATATAAAGTCATGGGCCTGTCGGCGTACGGCGAGCCGACAGAAATTGAAAGGCTTAGAAAAATAGCAAAGCTCAAGCCAAAAGGCAAATTTGAACTCGCCCTTGATTTTTTTCTTCACCATTCCTCAGGTGTGTCTATGACGTGGGACGGTGGAAAGCCCGTGATCGGGAAAGTTTACTCGGACAAATGGTGCGAATTGCTGGGGCCTGCTCGGAAAAAAGGCGAGCCTGTCACGGATCGTCACGAGAACATCGCCGCGTCTTTGCAGTTTATTTATGAGGAAGCATTTTTTCATTTGCTGAATCACGTATATGCGAGAACAAAAAATCCGAACCTTTGTTTGGCCGGCGGCTGTGCTCTGAACAGTGTGGCTAACGGAAAAATTTTTGAGAGAACTAAATTCAAAAGCCTCTATATCCAGTGCGCGGCAGGCGATGCCGGTGGTGCTGTCGGAGCGGCCTATTATGTGTGGAACCATGCGTTAAAAAATCCCAGATCGTTTGTGATGGACCGGGCGTACTTCGGCCCTGACTTCAGTCGTCAAGAAATTAAATCGGAGATAGATTTGTGGAATGAGCGGCTAAAAAATGGAAACTGCACGTTTCAAACTATCGAAGACGAAGACCGGTTGTGCGGGGAAACCGCGAAAGCCATCGCCGAAGGCAAGATCATCGGCTGGTTTCAAGGCCGCATGGAATGGGGCCCGCGCGCACTGGGAAACCGCAGTCTTTTGTGCGACCCCCGCCGCGCCGATATGAAGGAAATTTTAAACTCAAGGATCAAGCGCCGCGAAGCGTTTCAGCCGTTCGCGCCGGTGATTTTGAGGGAAAAAATGGCCGAATGGTTTGAGACTGATCAGGATGTACCGTTCATGCTCGAGGTGTATCCAATCCGCAAAGAAAAGCAAGGCCAAATCCCGGCTGTGACCCATGTGAACGGTTCAGGGCGTTTGCAGACGGTCAGACGGGAGCAAAATCCGCGTTATTACAAACTCATCCAGAAATTTCATGAACTCACCGGCGTGCCGGTGCTTCTCAATACCTCTTTCAACGAAAATGAGCCCATTGTTTGCACTCCCAAAGAAGCGGTGGATTGTTTTCTTCGCACGGGGATGGATGTTTTGGTTATTGGAAATTTTATGATAAAACGGGAAATATGAAAATCGTGTTCGTGAATTATTATTTTTATCCCGACCAATCCGCCACAAGCCGTCTTTTGCAGGATTTGGCCTTTTGTTTATCTTCGAAGGGGATCGATATCCGGGTCGTGACGAGCCGTCGGAGATATGACGACCCGCGGATCCTATTGCCTTTATATGAAGTGGCTTCTTACGAAGTCGCGGGAGGCGTCAAGATTTACCGGATCAACACCTTTGGTTTTTCCAGGCGCGTCCTGTGGCAGCGGCTCTTGGATGCGGCCAGTTTTTATATCGCCGTTTTCTTTAAGCTTTGCTTTTTATTGGAACGCGGTGACCGAGTCGTTTCCAAGACCGATCCGCCGCTGGTGTCTTTTTTTGTGATGATGGCGGCAAAGATAAAAGGAGCCGTTTTAATCAATTGGCTCCAGGATTTATTTCCGGAAACGATTCAAGTTTTTAGCAAAAATGAAAAAGAGGGACTTTTTACCCGTTTTCTGAAGAGAGCCCGAAATATCTCGCTCTGGTCCGCAGGTATCAACGTGGCGATCAGCGAAGCGATGAAGGTATATTTGGTTAAGCAGGGAATAGAGCCAGGGAAAACGGAAGTTATTTCCAACTGGTCCGATGGCGTGAAGATAAGGCCTGTTTTACCGAATGAAAATCCTCTGAGAAAAGAATGGGGACTTGGAAATAAGTTTGTGATCGGTTATTCGGGGAATATGGGCCGTGTGCATGAGTTTCAAACCCTGCTCGGCGCAGCCGAATCCTTAAAGAGCGAGGGAGTGTTTATTTTCTTATTCATAGGAGACGGTCCAAAGCGAAAGTGGCTTGAGAATGAAGCTCTTCGACGGGGTATTTCCAACCTTTTATTTAAACCTTATCAACCCGAAGATCATTTACCAGAAAGCTTGTCTGTGCCGGATGTTCATTTAGTTTCGATTTTACCGGAGCTTGAAAATTTCGTGGTGCCGAGTAAGTTCTACGGCATCGCTGCGGCGGGCCGCCCGGTGATTTATATAGGAAGCACCGGTGGCGAAATTGCCAGGCTTGTACGAGAATCCGGCTGCGGTGACGTGATAACGGCCGGTGATTCTCGAAAGCTTGAAGAGTGTTTGGTGCGATTGTACAAGGATCCTCGTCAAGCCGACCAGATGGGCCGAAATGCCAGGGCCGCTTTTGAAAAAAAGTGGGACAAACGTTTTGGGTTGGCCGCCTGGGAAAAAATACTGACTTAGGCCGTATCAATAAGGTAAACTAAAATCTTATGGATGACTACGTTTTAACGCTGGTTCTGTACGCGTTTGTTTTTAGCGGGGCGTTTTTGCTAAGCTATGGGCTCAACTTTATTCTGATCAAAATTGCCCGCCGATTTAATTTTATGGATTACCCCAAGGGACGAAAGGCCCATAAATCACCGACCCCCTTTCTCGGCGGAGCCGGTATTTTCACGGCGTTCTGGCTTATCCTGTCCGCCGGCATTTTGGCCGCTTATTTATTTTCTCTTCAACAACCTGTTTCGGATTCTATGATGCATGTTCTCGCCGAGATCCTGCGCTTGATACCAAAGATTTTCGGTATTTTCCTGGGAGGTTTTGTAATTTGGCTCGTGGGACTTTTGGATGACTGCTTCGGGCTTTCACCGTTTCAGAAATTGACCGGCCAGATGGTCGCCGCGCTTATTTTGATGGGCCGGGGATTTACGATAAGCCTGGTTGCGGGCTTGGGAGTCGCCGGGTTTCTCGTGACGTTTGTGTGGATACTTCTCATGATCAATGCTTTTAATTTCATCGATTCGCTTGACGGCCACTGCGCCGGCATCGCTTTTATTTCGTGTGTTATTTTCTTTTTTATTGCCCGGATTGTCAGCCAACCGCTTGTTGGATTTTTTCTGATCACGTTTGCAGGAGCTTTGGCCGGTTTTTTAATGCACAATTTTAAACCCGCTAAGATTTTTTTAGGCGATAACGGAAGCCTCTTTATCGGTTACATCATGGCCGCCTGCACGCTGCTCGGAAAATACCAGACTCCGAAAGCCACCTATGCTACCGCTTTCATCCCGGTTTTGGTTTTTGGCGTGCCGATCTATGACACGGTCTCGGTTGTTTTGGTGCGCGTGGCCCGCGGGGTGCGGCCGTGGGAAGGGGATAGAAACCATTTTGCGCATCGCCTCGTGAAAATTGGGATGAGCGAAAAAATTGCCGTCGTTTTCTCTTATTTTATAGCGCTGACGCTGGGACTGGTGGCCATCCTTATGACTCAGGTGACATGTTTTGGGGCGGTGCTTATCGGATTTATATTTGTTTCCATTTTAACGCTTGTCGCGGTCCTTGAGTTTTACACGATGCTCGTCGCCGGCCGGAACAAGTTCTCCGATAAAAAACGGACCGTTACGGAAAGAAGAAAAAGGGCTCGGGTATGGTAGCGGTGGAAGTTTATCTGAAGATCGCCGGGATTTCCATAAGGCTGAAAAGCCGTTTTTCGCTTAAACCTTTTCCGGTTGAAAGACTGAATCGGGGCTATCTTCATTTTGTTTTGAAAAAACCGGTTAAAAATCCGGACATTGATTTGCAGCTTGAGATAGTGAACAAGCTGCCCGTCTACAAAAAAAAGACTATCCTGTTTCAAACGAAACGAGATGAAAAAGAATTGGGAATAAATTTGAGAAGCCGGGGTAAACGGCGTTCGGTGGTGATATGGGAGATTTCCCGGGTCGGCGGAAGGTATATGTTAAGCGGCGGAGCGTCGGGGAGAAGAGAATATTCGGTCGATCTGGGACCTGATTTCAAAAGCGGCATCGCTTTTGTTATGCCGGAAGGGAGATTAGGGAAAATAGATAAATGGAATCTCACACAGGTCACACACGGTTTTTTGCAGATTCTTTTGATCCATTATTTGGCTTATCATAGAAAAGGGATCATGATGCACGCGGTAGGCGTGAAAGATGGGTTGAGCGGGGACCTTTTTTTTGGTCCAACGCAGTCCGGCAAAAGCACAATGGCAAGGATCTGGCATCGCAATACACAAGCCGTGATCTTGAACGATGACCGTATCGCGATGACAAAAAAAGGAAAACGGTTTTTTATTCACGGCACGCCGTGGAACGGAGATTTTAGGGATTATACGCCGATGCAAGCGGGCTCTGCGGCCCTCGGCGCGGCATTTTTTCTTGACGGGCACACGGTCCAAAATCAAGCGAGGACTATTTTTCATACAGAACTTTTTAGCGCGCTTTTTCCCCAGACCTTGTCCGTTTTCTGGGACAAATCTTCCGCAGATTTTATCAGCGGCTTCTTGACGGATATGGCCCGCCATGTGATGTGTTATCACCTAAAGTTTGCCGACAATGAGGAGATCGTAAATTATGTCCGTTCTCTCAGAAAAAATAGATCTTTTGAGCCCGCCCTGCGGATCTGAAGCCTATCTCAGTTTCTGCCAGAGTTTGGGCTCGAAGATCCCGGTTTGCGAAGCTGTTTTGAAGACGGCCGGGACCATGCCAATGGGCCTATCGTTTCCGGGCGAGGCCCGGTTTGTGGATTTTTTTGAGGCAGCCCCCGCGATCCTTGGCCGGGCAAAATTTATTGCGTTTAAAGATACAAGTTTTTCTATGTTTCCCGTTATCAGGCCCGGGGACTATTTAAAAGTGATGCCGGTATCCGTTGAAGATACACAAGTGAACGAGGTGGTGGTTTTTCACCGGAGAGGCCGGGTTTATTGCCATCGAGTGGTCGCCAAACGTCAATTTGAAAAAGGCCAGGCAGTGATTACAAGGCCGGATACATCCGAGACGGGAGAAGATGAACCAGTTTTTGGCCCGGATCTTATAGGAAAAGTTATCAACGTTATCCGGGGCAAGAAGATACTGGTTGTAGATAAGAAAAGTTCTAGAAGTTTCGCCACGACGCTGGATGACAGCCTCTTCATTTTGACAACAAGAGCCTCGGAAACATTGCGGGAAATTTTTATCGCGGCGTTAAAATTATTTCAATCAGCCCCACTCTATAAAAAAACAGGCTGTTGGTTGATCCGGTCAAAACCATCCTCGATTTCTTATTCTCTTCTCTACCCGACCAATCCGACCATAGAATCCAGATTTTTCAAATCCATTCCACTTAAGGAATTTTCCGGGGATCTGAGCCGGTGTCCCAAATGGCATTTGACAGCTCATTTTTTCAGAAAAAAAGCGGGATTCGCAAGCGTGGTGTATCGGCCGGGCAATTGCCCCTATTCCGGCTGGTGGATCAGTGATTTTTATGTGAGAAGGCGGTTTAGGAGGCTGGGTTTAGGCGGACTTCTTTTGAAGGAGACGATGAAATTGTTGAAACAGTCAGGGGCCGATCTTGTAAGTGTTTTTTATGAAAACCGTCATCCGGAAATGGAACCTTTTTGGTTGAAGTCCGGCTTTCTCAAAAAAGTGCATCCGGAAACGGGTTATGCTACAATGACCCAAGGTATTTATGGCAATCAAAACAGTTGGCGCTGACCTTCTGAGGGTAAAACTCCAGAGTGCCTCGCGTGCGAGCCGGCTTCCCGTACGGGCGATGTTTGAGCTGACTTATCGCTGTAATTTTTCATGCCTTCACTGCTACAATTCCGACGGACAAAAAGCAGCCAAGCCTAAAGATGAGCTTACCACCGAAGAAATTTTCCGGATTATTGACGAGATACGAAGCCTTAATTGCTTTGTCCTTGGGTTTACCGGGGGTGAGGTTTTTGTGCGCCGCGACGCGATGGATATTTTCCGTTATGCAAAAAAGTCCGGTTTCGAAGTCCTGATCTACACGAACGGTTATTATATCGATGAGAAAATTGCGGATGAATTGAAAGAGCTCTCCCCGAATAAGGTCGACATTTCTCTTCATGGCTTTTCTAAGAATACGTTTGAGGCGGTCACGCAAGCACCTGGTTCCAGAGAAAGGGTTTATCGCGCGATAGGGCTTTTGTCAGAACGGAAAGTGCCCCTGGGAATGAAATCCAATTTTTTTGAGATCAATAAAGAAGAGATCCCATCGATTAAA
>OBEQ012049201.1_pt1 | contig 16064 bp, 20 predicted proteins | sample 1670901 | NCBI WGS metagenome assembly OBEQ01 (sample SAMEA104232315, study PRJEB22302) | groundwater metagenome | biome: forest; feature: aquifer; material: groundwater | place: USA | collected 2011-08-07 | depth 5.4 m
AACTACGGATTTATTTGCGGAACCGGGAGCCACCCTCACCCTCCCCGCTGCGCGGATCCCCTCCCTCTCCCGCCAGCGGGCGAGGGCAATTTGGGCGGCCATCGCGACTTTTCACACAGCCTGGAAAGCGGGGATCCATGCGGCCTTGACGTCCGGCATGGTGGGGAAGAAAGCGCCCCATGCTTTCGCACCGCATCACGATAGGCGCCGCTTATTCTGACGATCAGGCCGCATGGATTCCCGCTTCCGCGGGAATGACGAGTTATTGTGTAACTCCCACCTGCAACATGTATGAATGCCGTAACCCAGCAGCGGGCGAGGACCGAGTCGTTCTGCCCGGGCCGCTCACATCAGATGCTTGTCGACGAACACGGCGATGAACAGGCCGAGCAGATAGGGCATCGACGCCAGGAAATTGCGCCGCGCCCAGAGGCGGTTCGGCGTTGCCACCAGCCGCAGGTTGGTCCACAGCAACCCGGCACCGCACAGCCCGGCCATCACTCCGTAGACCGTGCCCAGCTGCCCGAGGGCCCAGGGCAGCAGCGACGAGCCGACCAGCAGAAGACTGTTGCCGAGAATGAAGCGGGCGGTAACCGCTTCGCCCACCAGCACCGGCAGCATCGGTACGCCGGCTTGGCGGTAGTCCTCTTTCAACAGGATCGCCAGACTCCAGAAATGGCTGGGGGTCCACAGAAACAGGGTCACCGCCAGCAGCATGGGCAACAGCCACAGGCTCGGGTCGTAGGCCGCCGCTCCGGCCAGCAGCGCGAAACTGCCGGCCGCCCCGCCGATGACGATGTTCAGCGAGGTCCGCCGCTTCAGCCACACGGTGTAGACCACCGCATAGAAGAACACGCCAAGGAACAGGTGCAGCGCCACCGCCCCGTTGAACGCCCCGAACGCCAGACCCAGGCCGAGCAGCAGCAACGCCGCCGCCAGCCACAGCGCGTTGCGCGGCCCGGCCCGGCTGTGGTCCTTGGCCAGCGGCCGGCCCGCCGTCCGCTTCATCAGGCGATCAATGTCACGGTCATAGAAATGATTGAACACCGCCGACGAGCCCGCCCCCAGCACCATGGCCAAGGCCAGCAAAGCCATGGCCCCCGGCTCCATGCGGTCGGCCACCGCGGCATAGCCGGTCAGAGCGGTCAACGCGATCATGGTGGCAATACGCAGCTTCAATAGCTGGATATAATCGCGCAGGCCCATGGCCATCTCTCCTTATATTGATGAGCCTGAAGGCTCATCCAGGCCCTCGCCGGGCGCGCTCCGCGCTCAGGTGCGGCCTCAATGGCCGCTGGAGGACCGGCGCGCCGGTATTACGACTCTATGCCAAGAGTGGGAGCCGCTCAGCCGCTTTTCCAGGCTCGCGGAGGATACCGGACTTAAGACTGGGGATCGAGCGGGTCGCCCAAGGCGGCCTCGACCAGTTGCTCCCACTGATAGACCGGCGCCCGCCAGAAGGTCAGCGGGTAATAGGACTGATTGAGGTGCCTCAGCACCTGATCAACCTCGCTCAGCGGCATGCGCCCGGAGCATTTGATCGTGTCCTCGTCCCGCCACCAGACCGAATAGCCGATGACCGGAAGCTCGATATAGCCTTCGTGCAGCTCCAGTTGGGCAGTCAAATCGGGCATGTCGGCATCCCTTATCAAGCCTCTTGTCGGAGCGAACAGTCCACCATCGGCATACCCCAAGTCAATGGGAGGTACCCCGGAGGGGGGAGGTGCAGAAGCGGTACGCATCGCCCCGCAATCGTAAAGGAGGTGAGAAAAATGCGATATACGCAATTTTTTCCTTGAACATTGCGAACATTTCAGGTAAGTGTTAACGCAACGATGAACGAGAGCGCCCGGGCAGCCACCAACACGGTGGGTGCAGCCGGGCGCTTCGCGTTTAGGAGCTTCGATGGCACAGAAACTCACCGGCCGGCGGCGCGGCCTGTTCCTCGATACCCTGTCGGCGACCGGCAATGTCTCGGCCGCCGCCCGTGCCGCCGAGGTGGCCCGGTCAACCTGCTATCGCACCCGGCGGCTCGACCCCGGCTTTGCCGAGGACTGGCTCGACGCCGAGGAAGCAGCGGTCGATCTGCTGGAAGCCGAGGCCCGCCGCCGCGCCCTGGACGGCGTCGAACGCCCCCTGGTGGGCGGCGGCAAACTGATCCGGGATGACGATGGAAAGGTGGTGATGGTGAGAGAATACAACGATCGGCTGCTGGAGTTCCTGCTGAAGGCCCACCGCCCCGAGAAATATCGCGACAAGTCCGAGACCGGAGGCAAGACCGCCCGTGACACGACCATCCTGCCCGGCGTCCGCATCATCATCGCCCCAGAGCCTGGACGGGGGGACCCTGGATCTGAACCTGCACCCCAAGCAGGGGATGGCCTTGCAGACGGAGGCGAATGAGGTGCTGTATGGCGGCGCGGCGGGTGGCGGCAAAAGCCATCTGATGCGCGCCGCCGCCATCGCCTGGGGCGCCGCGGTGCCGGGATTGCAGGTCTATCTGTTCCGCCGCGAATTTCCCGAACTGTTCAAGAACCATCTGGACGGTTCGGGCGGGTTCCACGCGCTGCTGAGCGATTGGGTCGGCAATGGCTATGCTCGGATCAGCCGCTCGGATCACGAGGTGGTGCTCGGCAATGGCTCGAAGATCCATCTGTGCCATGCCCGCAACGAGCGCGATGTCTATGCCTATCAGGGCGCCGAAATGCATGTGCTGATGATCGACGAACTGACCCAGTGGACCCGCCCCATGTACACCTTCCTGCGCGGCCGGTTGCGGCTGGGCGGGCTGGCGGTGCCGGAGGAGTGGCGGGGCCGCTTCCCGCGCAGCCTGTGCGGGGCCAATCCGGGCGGCATCGGTCACAACTGGGTCAAGGCCGATTTCATCGACGTCGCCCCGCCGCTGGCCATCACCGCCATGCCACCCGGCGAAGGCGGCATGCGCCGGCAGTACATTCCGGCCCGGCTGGAGGACAACCCGACTCTGGTGAACAACGATCCCAGCTATGAGGACCGGCTGGAGGGCTTGGGCAATCCCGCCCTGGTCAAGGCGATGCGGCGCGGCGACTGGGATCTGGTGGCCGGTGGCATGGTCGACGACCTGTGGCGCCCCGACCGTCACATCCTGCCGCCCTTCGCCGTGCCGGCCGGCTGGCGGATCGACCGCGCCTTCGACTGGGGCTCGTCACGGCCGTTCTCGGTCGGCTGGTGGGCGGAAAGCGACGGCTGCGACCTGCTGCTGCCCGACGGCCGGACCATGACCACCCTGCCCGGCGACCTGATCCGCATCGCCGAATGGTACGGCTGGAACGGCCGCGCCAATGAAGGCTGCCGTCTGCTCGCCGCCGAGATCGCCCGCGGCATCCGCGTCCGGGAGGAGGAGATGGGACTGGCCGGGCGGGGGCGGCCCGGCCCGGCCGATACCTCGATCTTCGATGTCGAGAATGGCAACGCCATCGCCGACGACATGGCCCGCGCCGGAGTCCGCTGGGAAAAAGCCGACAAATCCCCCGGCTCGCGCCGTCAGGGCTGGCTGCGGCTGCGGGCCATGCTGACCGGAGCGGTCACCCGCGAGGCCCCCGGCCTGTTCGTGGTGGAAACCTGCCGCCAGTTCATCCGTACCATCCCGGTGCTGCCGCGCGCCGACAAGGACGCCGACGACGTCGACACCGCCGCCGAGGACCATGTGGCCGATGAGGTGCGCTATCGGATCATGGCGAGTCGGCGGGGAAATGGAGTGCGGGAGTTGTGGTGAGGGGGAGTGATGCGGCCATGCATCGGATGGTTGACTCCGTCCGCGCAAAGGCGTTAAGTCCGATAAACAATGCGCAGACTCCGCGTGAGGTGGTCCAATCTAACTCTGCGTTATCGGATGTTGCGGTGCCAAAACGAGGAGACGATCATGAGCGGCGACCGACGGGGTGAGCGAGTGGACCGCATGAGTGCCCGTGGTTTTTTTTCCGGATTTCTGATGGGGCTTGGCGCCCTCACTATGGTGACGTCCTCCCGGTTTGTCGCGCCGAAGACTTGTGATGACGGCATTGCGTCCGACTGGCTGGCGGTCGGAAATGATTTGAAGGTGGCCCAGGCGCGGTTCGATGACTTCCGCGCCAACTAGCAACTCAATCCGGTCGGCGCAATCGACCACCAACAAAGCCGATAATGATTGCCCGACGGAAGGCGATCTGGTTCCGGCAGACCTGGAAAGCAAGCTGGAGAAAGAGCTTGAGCCATACGTTGATCGGCCAAGGTTGGATCTGGTCGTCAGGAAGGTCGAGCAGGTTATCTCCAAGGAAGTCTTTGCGGGACCGCTACCACATCCTCATCACTTTGCCCAATATAAGGAAATCGAGCCGACTGCGCCGGACCGTATCCTGAGGATGGCGGAAAAGGAACAGGAGTTCCGTCATCGGATGTCCTCCCGGTCGCTGAACGCTGATGTGGCGGCTCATTTTGCCGGTCTGGCCGGTGGTCTTCTGGTGTGCTCCGGCTTGATTGCCGGTGCGGTTCACTTGGCGCTGAATGGGCAGCAGACAGTGGCTCTTGCTCTACTGGGAGCGTCTGTTCTGAACCTCGTCGGGTTGTTTGTGAACTCGACACGGAAAGCAAAGCCACCTCAGGCCGGTGGGCAGGATGTGCCGAAGGATGCCCCGGCGGCACCCAAGGCTCAAACACCACTGCCGCCAAAGGCAGGAAACCGAAAACGTCATCGGTGAACATATCCATTCGCTGTCCTCGGTGCTTCGGCATCCGGACAGATGGGGGCGAAAATCGTGAAGACGCGTGGCCCGGATCGGCGGGATTTTCGGAAGCGGGCGCGCTTTCCGCTGTATCTGCCGCAAGGCGAAGAGGTGGGCAACGAGCGGCGGCGGCGGTTCGATCAGCGGCGCTGGGGCTTCCTGTCGCGCATGGAACTGTTCAGCGGCGTACCGTTTTCCGCCGTCGAGGAGATCATCGCCTCTTGCCCGGTGCGCGAACTGGCGGCCGGCGAGGTGCTGCTGAACCGCGGCGACGACAATGACAAACTCTATTTCGTGCTGGATGGGCGATTGCGGGTGGTGCTGGCCGAAGGCGTCGGCGATGAAGGCATCACCATCGGCGTCGGCGGCTGTGTCGGCGAATTGTCGATGGTCGACGGTGAACCGGTGTCGGCCTCGGTGGTGGCGCTGGAATCGGTCCAGGTGCTGATGCTGCCGTCCGATGTGGTGTGGGAACGGCTGATCCAGGTCAACAAGGTGGCGCGCAACCTGCTGCGGGTGCTGTCCGGCCGCATGCGCGAGGTCAAGACCCGCATGCTGGAGGTGCGCGAACGGCGGATCGAGTTGCAGCGCTTGCAGGAACAATTGCTCCTGGCCCGCGACATTCAGACCAGCATGCTGCCCGACCGCGGCGCCCTGTCGCTGCTGCGGCCCGAGGTGGAATGCGTCGGTGTCAGCACGCCGGCTCTGGAGGTGGGCGGCGACTTCTTCGATGTATTTTTCCTCGGCCACGACCGGCTGTGCGTCGCGGTCGGCGATGTCTCGGGCAAGGGGATCGCCGCCGCCCTGCTGATGGCACGCACCCTGAGCATGCTGCGTACCGAAATGCTGGCCGGCCGCGCGCTGGCTGAGGCCATGGGCCGGCTCAATGCCGCCCTGTGCGTCAACAACGAACGCTGCGTGTTCGTCACCGCCTATGCCGCCGTGCTCGATCTGGCAAGCGGGGCCGTCGCCTATGTGGATGCCGGCCATCTGCCCGCCCTGCACCGCTCGGCCGCCGGCGTAAAGCTGATTGAGGATGGTCCGCGCGGGCCGTGTCTGGGGATCATGGAGGAGGCCGTCTATCAGGCGGGAACGCTGACCCTGGCACCGGGCGACGGACTGCTGCTGTACAGCGACGGCGTGACCGACGCCGCCGATATCGCCGGCACACCATTCCGGCTGGCACGGATGGTCGAAACCCTGGCCGGCTCTGCATCGGACAGCGCCACCGCGGCCGCCGAGGCGGTGCTGGGGGCCGTCGCTGCCCATGTCGGCGAGGCCCCGGCCGCCGATGACCTGACCGTGCTGGCGCTGCGCTACCGCGGACCGGGATGACCGGACTGAACACTGTTTATATCGCCCCAAGGGCCGGCCATTGCGCCGGCCCTTTTCTTTTGAGTTCGCCACCGGCCTTGGCCGACCCACCGTGCATGAAACCAGCCGCCATTGAGGCGGCACCTGAGCGCGGAGCGCGCCCGGCGAGGGCGGTTTCTTTCTAGGAGCGACCTTTGATGACCATTGATCCATCCATGCCGTCCGCCGCCCATACCCGCATGGCCGGCAAATGGGAGTTGCCGCGCGCCCTGATGGGGGGCACGGCGACCATGCGGATGCTGGCCTATAAGTTCCTGCCGCGCCATCCCGCCGAAAGCGGCCGCCACTGGCATGCCCGGTTGCAGCGCTCGGTACTGCGGAATTTCTTTCGCCGCACCGTGCTGAGCCTGACCGGCAAGGTGTTCGCCAAGCCGCTGGTGCTGGGCGACGATGTGCCGCCGCGGCTGCGCGACCTGATGGAGGATGTGGACCTGACCGGCCGCAACCTGCATGTCTTCGCCCGCGACGTGTTCGCCGACGCCCTGGTCCACGGCCTGTCGCATATCCTGGTCGATTATCCCCGCATCGAAAATGCCGGCACCCTGGCCGACGAGCGGGCCTTGGGGGCGCGGCCCTATGCGGTGCATGTGCGGGCCGAACAACTGATCGGCTGGCGTCTCGAGGATAGCGGCGGCCGACCGTGCCTGACCCAGCTACGGTTGCGCGAGAGCGTCACCGAGGCCGATGGCGCCTTCGGCGACCGTCAGGTCGAGCGGGTGCGGGTGCTGGAACCGGGCTCCTGGACCCTGTGGCAGCAGGACGAGGACGGCAGTTGGATGGTGGTCGACAACGGCCTTACCAGCCTGGACGTGATCCCGCTGGTCACCGTCTACACCCACCGATGCGGCGTGCTGGAGGCGGAACCGCCGCTGGAGGATCTGGCCTGGCTCAATCTGGAGCACTGGCAGATCCGCTCTGACCAGCGCAACGCCCTGAACGTCACCTCGTTCCCCATCCTTGCCGCCGCCGGCTGGAACAAGGACGACGGTCAGGTCGAGTTCGGCCCCAACAAGTTCCTGACCACCGCCGACCCCCAGGGCAAGTTCTATTACGTGGAATCCGGCGGCGCCCATCTGGCCGCCGGCCGCGCCGAACTGGAGTCGCTGGAAGAGGCGATGCGGCTGTTCGGCCTGCAATTCGAACTGGCCTCGGCCCCCACCGCCACCGGCCGCATCATCGACGCCGCCGAGGGCGCCGCGCCACTGCAAGCCTGGGCCCTCGGCCTCGCCGACGCCATCGAGGAAATGCTGATGTATTTCGCCCGCTGGGAGGGCCTGACCGATGGCGGCTCGGTGACCTTGGGCAGCGACGTGGTGCCCAGCGACAGCGGCGATCTCGACACACTGGTCAAGGCTCGCGCCGCTGGCGACATTACCAAGGTAGCCTTCATCGCGGAATTGCGGCGGCGAGGGGTGCTCGGCAAGGCGTGATCCGGTCCTGGGGACGGGGTGGTTTCTCGCCCCGCCCCGTTAAATCATAGAGTGACGCGTCGCGAAGGAATATTTCGTATTAGCTGTGGAATTCTGCGAGAAAATGTAGCAGGTTGTTGGAGTGGGGATGGACGACTCGCGCGACCAAGCGGCGATCCAGCTTGGCATCAATCCATGATTCAAATACGGCGAGAGCCTGGGCCTTGACACCCTGGTAGCAGTTGTGCGAGATCAGGCCGTCGCCACATCCACATTTGAGTGCGACTGTCTGGCGAAATAATCTCCATGACTGTGAAAATGTTCTTCCGTAATCTCGCCATCGCTGTCCTTATCGTCTTGTCCCCGTTTCTCTTATTCTTGCTGGTGGTGATCGTCGATCATGCTTATTCGTCTCCGCCGCCATCGGATGATGAGATGATCGCGGTGCTGAGCGAACGCCGCGCTACTTTTGACGCATTGATCGCCAAGGTCAGCGAAAGCAATACCACGGGGTATATATCCATTTACAAGCGCCGCGGCGAAATGAAGAATTCAGATTCCTGGGCCGCGGAGATGCGCGGCCTGATGCGGGTAGCGGGAGTCAATAAGATATTCTATCACGGTCCAGGTCTTGTCATCAAGTTGATCTATTCCAGCCGCCCCATGAGGTGATCGACCTGCACCGCGATGACGTTGCCGATGTCGCACGCGCCGCGCTGTGTTACGACGACCGCCGCGCCGACCTTCGGTCCCTGTGCCACCTGAATCCGTGGGTCAATGACCTGGACGTGCTCAACCGATATGACAATACCGACTCGGACTGGGAGGCAGAGCGGCCGATTGATGATCATTGGTCGCTATGGATGTGGCATAGCCGATAGGATACGGCTCCGCCTATGACCGACGAGCGCAGCAGGGTGACATGAGACGGATTCCAGACATGGCGGGACGGGCAGCCATGGGTTTGGCTTATCTTGTCTTTTTCATCGTCGCCGCACACGCGGTGATTTTCAGAAAGCCGCTGTTGATTCTCGCTTTTGTTATTACGATTGCTTTGATCACTTTCGCAATGCTCTCCGAGCCGCTCAGCGACTCTGACATGATCGCGCATTTCACGGCGCACCGCGCCGACTTCGAGGCTTTGGTGAAATATGTCCGTCAGAACGGCGGGGCTTGCACGCGGCGCACGGAGCGATGCCGAAACCATCCCATCAGCCGTCTGATGTCCGAGGCGGGGGTTGATGAGATAAGATACAAGGGCCCCAAGTCTCGCATCGAATTCATCCCGTCCGGGCGTGTGAAAGGATCAAGAACAAAAATGTTCGTGTATTCTCCCGATCCGGTTTCCCCCGCGCCCGCCGTGATCGACCTTCATCGCGATGATGTGGACGAGATAGCGCCAGCGTTGCTTTGCCGCCCTGTTCGTGAGGAACTACGGTCGTTGTGTGATTGGTATCCGCGTGTAAACGATCTTGATGTGCTGTTGCGCTATGATGGCGGGAAATTTTGGGAGGCCGAGCGCCCGCTCGACGACCACTGGTCGCTTTATTTGCTGGTTATCCGGTGATTTGCGTCATCCTCGTAAAGTGCTGCTGGAAAGGCCGCATCCATGTTGACGTTTGACTGTGATTGTCCTGCCAACCTGTCGCCATGATCATGGATCCGGGGACCGTTTTTCGCAGCCTTCGCGCTGGAGCCCGAATTCTCGGCCTCGTCATCCTCGTCAATGTCGCGGTGGCCCTCTTTGCCCCAGCGTCGGCGATCCTGTTGATCCTTGTACTGACGCTGTTGTCTTCCTTGCCCCCGGCATCGGATGACGAAATGATCGCTCTGCTGACCGAGCGGCGCCCGGCCTTTGAAGCTCTGGTGCGGCGGGCACAAGGCGAGGTGGCCACCGATGGCAGCGCAACGGGGAATTACACCGAGGACATGCGGCGACTGAGCGACGCGACCGGCGGCTTCACTATAGGCCGTGTGGAAACGGATTGGTTTGAACTCCACTCTCGCGGCGGGCTGAGCGGTCGCGAATGGAAAGTTTTCATCTACTATTTCACCCCGGTTCGGCCGCTCCCCATGGCTGTCGATCTCCACGGCGACGACGCGGCGGATGTCGCCCGCGCCCTGCTGTTAACCACCATGCCACGCGTCAACGACCTGGATGTGTTGCGGCGCTATAGCGACTTTGACGCCATCTGGGAGGCTGAACGGCCCATTGATGAGCATTGGTCGCTACGTCTCACGCACATCCGGTAGAACGGCAGCCGAAGCCACGTCACCGCCGCTTGATCTTGTCCAGCGTATCCAGTTGGGCGGCGATCTGCTCGGGGGTGATGGGGAGGATTTCCTGGTGGCCGATCTTGCTGGAGAGCCGCACGCGATAGCCGACGGCGCGGCGCTCACGCAGGGTCGCCTCGTCCAGTTCGACACCGACCAGTTCCAGCTTGATTTTCCGGTTGTAGGCGGTGCTGCGGTACAGCGGATCGACTGGCAGCGAGCGGGCAGTGTCGTCGGCTGCGCCGTCATAGGTGCGGCGCATGCCCTGGTAGACGTCCTGCACCACCAGCGTATGCCGCACCGCGCCGCTGCGTTTGTCGATGCGAGTTTCGAGGAAATAGCGCTCCTCCTGATAGGGGTAGCGGTTGGGAATGGCCTTCTCGATACCGAGAATGGCGATGTCGGTATCGAACTCACTGGCCTCAACCAACGCCGTGCTCCGCAGATTGAAGCGACCGCCGGCACATGCCGTGAGCGCAGCCACCAGCAGCAGGGAAAAAAATATTCGCATGGCTCCTCCTTTTCGGGAGAAGCATACGATGATGTGTAGGCTGTTGCCAAGGGCAACTGCCGATACGCTCTCGCATTCCGGGTCAGGCGGCTCTTGACCTACCTGAATATTGAAGATTGAGGGCACGCCGCCGTCCCGAACTCCGCCTGCTCTCATCCCACAGTCAGGAGCATGCCATGTCAGACTCGGAAAATGTCGAAATCGGCATCCTGGTGGACGTCTCCCAGGTCGCTGCCGCGGCGGATGCCGTGCAGGGATTGGGGGACGCCGGCGCGCAAGCGGCGGTGTCGGTAACGAGCCTCACCGCCTCCTCCGACTCCGGCGCCTCGGCCCTCTCGGTGCTGACCACCCAGGCCAGATCGACCGCGGACTCGATCGGCGGCAGTGCCGTCGCGTCGGCGAAGGAGACGGAGAGTATGCTCAATGCTGCCGACAAGGCCGTGTCGTCGCTCTCCAAATCGGCCAGCAGCGCCTTGTCGTCGGCGCTCAAGAGTGTGGTGATCGACGGAACGTCGTTCAGCGACGCGGCCGCCACCCTGTCGAGCAAGCTGGCCAGCTCGGCGCTGAACACGGTGTCCAGCAAGATGCTCGACTCCTTGTTGAACAGCCTGATGGGCAGCGCCACCGCGTCGTCGGGATCAAGCGGCTGGCTGAGCAGCCTGTTCGGCTTCGCCAACGGTGGCGTGATGACGGCGGGCGGGCCGGTGGACCTGAGATCCTATGCCGACGGCGGCATCGCCAACGAACCGCAACTGGCCCTGTTCGGCGAGGGCGCCTCGTCCGAGGCTTTTGTGCCGCTGCCCGACGGCCGCAGCATCCCGGTGACCTTGCAGGGCGGGGGCGGCGGTGGCCCCGCCGTCAACATTCAGATGACCGTCGCCGCCCAGGACGCCGCCAGCTTCCGCCGCTCGGAAGGCCAGATCGGCGCCACGGTGGCGGCCAAGCTGCAACGCTATATGCAACGCTACGGGTGAGCCTGATGACCGTGTTCGACATCGACACCACGGCCCTGAGCGAGGCCGGCGCCTGGTGCCCGTTGCGCCATCCCGCCTCCGGCCAGCCGCTGACCAGCGACGGCGAGCCGGTGCGGGTGCGCCTCGCCGGACCGGACGGCGCAAGGTTTCGCACCGCCCGCCGCCAGGTGCGCGACGCCTTGCTGGAGCGCCTGACCATTGCGCGCGATCGCGGCGATGCCGCCGCCTTGGCCCAGCTGGAGGCAGAGGCGGAAATCGAGATGGCCGCTGCCTTGACCCTGGACTGGGAGAATGTGCGGCTGCCCAGTGGCGAGCACTTCGCCTGCTCGCCCGACAACGCCCGCCGGCTGTATCGCGACTTGCCCTGGCTGCTTGCTCAGGTGGGAGGCTTCGCGGCCGAGCGGGCAAATTTCATCACGGCCTCCGGGACCGGCTGACACTCAGCCTGGTCGCCCATGCCCGCGCCCGGTTCCGCCTCGCCCGGCGGACCGAGGATGGCGCTTGCGTGCTCGACCACCTGGAGGCCCTCGCCCGCCGCACCGGCCGCCGTCCCGCCCTGCTGGATGTCCCGCCGCTGCCCCCCGAAACCGAGCATCTGTGGTCCTGGTTCATCGCCCTGCACCCCAGCCGCCCACCCGACCGACCTTTGAGCTTTCCCGAGATCGACGCCTGGGCCCGCCTGACCGGCGAGACGCCCGCCCCTTGGGAGGTGGCGGCGCTACGCGCGGTCGACCGGGCGTGGCTCGACGAAATGCGGCAACGCTAGGCTGTGATGCAGTAAATCTGCATCACAGCCTAGCTTATGCCTGCCCTCGCCGGGCGCGCTCCGCGCTTGGCCGCCGCCGCAATGGCGGCTGGGGCGTTTTCCAACCTGATCGGAAAACGCTCTAACGTAAAGCGCTGCCGTTCCCCATCCGACCGGACTCGCTGCCCCCCGCCCCGTGCGGGGGAGCGGTGCCGCACGGATATCGCCCAACCGAAAGGAAAACAACGCCATGAGCTGCGTCTGCACTTCGAGTGAACCCGCCAAAGACCTGACCGGCAGCTTCACCGCCGCCAGCCAGGGCGCCGCGGTCGATTTCACCGGCCGCTTCAACATCACCCTGTGGGGCAGTTTCGTCGCCACCGTGCGGATCGAGCGCTCGTTCGACGGCACCATCTGGCACCCCTGCACCTTCAGCGACGGCTCGGCCAACGCCTGGACCGCGCCCCTGTCCATCACCGCTGACGAGCCGGAGGCCGGCGTGCGCTATCGCCTGGTCTGCGTCTCCCACACCAGCGGCACCGTCAACTATCGGGTGAGCCAATGAGTATCTTCAAGGAAGGGCGCGCCGGTACGGCGACGGGCGGCCAGACCTATACCCCGTTCACTGGTGATGCCGGTAGCGGTGGCCTGTCCGGCCTGGTGCCCGCACCGGCAGCCGGCGACGGCCTGGCCGGCAAGTATCTGGGTGCCGACGGCGTGTGGTCCGTCCCGGTCGGCGGTGGGGGTGGCGGCAGCAGCGATTCGACGCTGCTCAGCCGGATCAGCGCCCTCGAATACAATATCGCCGTCAACACCCTGCGCGATCTGGTCAAGGACGGCTGGCTCGGCCCGCAGGCGATGACCTATGGCTATGCCGACGAGTTCACCGACGAGACCGGCATTGATGTGGCTGCATCAACCAATGCCATCCACGATGGCACCAGTTCGTCCTACAGCAGTGGCAGCCTCGGCGCGGGAAACAGTTCCTCGGCGCTGTGGCAGGGCTCCACGGCCAATTACAGCTTCACCGGGGCAGATATCGGAAAGGTGTCACAAGGATACAATTCCATCCGATCCGTGTACACCGCGAGCAGCGATTTCAGCATAACGTTCACCCCCAACGCAGTATCCGGGAATTACAACTCTTGGTTTGGCGTATACTCTTCAGCTGAAGACGCCACGTTTGCCCAGGACAGCAGCGTCGGCGGTCTTTCGTCAATGACCAATTCCTGGTGGATGGTCTTCAACAGCTCAAACTATACCCGCATGATCGGAAATACGTCCGTTAGCACGGTCACTGCCAACAACGGAACTCCGATTACCATCTCGCGCACGGGAACGACCGTGACGTTCAAATCGGGGTCCACGACTTTGTGGACAGTCACGACCTCCGCCACACTGCGGATCGTGCTCGGCCTTTACATCACCGCCGCAAACTTGACCTCGGTCTCATATGCCGGCCTGGAGACATCCACTTCTCCCAGCATGACCCTACAGTCCGTCGCCATGACCGCCCAGGCGGCGCCGACGGAAATCCGCAACGTCCTGGTGGTCGAACCCATCGACCCCATCACCCCGAATACCGACCTGATGCTGTCGGTGTCCAACGACGATGGCACGACCTGGACTCCGGCGATGCTGGCCCTGGCCGACAAGTTCGACGCGACCAGGAACATCTACGTCGCCAAGACCACGGTGGCCGCGGCGGGTACTGCGGTGAAGTGGAAAGTCACCACCGCCAACACCAAGCAACTGAAAATCCACGGTATCTGGACGCAATGGAGGTGAGCATGCCCTTTCCCATCGAACCGGGCGTGATGCCCGTGCAGCAGCCGGTTCCGCCGCCCCAGGGCGCGTAATACGGCGATCCGACCGATCCAGTAGGCCGACTGACCCGACTCGTGCCGTTTGCCTGCTTTCGGGCGGGCAAACGGCTTTTTTTGCCCCGATCCCCACGGAGAACCCATGTTCGACTTCCCCCCCAGCGTCGCGTCGGCGGACGCGGTGCCGGAGACTTATCGCCCGCTCTATGCCGAGAAGGACGGCGCTTTCGTGCTCGACGAGACCCTGGCCAGGAAGCTGGACGTTTCCGGCCTGGTCTCGGCGCTCGACAAGGAACGCAAGACCGTCAAGGACAGCGAGCGCCAGCTCAAAGCCTGGGCTGCGCTGGGTGCCTCGCCCGACGAGGTGGCGCAGCGGCTGGGCGGCGGTGATCCTCGCCTTGCGGCCAAGGATGCCGAACTCGCCAAGATCCGCGGCACCCTGGAACGCCAACTGGTCGACGCCGCCGCCAGCGCCGAGGTTGCCGCCCTGCGGGGCTCGCCGGCCCTGCTGCTGCCGCATCTGCGCGCCGCCCTGACGGTGGCCGAGGATGAGGCCGGCAATTTCGTCGTCCGTGTCGTCGATGCCGACGGCACGCCGCGCCGGGACGAGCGCGGCGGCTACCTGACAGCCAAGGATCTGGTCGCAGAACTGCGCCGATCCGAAGATTTCGCCCGCGCCTTCGACGGTGTGGGTGTCAGCGGCGGCGGGATGCCGCCCAGTGGTGCCGCCGGCGGGATGCCGGGCGCCTTCGCGCTGACCCGCGAGCAGGCCAAAGACCCGGCCACCTATCGCCGCGCCCGCTCCGAGGCTGCCCGTCTGGGCCAGCGCATCGCCATCGTGGAGTAAGACGAGGCGCCATTGCCTCGCTGTTCCGCATCCCCCCTCCGCATCTCGGAGATGCCAGATCATGACCAACGCGTTGTCCGTTTACGATCCCATTTTCTATGCCCAGGAAGGCCTGTTGCAGCTCGAAAAGGCGCTGGGCATGGCCGGCCGCGTCCATCGCGGCTACGACAAGGCGCCGCAGCAGAAGGGCGCCACCATCTCGATCCGCAGCCCCGGCAATTTCACGGCGCAGGACGCGCCGTCGACCGCCCAGGATATTGATGCCGGCGAGGTGCAGATCCGCCTGTCCAACTGGAAGGAGGTCAAGTTCGCGCTGAACGACAAGGAACTCGCCGCCGCCGGTGAGGTCATCATCGCCGAGCACATCCGCCCCGCCGCCGTCGCCCTGGCCGATTCCATCGACCAGTCGCTGTGTGCGCTCTATGCCGACGTGCCGTGGTATCACGACGTCGCCGCCACCGCCGGTGTCGCCGACATCATCAGCGTGCGCCGCGCCATGTTCGACAACAAGGTGCCGCTGCGTGATCCGGCCATGCTGCATTGGATGCTGGATGGCGACATGGAGGCCGATCTGCTCGGCCAGTCGGCGTTCACGCAGTGGCAGGGCTCCGGTGCCGTCGGTGCCGAGGCGCAGGTCTCGGGCGTGCTCGGCCAGCGCTTCGGCTTCAACTTCTTCGCCAATCAGAACGTCCAGAGCCACGCCGCCGGCACCCTGTCCAATACGGCGCCGCTGTTGCAGGGGGCCCATGCCAAGGGCGCGACCAGCGTGACGCTGGATGCCGCCACCCTGACCGGTACCCTGAAAAAGGGCGACAGCCTGGTCATCACCGGCCACGACCAGCGTTACGCCGTGACGGCGGACGCCACCGCGTCGGGCAATGCCATCACCGTGTCGGTCACTCCGGCGCTGGTACAGGCCTATGCCAACGATGTCCCGGTCACCGTCAGTCTGGACGACCACGCCGCTTCGCTGGCCTTCCACCGCAACGCCTTCGCTCTGGCCATGGCGCCGCTGTCGGAACTCGGCAACCAACTGGGCGCCCGCATCGCTACCGTGACCGATCCGATCACCGGCCTGGCCCTGCGCTCGCGCCTGTTCTACGACGGCAACAACTCGAAGGTGTTCGTTGCCCTGGATGCCCTGTGGGGAGTCACCACCCTGGACGGCAATCTGGCGGTGCGGGCGCGCAACTGACCTTGAATGCGGACGGCTGTTTGGCTATCTTAGGAGGGCAGGTACCGAGGAGTTCTCCCCGATACCCGCCTGCTTAGGTAATACGCAGGGCGATAAGGAGTACCATCCTTATCGCCCTAAATTTTACCCGCAGGGTGAAGCGCAGCTTACGCATGGCTTTACCCTCCTTGGTG
>OBEQ012396436.1_pt1 | contig 16063 bp, 15 predicted proteins | sample 1670901 | NCBI WGS metagenome assembly OBEQ01 (sample SAMEA104232315, study PRJEB22302) | groundwater metagenome | biome: forest; feature: aquifer; material: groundwater | place: USA | collected 2011-08-07 | depth 5.4 m
AGACGAGCAGCGTTTGCCTCAAGATGGCCGTATTCAACTGTTAATTGACCGACGCGAAATCGACTTTCGCATGTCCACTATTCCCACGGTCACCGGTGAAAAAGTAGTACTGCGTATTTTAGACAAAAGTACTGGCATTTTGTCCATGGATCAGCTTGGGCTGCGCGGTGACGCTTTAACTCTCTTAAACGAAGGGGTGGTCAAAAGTCATGGCATGACGCTGGTCACTGGCCCAACTGGATCAGGTAAGACTACCTCACTCTATGCCGTGCTCCAGCAAGTAATGAACCCTGGCGTGAACATTATTACGCTTGAGGATCCGGTTGAATACCGTATGCCAGGAGTAAATCAAAGTCAGATTAATGCCGATATTGGCTATACCTTTGCTTCGGGACTTAGAGCAATACTCCGTCAAGACCCAAACATTGTGATGGTGGGAGAGATCCGCGATAAAGAGACGGCTGAGATGGCTATTCATGCGTCTCTAACTGGACACATCGTGCTCTCAACGCTCCATACTAACGATGCAGCAGGCGCCATTCCTCGCTTGATTGATATGGATATTGAACCATTCCTCATTACCTCATCGATCAATACAGTGGTCGGTCAACGCTTGGCCAGAAAAGTGTGTCAATCATGCCACGAAAAATCTGAGGCAAATGAAGCTGAGCGCGAATTGATCAAAAAGATTATCGATGAGATGCCTGAGAAAGAAAGTAAAGAGACAGCCAAACGTGAGATGGTATATTTTCACGGAAAAGGCTGTTCAGAATGCAATAACACTGGGTACAAAGGACGTATTGGCATCTTCGAGGTTTTGGCCATCACTGAAGGAATTAAGAAATTAACCATGGACCGGGTTACTGGCGGCTCAATTCAAAAGCAAGCGATTGCTGAAGGTATGTTAACGATGATTCAGGATGGCATTCTTAAAGCCTTAGATGGTTTGACCACCTTAGAAGAGGTATGGCGAGTAACCAAGGAATAGTGTATGAAAGAGTTTCATTATTTAATCAAAACGTCCTCGGGTGATCGGCAAAAAGGGGCTATTTCAGCTGATTCAAAGGCCGATGCCATTAAGAAACTGAAAGATCAGGGTTCTGTTGTGCTGAGTGTAGAGGAGCCCCGTGCAGCCTTTGCCCAAGTCAAGAAAGCTCCCCTGTTTCAATTTGGAGGAGTATCAGATAAAGATAAAATGATCTTTACCCAGCAGTTGGCCATCATGACCAAAGCTGGGCTGCCTATTATCCAAGCACTCAATTCGCTAACTGACGAAACTGGTAATAAACGCTTAAGTAAGGTGATCCAGAGCATTGCCCGAGATGTAGAAGGTGGCTTACCGCTTTCTAATGCGTTTGCCAAACACCCTGATGTATTTAATCCTATTTATGTCAGCATTGTGCGTGCTGGAGAAAAAAGCGGTAAAGTTGACGATGTCTTGAACAGATTGGCAGCCCAATTGGAAAAAGATTATGACATCCGCTCTAAAGTTAAAGGAGCGTTATCGTATCCACTTTTTGTGCTTGCGGCCATGGTGGTTATTGTGACGTTGATTATGATATTTATCATTCCGCGCATTCAAAGTGTGTTTGAAGAAAACAATGCTCAATTGCCGCTTCTAACTCGTATTATCATTGGGATATCTGGGATCCTCATTCATCAGTATTACATTATTATTGCTGTTCTTGGTCTAGCGGTGGTTGGGTACCGCATGTATTACCGGTCCCCTGGTGGTAAACACACAATCGACTTGTTAAAACTTAATATTCCTATTTTTGGGACTCTGCTCCGTCGGGTCAGTATTGCCCGATTTGCTCGGATCTTCTCAACCCTGCTCGCAGCTGGAATCCCCATGCTAGAGATATTTGAAACTGCTCAAGACGTGGTGGGTAACGACATTTTCCGTATAGAAATAGAACAAGTTGGCAAGGATGTAGAAAATGGTATGGAAATATCGACCGCCTTAAAGAAGCAGCCGCATATTCCTCGTATGATGGTGCAATTGACTGCTGTTGGTGAAAAAAGCGGTAATATGGATTCAATCTATGAAAATTTGGCCGGTTTTATGGAAAAAGAGGTCGATAACCTCACTCGTAATCTGGCCACTCTGCTTGAGCCAGCCTTGATGCTTATCATGGGCGTGATCATTGGAACAGTAGTGATTGCAGTACTTCTCCCAATATATTCTCTGACGAGTGCAATTAATTAAGAGACCATATGAAACATACACTTGGGCTAAGGAAAAAGGGTATTCGTCACCGTCTCCTAAGCATGACATTGATTGAGGTGATGATTGATGCAGCCATTATGGTCGTGATTGCTTTTGTGGTCATTGTGGCTTTAACCGGTAGCTTTAACTCAGTTAATCAAGCTTCTCTAATTGGCACGGCCGGCGAGTTGGCCAACGAGAAACTAGAGGTATTACGCAACATGTCCTATGACTCTTTAGCGACTCAGCATGGACCAATCTTTCCTCAAGGAGCTGTTTTAGACGATGAGACGGTCACTAAAAATAATAAAACATTTAACGTACACACTGAAATACAGTACGTTGACGATCCCTACGATAGTTTGGCTACATCATCGCCTCCAGATCTTAATCCAGCCGATTACAAGCAAATCACCATCACTATCGCCAACAAAATTGGCGGAAAGCAACTGGCAAGCACCAGTACCAACATTGCCTCGCGCGCTGCTGAGACTGCTTCTAATACGGGCGTAATCAAAATCACTGTGCTCGACGCGGCTGGGCTGCCAGTGGCGAATGCTAATTTGACTATTACCAATGTTATCATTAGTCCAAACCTGTCAATTCTAACCCAATCTGAAGCAGATGGGACTTTTCTTATTCCAAATCTGCCCCTGAGTTCTGGTTACCACGTCGTGGCAAGTAAAGGTGGCTACAGTACTGATTCAACTAATCCAGTTACGGCGCAAAATACCCATCCTACTAATCCTGACGCCAGCGTCTTATTGCAGCAAGTAAGCCCAGTTACGCTCACAATCGATCGCACCGCCACCCTAAACATTCATCAAAACGGTCTAACCCAGTCAACCCTGGTCACTATTGTGGGCCAAAAACTAATCGGGTCGAATCCAGATATTCCAAAGACAAGCTTTACTCAAGACATATTTACCACGGTCACCACATCCCAAATTGAGTTTGATAGTTATCAAATCAATCCTCCATCCGGTACATTTATTACCACGTGTTATCCCCTCCTTCCGGTAGTAGTAGCCCCGTTTTCTTCAACAGACATTACCTGCACCTTTACCATTGATGCGTTGGCTCCACGTATCACTAAAATTACGCCACTCCAAACACCAGCAAATGCTACTGTCGGTTGGGAGATATTGGGAGCAAACTTTACCGTACCCACAAGCGTGTCGGTACAAAATGGTGCCAACCCTGAAGTACCAATCTCTGGTATGACCCCTGATAGTACTGGAACACAACTGACTGGCGTGGTCGACATGAGCGCCCTTGTGCCCGCAACGTACTCTGTGATTGTCCGAACTGCGGCGGGACAAGTAATTCAAGCCAATGGCCTAACAATTCAAAGCGGTAGTGGAGGCGGCAGCCCAGCGGCTCCTCCAGTTCCATCAGGAGGCGGATGAACCGTCACCGTGCTTTTACCCTTATTGAAATTATGGTAGTCATGATGATCATGGTGATGGTTGGGCTGCTTTTCGCTGTGTTCATTCGCGACAGTTACATTTTGTATCAAAAAGGGCAAATCCAATCTTCGGTCGTCCAAGAAACTGATGCCTTAACCGCTCGAATTGCCAATGTCCTTCGCGGCACTTTTCAAGTGCAAACTGCAAATAGCACAAGCCTGACCGTATTGGCTTATTATGCTCCAGCGGATACGACCCCCACAAAGGTCACCATCCAACGCGATGGGGCAAATGTGACATTGACTACTATCGTTGGGGTAGTATCTGGACAGACCTACACCTATCCTGCCGGTAATGCCAAAAGTCGCATCATTACCTATCATTTTGTCAGTAGCCCAAGCATCCCTTTGTTTCGATACTATGATGAATCAAATACTCTGCTCTCCGGCAGTATCAATGTCACCGGCGTGCACTTAATTGAGGTTACTTCAACCCTGTATTCCCCTCAAAACACTACTAAAACCGCGGTGGCATCTACTAAAATAGAACTACGAAATCTAAAAACTAATCTATAATAAAACAATGAAGCATCTTTTACCCACCATACAATCTATACACACCACAAAAGCCGGCCACAAAAAAGCCTTGTACTTACCGTTTCTTCTCATTATTACCGCGGCATTCTTAGTCCTCACCTTAGGCCTAGTACAACTCTCAACCTTGCAACGTAAATCGGCTCGTATTAACCAAACCCACGTCAGCGCTCTTGGTGTAGCCGAAGCTGGTATTAGTTACTACTTGTGGCACCTAGCTCACAATAATACTGATTATGCAGATGGCCATACTCCGCCAGCATCAAGTCCTTATGGGCCCTATGTGCATAATTATACCGATACAAACGGTACTGTTATTGGCACATACTCAATAACCATCACTCCACCACCAAACGGCAGCACTATTGCCACTGTCACCGCCACGGGCACCCTAAACGGCAGCACCAAACCTCGCACCGTTAAAGCGCTGCTCGGTATTCCTTCGTTTAGTCAATATTCTATTGTAACTGCTTCTGAGGTATGGTTTGGCGCAACTGAATCAACAAACGGCCCGGTGCACTCCAATGTGGGTGTGCATTTTGACGGAACTAATAACGGAGTGGTCAGTGCCGCTAACGCTACGTATGTTCCTACGGTACCTTTTGGGGGCAATGGAAACACCGTACACAACGGGGTATGGGGTACAGGAGGCCCGCAATCGCAATGGATCTTCCCTGTCCCCACCGTTGATTTTAATAAGGTTGCGGCTGATTTAAGCGGGATAAAGACTCAGGCCATTGCGAACGGTAAATATTTAGCCAAATCTCCCAACCTAGGCTATTTCATCCAATTCCAAAATGATGGAACGTATAAATTGGCTACAGTCACTGGCTATACGTTTGCAGCCTTGACCACCACAGCCTTGGTATCCCAGCCAATTCCGGCTAACGGCATTATATTTGCCGAAGATAATGTGTGGGTCGAAGGCACGGTCAAGGGTCGCTACACCGTAGCGGCAGCTACACTTCCGGCCAGCGGAGCTACCAATCGCGACATTACCGTTACCAATAACCTTCTCTATACCGTCAAAGATGGTTCAGATGCTTTGGGACTAGTGGCTCAGCGCGACGTTAAAGTGGGACCAAACTCACCCAATATATTCGAAATTGACGCTGCCATGCTGTCCCAAACTGCCCGAGTGTATCGCCCCTGTCGCTGGAACGATGCTAGTCCATGTTTTCAAGGCAATGGAAGTCCTAAAAGTGATACGTATAACCTCCGTGATACGATCACTGTCTATGGGTCAATTGGTTGTTTTAGCTACTGGAACTGGAGTTGGATAGCTGGGATCTCAGGCACTATTAAATCTGGATACGTTAATACCATTCAAACGTACGACGACCACATGCTGTTTTCTCCACCACCAAGCTTCCCTACCACGGGTAAGTATGCCTTATTATCCTGGCGGGAAATCCTATCACCGTAATTGCAAATTGGGCAATTGCACGCTACCATATAAGAAGGAGGGGTTTTGGCCTTATTTTCGTTATTCGGCTTACACACTGAAACATGTGGCATTGATATTGGCTATCACGGCATCCGAGGTGCTCAATTAAAGTACCCCAGGCAACACGCTCCCCTTGTGGCATTGAGTGAAGTTCAGTTATCAAAAAAAGTATTTGACAAGAACCAACTGGCCGATAAAGACGGGCTGGCACAAGCCATCCATCAGCTTGTTCAAAGTGGCCAACCACACCCTATTACCGCCAAAGCGGTGGTGGCCGCCCTGCCGGAGATGTTCATCTTTACCCGAGTGATTCAACTGCCAAATCTGCCACCCGAAGAATTGCAGATGGCCCTCCCTCACGAAGTTAGTCAATACATTCCGCTACCAGTTGAGGATGTGTACTATGACCATGTTCGATTGGCGCTCCGTCCCGACAAAGAGCAGCTCGATGTAGCCTTGTTTGCCGCCCCAAAAGTGTTGGTAGACGATTTGATCGATGCCATTCATCAAAATGGCCTAGAACTCTATGCGCTTGAGACTAAGGCTACGGCTATTATGCGCTCACTGTTACCGCTTGGTACTACCGAATCTGCTCTGATTATCGAAATAGGGTCTGAATCAACTCGTATGACCGTGGCAGATCACGGAAATGTCTGGTTAACCACCTCTCTTAACGTGGGCACACTTCAGCTACTAAAAACCCTGTCTGAAAAACTGGCAAAACCTGAAGCTGAAGTCAAAGAATATCTGGCTAAACACCAAAGCGTCAATACTGAATCTATTTTATCTACCGCGGTCAGTGGCATTGTTCAAGAAGCAATCTCGGCCACCAGGTACCATGAAACCCGCGATTATCACCCGACTAAAATCCACCGAGCCATTGTAGTGGGACAAGGTACGACCATACCAGGTATTATTCCAGCCATTGTTCGCTCGTTTCATATCAAATGTGAGCCTGGATTACCATTGGTCACGGGGGTAGCGAATGTCGACTTGAAATTTGGGGTGGCGCTTGGTCTAAGCATGCGCTCATTATCATAAGGATGTACCATGCCTGATATCAATCTTCTGCCAATTACTCAAAAGCAAAAGCGGGTAGTATTGAGCCTGCTCACCTATATGACCATAGGGTTTGTCATTGTGATTGTGCTGATTGGAGGATTCATCCTAACCTTAACCACAATTCGGTTGACCATTTCAGACAAGATTAATTTTTACGATAGTCAGATTACGAGCTTAAAAAAACAGCTCACCGCGTTTCAATCTTTGGAACAAGATGTGGCTCAAATTAACACGAACCTGGCATTGGCCAACACGTTTCTCAATCAACAAATGCGGCCAAATAATGTGCTTAATATAGTCAGTGGCCATATTGGTCAAACCATTGTGCTGTCTTCAGTTGCGGTTACTAAAAGAGCGGCTGACCCCAAATCGGTGGCTGTTTCGGATATACAAATCACCATCAATGGTGGGGCTAATTCCCGTTCTGATATCATCGATTTTAAACGTGCTCTTGAAGGAGAACCTACGCTGAGTGGGGTGACATACACTATCTCAGCTGACGCAGGCGACCCTGCCAATCCGACTAAAATTAAGACTGCGTTTACATTCAGTATTATTGCCAATTACCAAATGTCTTCAGAGAAAAAACCATGATTATTTTTAACCATCGCATTATCATTGCTATCATTATCTATGTCTCGTTGTTTGTGGCTGCGTTCTTTTTCCTCATTCGTCCAATGATGAAAAATGTTGACGCTCAAATTGGTCAACTGACCAACCGCTACTCTGAATATCGCTCGACTAAAGATAAAATTGCCCGCTTAAGTAAGCTAAACGACTCACTCGGAGAGGTAGACAAAGCCAAAAAGTTGCTCGCTTTTGCGCTTCCTGCAGATGTAGATCAAGATCGACTGACATTAACCTTAGAAAAACTCGTTTCCGATACAAACTTGAATCTAACCTCTCTTACCATAAATACTACCAAACCTGCAGCAGTAGCTGCCGCGTCCAGCCAGAGTGCACCATCATCCAATAAAACTCCTGTAATTGCCACACCAAACACAATTCAAGCTGCTATTGATGTTAGCGGCACCTATAATAATATCAAATCGTTGCTAACGTCGATCGAAAAACTGGATCGGATCTTAGCTATCACGAGCACAACCCTAACCAGCCAGATCAGCGACAAAACCCCTGACACTATTGCGGCCACCATTACTGTTACTGGATATACTGTAGGAGCAAAACGATGAATGAATCACGTGAGCAAGGAAGAGCTACACTGGTAATTATTGCTATTGTTACTCTCATATTCATCAATATTGGGATGTATTACACGTTCCGCATCACTCAGCAATCAAACCAGATTACGGCCAATACAGATCAAAAAACGAGCACGGCGCAATTAGATACCGTTAATGTATCAAAACTGTCCGATCGTACCCATGTTGATGTTGAGGATAAACTGAATCCTCTCAGTTCCGGACGCGATAATCCATTTATTAAGTAGTAGAGTTCGATACTGTGGCAGTAGGCGGGTTCTTTTTAGCCAAAATCTCTTGTACCGTTTTTACTAATTGATCTGGTATAATCTCAGATTTAACTAGATATTTCTCAGCACTCTTAATCACATCAGCCACCTGACTTAAATCTTGCACCATGGCCGTTAATAACACTACCGGAATATGCCCGGTGTCTGGGTCTGATTTAATCAACTTCAGAGCATCGAGACCATTCATCTTCGGCATCATCACATCAAGTAAAATGATGTCGGGATGAATCTGTTTCGCTTCTTCGACCGCTTCTTGACCGTTCATCACCCCGTGCACCTCAAACCCGGCGCGGGTCAGCCGCATAGTATACATGTCGCGTAAAATTGCATCATCATCAGCCAATAGCACAGTAAGCATTACAGCTCCTCATACGTGTCGGTTATTCATGCGGACGGTTTGGGAGCTTGGCCGGTCTGATCGTACTTGTCTAAGACAGCCGTAATAGTATCAACTACCTGATTTGGCATCACCTCAGCTTTAACCAGGCATGCCTCAGCTCCAGAATTAACCACTCGCTGTTTTGCTTCATCTTGCATAAGCGCGGTCAGAATGATGACCGGAATTTTCTTTGTTTCCGGAGTAGTTTTTAAGATATCAAGCACATCAAACCCGTTCACTCGAGGCATCATCACATCCAACAAAATGCATGATGGTTTATCTTCCACTGCCCGAGCCATCGCTTCTTCGCCATTGGTAGCCTCAATTACTCCATACCCCGAAGCCTCAAGCCGGGCCCGATACATTTGACGTAATGATTGATCATCATCTACCACTAATACTGGTTTTTTGGCCGTAGAACCGTTCACTTGAGCCCTTTGTTCGTTCTTACTGTATCACTACTGTACCTTATTTCGCAACCGGCAACGTAAAGGCAAATGTGCTTCCTTTATTGAGCTCACTTTCAATAGACACTTCGCCACCAAGGAGCGTGATAATGTTTTTTACAATATAGAGACCAAGACCAGTCCCCATAATGCCAGCGGTGGCCGGATTATCAATGCGATGAAATTTTTCGAACAAATGTGTTTGATCTTCCTTGGCAATGCCAATACCGCTGTCTTTCACGAGAACCCGTACTGTATCTTTTTGCTGCTCCATGGTTACCGTCACACTACCCTTCGGGGTATATTTAATGGCGTTGTTAATCAGATTAATACAGACCTGCATTACCCGATCAGAATCAGCAATAACTTTGGGCATTTTGGCAGTTGGTTTAACAAAATTAAGAGTCAATTGCTTATCAGTTGCTGCTACCTTGAGTTCTTGAGTAGCTTGATCAACCAGTGCCACCAAATCGGTTGGCGCTGGCACAATTTTCATCCGACCGCTCTCAATCCGCGAAATTGAGAGTAGATCTTTGACTAAATCGGCCAGGCGCCTGCTGCTATCATAGGCTCGCTGTACAAACTGCCGTTGCTGATCTTTGGCTACCTTCATCTTTTCATCCAGCAGCATTGAGAGATACCCTTCAATAGCCGCTGTTGGCGAAAGCAGTTCATGAGATGCAATCGAGATGAACTCAGATTTTAACTTATCTTCTTCATAAAACTTAGCTTTCTCAATAGAGAGGGCGGTTTGGCTCCCAATCAAATTGAGTGTTTCCAAATCTTGTTGTGAATACCCATCTCCTGAGAGCTTCTCACCGACCATAATAATGCCAATAAGGGCTTTATTGACTACCAGCGGCAGAGCTACGGCAGTTTGAAACTGCTCCAATTGTGTTACCGCTTGCACCAACGTAGAGTCTGGTTTTTCTTCATCTTCTATCTGCTGTTTCAACTCGTCTACCACCACCGTCTGATTATTCTTAGTAAAATACTGTAATAAAATACCAGTTGGGCGCTCTTCTAAATTCATAGCATTACTAAAACCAACAGCCTTAACCCGTTTGACAACCATATCTTTATCCACCGTGCGCACGATAAGTGTCGCGACCTTTGCCACACGCATATCCCTTGTCACAACTGACATCATAGAGTCTAATGCCTCATCGAGGTTTATCACATTCGATAATACTTTTGCTAACTCCGCTGCCACATCTTGAGGATCGTATTCACCCTTAAATAAGTACCGGTCTGTGACATTCTGAAGCCAACGTTTGAGTGGATCAAATCCAAACGCAATCAAAATAGCTGCAATAATATTCGGAGCAAACGAGCGAGCACTTAGCGTAGCCTCGCCACCAAAAATCTGTGAGAAGAACAGCACAACAAGGGCATAGGTAATAAGTACAAAACCAAGTAGCACCGAATAAACAACCGTCCGTTTAATAATAACCCGAATATCAAACAGACGATGAGCAATTATGGAATATGCTGTGGTTCCTACGAAAATTAGAGTAAAAGTAGGCCCAAGGAACAACAGAGAATTATTTTTTAATAAGACTACTAAGACAAAGTTAGTGATGAAAATGAGCAATGTGCTGCCAATGACTCCGATTAATAAATACTGTAGTTGAGATCTACGAGTTCCTACAGCATGGGTAAATCTATTAACCAGCAAGTAGATTGAGCTGATGATAAAACCTCCGGTAGTCAAGGCAAATAAAGGAATCGCAGGACCAGGTACAGGATTAGCCTGATCTCCAGTGCCGACAATACTAGAAAAAATCAAAGGAGTACGAGTTAATAGCATCACTACAAAACTGAGAACTACTACAAATACTAAATTATATCGTTTTAATAGGATTGACCGAGAGGGAAAGGTATGAATTGTGAGAAAGAGCATTAACGTATAAAAAATTGCAAAAAACATTACCCATCTAATAGCGCTCAAGGTTGCCTCAGGAGTCGATTGGTGAAGGGACATATAATTAGCAATTGCCCACAATGAAGAGGCAGCGGTGAACAAACAAAAAAATCGGTGAGTATAGCTCTGTTTGTTCCGAGACAAAGTAAGCAAACCAATAGATAGATGCGCCAAGGTAGATAACAATACAATAAATAGTTCCATAATAGTATTCTACCTCAAAACTATAATTCCGAGATTATGTTAATCCGGCGATTAGAATGTTTCGTAAAATTGTTGTTGCTTGGAACACCAAGCCTAAAAAGCACTTGTGGACGATACTGATAATCGATTTCACGGCGCAAAGGCGTTATCAAACTCGGTATTTCCACCGGGGCAGCGCAAAGATCATGAGTATGACCATTTACAGCGCCTTCGAGCAATACTCGTTCCATAACTCTTCCCGCTTCCACCCAGGCTTCAGGACCATCAGTTTCTGTAGCAATAATGATGATCAAAGGGCAACTACGAAACTTCACGCCCCACTCTATTGATTCAGTTTTAGGCTCTAGATGCTTATCTACCCATTCTCTACCCTCACGCATGTCTACGGGGTGCTCAACCATTGCTTCAAGGATTAAGCCCGTGTCTCTGTTCTGCTCCGACAGTGATACATAATCGGCCAATTCTTTACGCAGTGGTTTCAAAGATAGCCCAATGAACATCCCCTTCTGGACAAGTTGTGAAATCCGATCTTTCGCTTCGTGATCATTGATACAATATAATCGCGTGTGCTTCTCACGATAATTTTGTAAGCGTCTTGTAATCGAGCTCGGTATAGAGCTTGGATTATATCTACCACGATTGGTATGTCTTTTGAGAATTCCAGGGAATAATCGATTGTTTTTTAAGTCTAAGCTACGCCGTAGTGTAACTTTGCAAATGAGTGAATCATCACTGATAAATACACCTTCAGTCAGAATCGCCCTATATCCCCAATGGCTTGAGGCTATTATAAAATTTTCTAAGAACGCCCCGAGACCAATATATGTTTGTCTCTGTGTTGGGTCTCCAACTTGGAGCATATGTTTTTCATCCTTATGAATTTCTAGGGTCCCTTCACGGATAATACATTTCCAAGGTTGGGTGTTGTGTGCTGAAGGAGCTAAAATTGCATAGCGTAAGAAAAATCGCATTAGATCATTACTGGTCCCACCCTGTGGAAAAGATTTTTCTTCAATGTCCCAGGGGCTTTTTTTGGTCATACTAACTACTCTACTCCAAAAATTAACTTCAAGGCCGATAGATATTCTTCAGACACTTGTTGACGATAATGCTTAGCATGGGGTGTAGCATAATCCGTATCAAATGCTTGATCTAAACTAATTTCATATCTTCCTGAAGGCATGGTTTGACCGGTCAAAATACGACGAGCGATGTAACTAACCGCAGTACCAGATAAAATGGCGGCATTGCCGAGCTGCGGCCAAGTCGGCAATTTAGTACCCACCATTTGTAAAGATATCTTTGTCCGAGGAGTAATATCATTTCCCACTATTTGACTTGCAAAATACACCTTCTCTGCCATCGACAATTTTTCACCCACATTTTTAAGAACCTTTTCATCAATCTTCCCATGAAATAGTGGTCGTTTTGGCTCTAAATCAAACCGTTCTACATCCACTATAGCGTTATCTCCGTTATCTGTGGCCATGACCACCGGTATTTTATGGTTACGCGCATAAAAGCGGGTCACGACCTTTAACTTGATATCATCCATCTCTTCAATAAATAAATCCAGTGGTTTCTCATCGAGGAAAAACTGATCAAGCAACGAAGTTCGTAAGCCATGCTTAAAAACTTTCACCTGAGCATACGGATCAAGCTCTTGTACTTTCCGAGCAGCATTGAGAGCCTTGCTTTTTGTTACATCAAACAGGGAACTTTGTAATCGATTTAAGTTTGTTATAGCTAAGGTGTCTGGGTCGGCAATGCGTAAATATTTGCCACCACCCGACAGCACAATCGCGCTTAAGACTGATGAACCAACACTCAAACCACTAATACCAATATGGGAATTATAAAACTTACTTTGCTCCTCTGGAGTAATCAAGAATTTATTACGAGATGTGCGCAAGGCCAAATATTGTTCTTGATTTGGAATGTGTACAAGACAATTACGCCAGCTATAATAAGCCCATATACCGTATCTTGACCAATCAGAATCAGGGTAATACTTCTCTTTATATTGAGTAAATGTCTTGTTGTATTCTGGGGTCTCCGGATTGATAAAAGGGAATTGAATCTTAAATAAATCCTCGATCGCTTCAGGAAAAGCATCTACGACTTCTGCCCCCAACATCAGCTTCTGTATCTCTTGCCAGTCGAATTTCATTTGTGGATTCAGCAACAACGGAGTAAAAACATCTGCCTGTAGGGATTTTTTATTGCTCATGGCTTGCTCACCCAACGATGTTTTGTTTTGATAACAAACCGCTCAGATTTATACGGTAGGAACGTAATTATAGGATCAGCCTTTTGTTTTATCTCGTGACGGAGCTTATTATATTCACTGTTTGTACGCTGTAAACTGTCAATGACTGACTGCAACAGCGTTTCACGTAATACACGTGTCTCTGAGATGCCGTCTCGCAGTTCTACATATAGATGCAAGGTCTGGGTTTGGTTTTTGTCGAACTCAGATGTAATCACAAACTTCCCGGTGATATATAGCTGCAACGTAGGCACTTCTAATCCGTATTTAATATTTTCAGGATATATATTGAGTGAATAGAACATTGTAGCAACATCAGCCCTTCCATAAATTGCGACATAAGGATTTTTAGGGATAGTTGATAGCGATTCTGGGATCTTATATCCAGCGTCAGTGACTTCAGAAACCAATTGGTCATGCTCAATAACTCTACCTTGATCAAGAATGTTATAACGGATGAGTGGCAAAGAATTATTTACGGTAAAAACTAAATAGTGGTCAACCGTCTCGCAATACCGGTATAGAGGGTTATATTGCACAATACTTGGCATAATTTGAACATCAGGGAAAAATTTAGAAAATAGCCTGCCATCTTTTGTCATAAGTCGCCGACACATTATGGAGAAAGGAGTTTCAATACCCATAATTCCAGCGTCGGCCGTTCCATAAATTGAGGCGGTCGCAAAGATATTATCTGGTTGATGGATCTTTTCCAGGATATGATCGCGGAAAACCTCAGAAAAATTTTCCCCAGCAAACATACAGCGTATGTTGATCCTAGACAAATCCACACCCGCTCCCTGAGCTTCATCTAATATATCCTTCACAAACGGAGGATAACCAGATATCAGCACTTGATCAAATTGGTTTCCAATGCGCTGTAGAATGCGAATGATCTCTTGGGTATTTATCCCAGGAGTAATAGATACCGCTTTGTACCCACGATCAGCTAATCCCATGTGACCGCTCAAAATATACGTACCCGCAATCCAAGTCCCCATAGCAAATGCGATGATGCAAAGTGTGCTCTTACGATCTGCAGAAAAACTGTATTTAAACGGAATTTCAAGTAAATCAATTGATTCTTCAATACTCCGATTGCCTCTCGACCAAAAAAATGGCTCACCGCTTGATCCGGAACTCATAGAAATAATATGGGCATCATTCATTCGACCGTCCCATAATAAGTCCTTTAGTGGATATTGTTTTAAATAATTATCCTTTGTCATCACAGGGACATGTGAGAAATCATCTATAGTACCGATCTTCTGTGGATCTATGTTATTTTTTCTGAGGAAATCCTTGTAAGCAGGAACATTCTTAGCCGCATTATAAAATAAGGAAAGCAAGCCTTTGGCACGTAGATTATCTGGTTTTATTTGAGCTCGTATATTAGTTTTCACTTACTTAGTATAATGAATACAAGAAGCCAAATAAAGCGAGACTAATACAAATGAGTATAGTAAAACTTAAACTAGATCAAAATGAACGAGTACCACCTTTAGGAAAATTGCTTAGTGAAAAGATAGGAGAGCATCTAGGGCTCATAAATCAATACGGTATTCCTGAGAAGTACTATGAAACTAAACATGTGCTTGCGGAGTATTCAGGGGTCAAACCTGACAACGTTATCCTAACTAACGGATCCTTCCATGCACTTGAATTGTTAACACACCTGTATTTAGATCGGCAAAACAGCCTTGTAACTCCTGTACCAACGTTCCCTTTCTACACTAAGTACGAAAATGAAAAGAAAATCAAAGTACTAAAGGTTGAACCTGACTCGGTTTCAATTAACGGAAGGAGAATTATAGATTGTATAGATCAGACTACAAAATTGATCTATCTGGCCAATCCAAATAATCCCCTTGGTTATACTATTGACCAGCATATCCTTATTTCGATAATTGAGGAGTGCCGGAACAAAGATATTATGGTAGTGATTGACGAAGCCTACTTTGAGTATAGTCATCAAACTATGGTCAGCTACATTAGCACCTATAAGAACCTCATTATATTACGAACCATGTCTAAAGCATTTGGCCTGGCTGGTATTAAGCTAGGGTATGTGATTGCTGAAACTAATACAGCCAAAAAGATCGAACAGTTCCGGGGGCCTATAGCCGTGTTAAACGGCATGGCTCTCAATGTCGTTCCCATACTTTTTCAGAACATCGGTTACGTATATGAATACGTAAAGGAAATCAACCACGCCAAGGAATATTTCTTGGGCGTCTTAAATCAATTAGGCATAGAATATTTCCCGACCGAAGCCAATTTTGTTACAGTCAAAGTGGCCAACGCGATCAATTTTTGCGATCATCTCCAGCAACAAGGGATTCTCACTCGTAGCCTTGCAAACCACCCTGATGGTTCTCCGTTTACTGATAATTGTATTCGGATCACATTAGCCCCAAAATCGTCTATGGAGCATGTGAGCCAGGTGATGCACGACTATTTGAAATAATCTAATCCATCCGATATTGGTACTACTGCCAAAAACCGTTAGACTAAATATATGATCTACAAGATTCTAAATTATCTTATTGATGTTTTGGTTTGGGTGGGAGTGGCCGCCACTGTTTTGTATGTGGGGGTATTTGATACCGAATCTATTTTGATTCGCCTA
>OBEQ011154716.1_pt1 | contig 16055 bp, 12 predicted proteins | sample 1670901 | NCBI WGS metagenome assembly OBEQ01 (sample SAMEA104232315, study PRJEB22302) | groundwater metagenome | biome: forest; feature: aquifer; material: groundwater | place: USA | collected 2011-08-07 | depth 5.4 m
ACCAACGGTTTTATTCGTCACAAAATTATTGAAAGTCCGGGGGAGCTCGACAATAAAGAGTTGCTAAAGTTTGGGCGCTGGTTGAATAAGCGTTTTTCCGGAAAAAATCTCAAAGAGTTTTGTTTGGAATTCGCCAATACTATGGATTTAGAGCACCAAGAGCAAGAAAAAAACTTCAATTATCTGCTTAAATTTTTAGAGGATCCCTTGGAGGATATTGGGGCGAATATCCGCGATGAAGAGCTTTTGATGGAGGGGGAGTCCGGCGTGCTATCTTCGCCCGAGTTTGCCTTGGTTCCCGGCCATCTTCGGAGTTTGGCGGAAGTCTTAGATAACAGAAAGAGGCTGACCCAGTTGATCAAAAAGGAAATGGAGCGCGCGCAAGATAAATTCCAAGACCGGGTTTCCGTGGTTATTGGCAACGAGTCTCTGGAACCGTTGCTGCAGGATTTGTCTTTGGTCGCCAAAACTTTTGAGACGAAAGAGCATACCGTAGGTTTTTTGGGAATTTTAGGACCCAAGCGCATGGAATACGCGCAGATGATGGCTTTAGTGGAAAACATGCAGGTTGCCTTGCAAAAATCTCTCAATCTTTGGCAGGGAAGCGGCAAAAAACAGCTTGTGGATAAGGAAAGTTAAAATGGCAGATATGGCGGATAAGCTTTCCGAGCAAAAGGGCGCTACGCAAGAGGCGAAATCAAGCGAGCTCGAACTCTTGCAACAGATGATACAAGAGAAAGAAAAACTGGTTCAGCAGAATTGGGACCAACTTTTAAGAGTACGGGCGGAGCTTGAAAACTATAGGCGGCGCGCGGAAAAAGAAAAAACAGAGGCTGTCCTTTGGGGGCAGGCGGGAGTGATTAAGCTTCTCATTCCAATTTTGGATGAGCTAGAGCATGCGATGCGGCAGTTAAACTCTGATGATGTTTTAGCTCCCGAGCTCAAAGAGGGTTTTTCCTTGGTTTTGAAAAATTTCCAAAAAGTTTTTGAGCAGGAAGGGGTTGTTAAGGTGAAGGCGGAAATTGGAAAACCTTATGATCCGCATTGCCACGAGGTTGTGCGAGCAGAGGAGTCCGAGGATTCAGACGGACTGATTACCGAAGTCATTCAGGATGGTTTTGTGCTCAGGGAGCGATTGTTGCGTCCCAGCAAAGTAGTAGTTTCAAAGAAAAAAGTTTAAAAAGGAGAAAAAATATGTCTAAAATTATTGGTATTGATCTTGGTACTTCAAATACGGCCGCATCAGTCATGGAAGGCGGCAAAGCGACCACCATTCCTTCAGCCGAAGGCACATCCATCGGGGGCAAGGCGTTTCCGTCTTACGTTGCTTTCACGAAGGATGGACAGCTTCTAGTCGGTGAGCCGGCTAGGCGTCAGGCGGTCGCTAATCCTGAGGGCACTATGACCGCTTTTAAGCGCAAAATGGGACAGGATCACAAATATAACATTCATGGCAAAGAGTTCGCGCCCCAGCAGCTTTCCGCTTTTTTATTGCAAAAAGTAAAACGAGACGCGGAGGCTTTTTTGGGTGACAAAGTGGAGAAAGCCGTAATCACGGTTCCCGCTTATTTTAATGATAATCAAAGGCAGGCCACCAAAGACGCGGGCGCCATCGCGGGATTAGAAGTGGTTCGTATTATCAATGAGCCGACGGCCGCGTGTTTGGCTTACGGCATCGACAAGAAAAGCAAAGAAGAAAAAATCATGGTTTTTGATTTGGGCGGCGGCACTTTGGATGTTACGATCATGGAATTTGGCGGAGGAGTTTTTGAGGTAATCTCCACCAGCGGCGACACGCAGTTAGGCGGTACCGATATGGATAACACCTTGATTGACTATGTTTGCAATCAATTCAGAAAAGAAACGGGTCTTGATTTAAAGAAAGATTCGCAAGCGACGCAGAGGCTCAAGGAAGCTTGTGAGAAGGCCAAGATTGAGCTTTCTAACATTCTCGAAACTGAAATTAATTTACCGTTTATTACGGTGACGAGCGACGGGCCAAAGCACTTAACCATAAAGTTGACCCGCTCGACGCTCGAGAGCTTGATTGATCCTATCGTCAAACGTTGCCAGAAGTCTATTGATCAGGCGATGTCGGATTCCAAACTCAAGCCTGCTGATATCACCAAGATTATTTTAGTCGGCGGGCCTACGCGCATGCCCATTGTGCAGAAGTTTGTGGAAGATTATGTGGGCAAAAAGGTGGAGCGCGGTATTGATCCCATGGAATGCGTGGCAATGGGAGCGGCTATTCAGGCCGCGGTTTTAACCGGAGAGGTCAAAGATATTCTTCTTTTAGACGTCACCCCGCTCACCTTAGGCATCGAGACGTTGGGGGGTATTTTTACCGCTTTGATTGACCGCAATACAACTATTCCCGTTCGTAAATCACAGGTATTTTCAACGGCGGCGGACAATCAAACCGCTGTTACCGTTCACGTGCTTCAGGGGGAACGTCCTAGGGCGCAGGACAATGTTGATTTGGGTCGCTTTGATTTAGTTGACATTCCGCCCGCCCCGCGCGGAATTCCGCAAATTGAAGTGACCTTTGACATTGACGCCAATAGCATATTCCATATTACAGCTAAGGACTTAGGCACCGGAAAAGAGCAATCCATCAAGATTACCTCACCTCACAAACTTCCCCAAGCGGAGATCGACAAATTCATTAAAGAATCGCAGCGCTATGCGGAAGAAGATAAAAAATATAAAGAGGCTGCCGAGGGAAGAAATGAGCTTGATGGAGCGGTGTACGCGACTGAGAAAGCCCTTAAAGATTACGGCGACAAGGTGTCTCAGGATGAAAGACTCGCGATCGAACGGGAGCTGCAGGCCGCTAAAGAAGCTTTAAAAGACGCTAGCGTTGAGCCCGCGAAGCTTAAAGAAACAAAAGAGAAGCTTTTAAGCGCTTCGCATAAATTGGCCGAAGTGATTTATAAAGAGGCACAGAAAAAAGGAACCGCCGCGGGCCCCAACGGCAACGCGCCGCAAGAAAAGGGACAAGACGGCAAAGTTGTAGATGCCGAAGTCGTCGATGATAAGAATGAGGAAAAGAGTGCCTAGCAGAGATTGTTACGAGGTTCTGGGCGTTCCCAGAAACGCCACAGATGATGAAATTAAGAAGGCGTTTCGCCGCCTTGCTTTAAAATATCATCCCGACAGAAATCCCGGCAATAAAGAATCCGAGGAGAGCTTCAAGGAAATCAACGGGGCCTACGAAATTCTGGCAGACTCTAAAAAAAGACAAGCGTACGATCAGTATGGCTTTGCGGGGGTGGAATCCGGGGGTGTCGGAGCAGGCGGCGCAAGCGCCGAGGAAATATTTCGCGGTTTTGAGGGGTTTCAGGGCGCGGGTTTTGGAGATGTTTTTGAAGATGTGCTTGATGGATTTTTCAGCGGCGGCGCTTCTCGAAGATCCAGGGGGCGCCGCGGGGCCGACCTTCGCCATGACATTACCGTTACGCTCCAAGAAGCTTACGACGGCATGGAGTTTCCTCTTAAAATTAATAAGCAGGCAACATGCTCCAAATGTCATGGTTCAAGATCCAAGGCCGGAACGGAACCCAAAACTTGCTCCGTTTGCAGGGGCGCGGGAAAAATCCAGATGATGCAAGGTTTTTTTGCCTTGTCTCAAACTTGTGGCCGTTGTCACGGAGAGGGCCGTATTATTGAGCATCCATGCCCCGGTTGCCGAGGTACGGGGAAAACGGAGGCGACTTCAGAGATCAGGTTAAGGATTATGCCGGGTATTGCCACAGGGACCACATTAAGAATACTTGGCGCCGGAGACGCCGGGCACGCGGGGGCGCCCCCCGGGGATCTTTATATCCATGTTACGGTTAAAAGCGATCCGCGATTTGAACGTAAGGGAGATGATTTGGTGCATGAGGTCAGGTTGTCGTATCCCAAGGTGAGTTTGGGTCACGAGATTGCCGTGCCGACGTTAAACGACGAAAAAGCCAAGGTCAAAATTCCATCCGGCACGCAGAATGGAACTCTCTTGCGCATGAGAGAAAAAGGCATGCCGCGCTTTCAGGGAAGGGGTCACGGGGATCTTTTCGTGCGTGTTGTTGTTGACATACCCAAGGAGATCAACGCTCAACAAAGAGCTTTGTTGGAAGAGCTGGATAAAAGTTTTGAAGATGGGGAACACGGATTTTTTAAGAAGGTATTTAAGGGCTCGTAACGCATCATTTATAATAGGGGCATATTATGGACACATACGTAACACGCGAAGGTTTAGAAAAACTAAAGGCTGAGTTGCAGAAACTTAAGAAATTAAGGCCTGAGATTACCATTGAGGTGGAGGACGCTCGCGCTCAAGGGGATTTAAAAGAAAACGTAGGCTACACGGCTTCCAAGGAACAGTTAACCGAAATCGTGCGGCGCATTAATGAACTTGAGCAAAAACTTGTTCAGGTAAAGCTTATTGAGGAGCTGAATATATCGACGGATGAGGCTCGCATTGGAGCAACGGTGACCGTTTGTGAAATAGAATCCAAGGAAGAATTTGTTTATACATTGACCGGTTCTGATGAATCGGATCCGCTAGAAGGAAAAATTTCTGTCCATTCCCCGCTGGCTCAAGGAATTTTGGGCCACAAAGCGGGGGAAAAAATCAATGTAATGCTTCCCGCGGGGGAAAAAGTCTTTAAGGTCATAAAAGTAAAGTATGACCACTAGCCGCTAATTTGCAGTATCTAGTCACCTCCCACAACGCAAAAGCTAAAACCTTTGAGCTGCAGGGCAAAGAAGCGCATCATCTGGCGATTGTTTTACGCAAGAAGCCCGGAGACGTGATTCGTCTTTTTGACGGGAAAGATCAGGTTTTCTGGGGTGTTATTGAGCGTGTATTTTCTCAGGAGATTACCGGGCGCATTGTCGAAAGCAGTCCCGATCGTTATCAAATTCCTAAACTGCCTTACGAGATTTACCTTTATCAGGCTTTGCCCAAAGGCGCCAAATGGGACTGGGTTTTAGAAAAATGCACGGAATTAGGGGTTGAGCGCTTTATTCCGATTGTTAGCGCGCGCACAATCCCTAAAATTGAGGCCAAAGAGTTGCCTAAAAAAATGTCTCGTTGGAGGAAAGTTTTGGAAGCGGCCGCCAAGCAGTGCGGTGTTTTAAGAATTCCCGAAATCGAAGAACCTAAAAGCTTCCGAGAAGTTCTTTCCATGATTTTTCCCTCGCCCCTGGGGGGAGAGGGCAGGGTGAGGGGTTCTAATTTGTTTCTATTCGCTTGGGAAAGTGAGTTGGCCAATCCTATTTGGGAAGTTTTAAATGGCGTCCCCAAGCCTCAAAGAGTTTCTATTTTTATTGGCCCTGAAGGCGGGTGGACTACGGAAGAGGCGGAACTTGCCAAGAAAGAGGGTCTGATTCCCGTGGGTTTAGGCCCTACCGTTTTGCGCGCCGAAACCGCCGGTATCGTCGCCATTTCTATGGCGATCGCCTGTCTTAAATAGTCTGTAAGTCTTTAGGTCTTTAAGTCCATAAGTCTAAAACAAGCAATCGTTATGGCCGGTAGGTTGGGGGGACCAAGACGTTGAGGGCGGCGGGGAGAACTTCAAAATGAAGTTCTTGGGAATCGGCGAAGGTTTCGCCGTCGAGGTGATAAAGACAGGGTTGGGAAAGTTTAATCGTTAGGCTTTTTGTCGTAAATGTTGAAACTTGGGGACAGCTTGCTATATTTCCCGTAAAAAGTTTTGGCAAACACCATAAGATCTCCAAAGGTTTCATGGTTTTTGCCATAGTCACGTGAAATAACCCGTCATTGATTTTTGCCTGGGGAGTTATTTTGGCTCCCATGCCGTATTCTTTGGCGTTGCCGATGGCAATTAGCATGGGCTGGGCTTCGATTTTCATGGAACCCGCGGTGATTTCCATAGGAACCGCTTTGTATTGGCGCAGTTCTTGGAACGTGTGCCAAATATAGGGAATTAAGCCTCGCCTTTGGCCGTGTTTGTTGCTATTGAAGGCTTCGCCAACCTTGGCATCTAAACCGATTCCGGCGATGTTAAAGAAATACCGTATTGAACTCTTCAAGGTTATTTTACCGGCGTCGATCGCGAAGGGCTTGCCCTGTAAAAGAAGTTTGCAGGCGGCTTTAGGGTTGCGGGGAATTCCAAATTCATTAGCGAAACCGCAGCCCGAACCTTTGGGGATAAATCCAAAAATAGATTTAGTCCCAATTAAGCCACTGGCCACTTCGTTCATGGTGCCATCGCCGCCTACCGCAACGACTGTTTGATTTTGGCTCGCGGCTTGCCTAGCCAATTCCAGTCCGTGGCCGGGGGCTTGGGTACGCCGGATTGTGTAGTTTCCCTCGTGCGCGTGGAATACTTTCCGGATGGCCGCTTCGTAAATTTCAGGATTTTTGGGATGCCCCGAAATGGGATTAATGATAAAGAAATATTTCAATTAGGTTTGTGTGTTGGTTTCTTTAAAAAAGCGTTGATTACTTTTCCTTCCACGCGAGACATTTGCCAACCCATAAGGCGCGCTAGGGTGGGCGCCACGTCAATTAAGCGTATTTTTTTGACAACAACGCCTTTTTGAATTCCGTTGCCCGCTACGACGAAGGAGGCTCGCATTTCCGGCATGAAAGGGGAGTAGCCGTGGTAACCTTTCGCGGTTGAAGGGACAACGAGAGGTTCTCGAATAGTTGAGCTAAATATATAACCCGGCTTTGCCTCCACCACGAACGCCGCTTCCGGAAAGCCTCCGTACTTGGCCATTTCCTTTTTATCGTAGATGCGCGCGATGCCGTTGGCGGGATCTTTTGCCGTTTTGCGCAGAAGGGCGGTTACTTTTTTTAGAGATTCTAAATCACTCGAATCTTTGAGCATGATTCCAACCATGGGGCCATTACCGTGCATGGCGACTTTCCAGCCGGTGACATCGCCCTTGTCGTTGGTGGTTAGTAGATCATTGTTTTTCAAGAGCAGTCCCAAGCGCACCATCTTGTCAATTTTCAGGAAACCATGATCCGACACAATGGCAAAGGCGGTTTCGTCATAAATGCCGGCTGTTCTAACGGCTTCGATGATTTGCCCGATTAGGCCGTCGATTCTTTCTAGGGTTTGCAAAGATTCCTCGCTAAAGGGTCCGCTTTCATGTTGGGCGTCATCTAAGTTGGTGAGGTGTCCTAATAGTAAATTTGGTTTTTTATGGATGATGAGATACTTTAAAGCATTGGCGCGCATTTGGTCCGTTAGGCCTTCTACCTGATTTTGCTCGTAAAACTTAGGGGAAAGCTCGCCATATTCTCGCTCTATATCCTGAAGAATTCCCGGTGGGAAGCAAAGCGCTCGCAACAGGTGGATATCTTCAGGTGTTTTGGCCCTCCAGTGTTCCGGAATGTTGTAATCCATATCGGCCCCGACGGTAACCGGCCAGAAAACACTGGCTGTGATTGCTCCCCTTTCTTTCGCGGCCTGCCATAGAGTTTTGGCTTTAATGGCCTCGGCGTACCAAAACCAACCGCTTTGATTGGTTCCTAAAGGATCAAAAACTGTATTGTGTGTTATGCCATGTTTGGCGGGGCGGACCCCCGTTACGATGGAGCTGTGGGAGGGATAAGTCACCGTTGGGAACACGCCCTCGGCCCCCTCGGTGTAGCTTCCCATTTCCATCAGTCGCGCCAGGTTTGGAATTTTTAAATTTAGTTTTTCTCTCTGCGTCAGGTATTCCGGTTTTAAGCCATCAATCGAAATTAAGATGAGATGTGTAGGTTGCGCGTAGGCTAGATTCGTGAGAGAGACAAGCAGGAGAAAAATTTTCATATACGCAGTATCGCTAAAGTTTAGGAAAAGTTCAAATCGTTTGAGAGCGTATTAACGCATTAGATCTATTAAAATTACCCCATGCGGATTTTTATTCACAGCTTTGGCTGCCGGGTTAATCAATATGAGGGTGAGCAGGTGCGAGAAGGCTTCGAAGCCTCTGGCGCTGTTATTGAGGATTCTTGGAAGAGGGCCGACCTTTGCGTGGTTAATACCTGTTCGGTTACCGATCATGCGGATCGCGATGCTCGCGTGATGATCAGGAAAATGTATGAGCATAACCCCGCGGTTAAGGTCGTTGTTACGGGTTGTTACGCGACAAGGGCACCGGAAGAACTGCAGAAAATGTTCCCCGAAGTTCTAATTGTCGGCAATGATCAAAAAGCGACCATCCCGTCTTTGGCCGGCTGCTCCATGGGTCTTGAAAAAAACTCGATTGTAAATTTCGCTGGGCACGCGCGTGCTTATATCAAGGTTCAAGATGGTTGTAATATGCGGTGTACCTACTGCATTATTCCTAGCACGCGGCCAACGATGACTAGCCGCGCGCCGGAGGAAATTATTGGGGAAATTCAAGGACTTCTGGCGCGCGGCTATCGAGAAGTCGTTCTTTGCGGTATTCGCCTTGGTCGCTATTGGAGTCAAGATACTGCCGGACAATGGGTTGATTTAATCGGGCTGATTTCTAAAATTTCAATTTTAGAGGGGGATTTTAGGATTCGCTTATCCTCTCTTGAAGTGACGGATTTGACGGACCGTTTTTTGAAAACATACTGTGACACCCCCAAAACTGTTCCTTATTTCCATATCCCACTGCAGAGCGGCAATGATCGGGTGCTCCATGCCATGAAGCGCTGGTACAACACGAGTTTCTACGCCGGGCGCGTCGCGGCGTGCAGAAAATCTTTGGGAGATGACATGGCAATTTTTACCGATTACATGGTCGGTTTTCCGTCAGAAACAAAAGAAGATCACGAAGATTCGCTCAATTTTGCCAAGGACATCGGTTTTGCCGGAATGCACATTTTTCGCTTTAGCGCGCGCAGTGATACTCCCGCGGCGGATATCCACCCCGAGTACAGCGGCCAAGAATTGCAAGAGCGCGTTGGGGCGACACACGAACTTGATCGTGGATTTCGGCAAAGCTACGCTTCGCGGTTTGTTGGTAGGGATATACGAGTGTTGGTGGAAGAAACCAAAATAGATAAAGACCGCGCTCGGGCGGAAAATTTTCTTGAAGTCTTGTTGCCCGTTGCCCGGGTTCCTAAAGGAAGATGGGAAACTGTTAAAATCAGCGGAGCTGTTGAGGGGAAGCTTTTCGTAAATGGATAAGAATTGTCTTTTTTGCAAAGTTATTCAAGGCGAGATTAACTCGAAGCCCGTGTTTTCCAATGAACGTATCGTTGCTTTTTACGACATTAATCCCCAAGCCCCAACTCACATTCTGATTTGTCCCGCCAAACACATCGCGTCTTTGGCTGAAGCTACCGACGAGGATGGGGCGCTCTTAGGGGAGATTCAGCTGGTGGCTAAAGAGTTGGCCAAGAAACTGGGTCTTGCAGGTTTTCGATTAGTTTTGAATAATGGTCGTGTAGCGGGTCAAAGTGTAGACCATATCCATTACCATCTGCTGGGTGGCCGTCGCATGACATGGCCTCCGGGCTAGGTTTTTAGAAAAAAGGGGTGATACCATTTGCCAGAAGTAAGAATTAGAGAAGGAGAGAGCATTGAAGAAGCTCTTCGCCGTTTTAAAAGAGAGTGCGAAAAAGAAGGCATTCTCCAAGAAATTCGCAAAAGAGAACATTATGTTCCCGCCTCGCTCAAGCGTAAACAAAAGTTAGCCGAGGCAAAACGCAGGCTCCGCCGGCGTCGCCCCATTTATTAGTTCCAGGGTAGCCTTTTAGTTCTAAAAGTTACGTGAACACGGATGTACTTGATACTTTGCGTTCGCGTTTGGATATTTTAGACTTAGCGCGAGAGTATCTTCGCGATCTAAAACATTCCGGCAAGTCTTGGTCCGCGCTTTGCCCTTTCCACGAAGAAAAAACCCCGTCTTTTCATATTAATCCCGAGCGAGGGCTTTTTTACTGCTTCGGTTGCGCGACTGGTGGTGACGCGATTCGCTTTTACATGAACGTTGAACGCCTGAGTTTTAAGGAAGCGATCGACGCTCTTTGCGAGCGTTACGGAATACCCAAACCTCAGGGATTTGGGGCCGCGGCTTCCGGCAAGCAGGAAAAAATTCGCAAAGACGTACTCAAGGCGCTGGATTTGGCCAGGTCTTTTTTTGCCAACGCTTTTTGGGTTCGAGAGGATCCCATAGCCGAGCAAGCGAGGGACTATGTTTTACGCAAACGGCTATTAACACCGGAGACGCTCAAGCGATACGGTATTGGTTTGGCGCCTCGAAGCGCGAGCGCGCTATTAACGTATTTGGTGAGTAAACAAGGCATTGAACCGCGCGTTTTAGAGCAAGCCGGCCTTGTTACGACTTCCATGCGCGACGGTAAGTATTGCGATTTTTTCCGCGGCCGCGTTGTTTTTCCCGTGCTGGATTTAAACGATCACCCCATTGCTTTTGGGGGAAGAGTTTTGGAAAGCCAAGCGCCCGCCTCCGGTCCCAAATATTTGAATTCCCCGGACACTGATTTATTTAAGAAAGGCGGAACGCTTTACGGTTTGGCTCAACATAAGGGACGTATTCGTGAAAAAGACAAGTGTTACGTGGTTGAAGGTTATTTTGATGTGGTGACGCTTGCCCAGTTGGGCGTGGATTTGGCGGTCAGTCCCATGGGCGGTGCCTTAAGCGTTGCTCACGCGCGGCTGATCAAGCGTTTCGCCAGTTCCGTGATGCTGATTTTTGATCCTGACGCCGCCGGCATTAGCAGTTCGATCCGGGTTGCCCGAACTCTCATTAGTCAGGATATCCGCGTGCGAACACTACGCCTGCCCGAAGGCATGGATCCCGATGAGTTTATACTCAAATATGGGAAGGAGACTTTTGAGGCTTTCGAGCTAAAGGAATCCAAAGATTTTATTGATTTTGAGCTGGAATCCAAGTTGGGAACAAACAAATCGAGCGGCTTGGATTTGACTTCCCGCATCCGTATCGCTGAATCGATGATTCCTAGCTTACAGGTCATTGGCAGTGAAATTGAAAGACGAGAGTCTCTATTGCGCGTGGCCCAGGCCCTACAGCTTGACCCTATCGGTCTTGAGCGGGAGTTTTACAAGACTCAGGCCGCTCCTAAATACAACAATCCCGCCGCCACTGCCGTGCCGGCAAAACCCCCGGTGTCCTGGAACTTAAGTCCGGAGGAAACTCTACTCGCTTTGGCCCTTGAGGACATAAATTCCGTGAGGCAGGAGTTAAAACAATCTGAGCTTAGCGCGGAAGATTTCGAGCACCCCAAGATTTGGAATTTTATTTTTCATGAGGCAAATGATGAAGCGGCCGTGGAGGATACCTCTTGGCAGGATTTGATCTCCAGGGTGACTTTGATGCGAGATAATTTGCAGATAAAATTTGACATAAAAAAAGAGATGTCCTATGTGATAACATTTTTAAAGAATGGTAAACTGCATAAGGAGCTCAAGGCTCTCAAAGCGATAATAGAGGCTCATCACGCCAAGTCAACCCCCTGCGAAGCGGCGGTTCTTATGCGTTACCACGAGCTTCAGCGCGTTTTAAAAAATAAAGCGAGGTAAATAAATGGATACGCCGGACCTTTTAAAAGATCTTATTCAAATTGGCAAAGAACATGGTTTTTTAACTTTTGAAGACATCCAAAAATCTCTTTTTGGTTATGTCAGTCCCGATGACATGGATAACTTCTTGGAGACGCTCGAAGATCTAGGCATTCAGGTCGTTGATCGAGAGCAAGTTCGCCGAGCCCAAACGAAAACTCGTGAGGAATCCCATGTGCCTTCCGCGGCGCAGGCGTTGGCCGAGACGACAAAGGGTCCCGAGGTCCTAAGCTCTATTCGGATGTATTTATCCGAAATGGGAAAGGTTCCCCTGCTCACTCGAGAAGAAGAGGTTTCTTTGGCTCGTAATGTTTTCGAGCGCACCCGCGCGCTCAGGATGTTGGTGCTCGAATCCCCCGTCACTTACCGCGAAATTGAAAATTGGGAAAGTTTAATCGAGCAAGAAGAAATGACGCCTAAAGAGCTCATGCCTCGAGGCCGCAGAACTGACAACGAATTGGTTCAAATGGGAAGACGTATTCGCACAACGGTTAGTTTTATCAAGCGAATGGAAAAGCAGATAGTCAGGGCGAACAAAGAGCTCGAGAACGCCCTTACTCTTAAAAAACAGAATACTATAAAGCTGCAGCTTTATGAACTCAAAAAGCTTATTGTTGAGCGCATTGTGGAGTTAAATTTAAATCAAGAAAAAATTAAGCGCGTCACCAATAAAATAAAAACTTTATCCGCGAGAATCAAAGAGTGCGAGGACGAACTCGCGCGCTACGAAGGAAAAATAAGAATCTCTTGCAAAGATTTCTTAAACGCTTACAATCAATTCGAAAGAGACAAAATTAGCGCCAAAGAATTCCGTGAATTGACCGGTTTCGCGCCCTCCGCCGCGGAGGCTCTGGCGAACAACCTGCGAATCGTGCTTGATCGCAGGGAGAAGATATTAACGGGACTCCCCGTTCCTCGAGAAGAACTGCTCGTTTTGAGCCAAAAGATCGTCGATCTGGAAGAGAAAATTTTAGAAGACAAGGTCAAACTCATTCGCGCTAATTTGCGCCTCGTGGTTTCGATCGCTAAAAAGCATATGGGCGTTTCTTCGCTCGAGTTATCCGACCTTATTCAGGAAGGCTCCTTGGGCTTGATTCGCGCGGTGGAGAAGTTCGAATACAAAAAGGGCTTTAAATTTTCGACCTACGCCACCTGGTGGATCAGGCAATCCATCAATCGCGCCATCGCCGATCAGGCGCGCACCATTCGTATTCCTGTGCACATGAAAGAGCTGATCTCGAAGCTTTCCAAAGTGCAGCGCAAGTGGCGCCAACAGCAGGGTCGTGATCCCAATATAGAGGAATATAGCAAGGCTTTAAGAATTTCCTCCGAAAAAGTACGCGCGGCCTTGAAGATTATTCCCGAGCCGCTCTCTTTGGCCATGCCCATCGGCGATGACAACTCGAAACTCGAGGATTTTGTGGAAGATAAAGAAAGCATCATTCCCGTCAATTCGGCTATCGGCTATTTAAAACGCCAGGAAATCGAAAAGGTGCTCGCGACTCTCTCCACAAGGGAAGCGCAGATTGTTCGCCTGCGTTTTGGCTTAGAGAGCGGTTATCCGAGAACTCTGGAAGAAGTGGGGAAAATCTTTAAAGTGACTCGCGAACGCGTGCGCCAAATTGAAGCTAAAGCTATTCGCAAGTTGCGCCATCCTTCCCGTAGTAAGCTGTTAAAAGACTATATCGATTAAGGTTATTGCGTTGTGGTAATTTTTATCAATTTTTAGCTAAAATAAGCTTCTGATGCGTAAATTCCTCATGTCATCCTGATTCCGTAATGAAAATAAAGAAAGAAGGATCTCGGATTTGAAAAAGTATATCTCCGTATTTATTCTCTCAAGTTTTCCATTCCTTAGCCTCCATGCTTTTGTCGCGAACCAGTCTGCGGATGTAGTCGTGGGTCACAGTCTGGCCAATTATGGCGATGCTAATGCCAATGATCCTAAACAGAACTCGTTAAGTTCGCCGCGGAACGCAATTGTCAGCGGTTCCAAATTATTCGTTGCCGATGGCAATAATCGTGTTTTAATTTACAATTCCATTCCAACGAGCGACAACGTGTCCGCCGACGTCGTTGTCGGACAACCCGATTTTATTTCTAACAAGATTAATCAAGGCGCTGCCCAGCCGGCGGCGAATACCCTTTGGACGCCTCGCGGTCTTTTGGTTTATAACGGTAAGTTAATTGTGGCTGATAGTAGTAATAATCGCGTTTTAATTTTTAACAGCATCCCGACATCTAACAATGCGTCCGCGGACGTAGTTATAGGTCAGCTTAGTATGAGTACGGGCGCCGTCAATCAACAAGGTTTGGAACCCGTGGTGAGTTCCAATACGCTATCCTCGCCTCATGGTATTTTCGTGGATTCCAATGGAAAGCTTTATGTGGCGGATAATGGTAATAGCAGGGTTCTTATATACAACACGATTCCGACTACCAACAATGTTTCGGCGGACGTAGTTCTTGGTCAACCCAATTTTAGCACCAATGCCGTCAATCAGCAGGGTATCGAACCCGTTGTTAGCTCAAACACATTGAGTGCTCCCACAGACGTTTTAGTGGTATCTAATAAGCTTTTCGTTTCGGACTTCAGCAACAATCGTGTTCTGGTTTACGTACCTGTTCCAACGGTTAATAACTCAAGCGCCACCTATGTTGTTGGTCAGTCAAGCTTTACCGGCAAATCCGCCAACCAGGGTACGAATTCCGCAAGTTCGAATACATTGAGAACTCCTTTTAATTTGGGCAGCGATGGCTCTAATCTATTAATCAGCGATCTAAGTAATGGTCGTGTTTTGATTTATGCGGCGCTTCCAAGCACAAGTAACGTCAGCGCCGACTATACAATAGGGCAATCCAGTATGAGTGGTTTGTTGAGCAATCAGGGTGGTGCTGTCGCCGCGAACACCATCAATAACCCTGAGGGGCTTTATATTAGCGGGGGCAAGCTTTTTGTGTCTGATTTCGGTAATCATCGTGTTTTAATTTACAATTCCGTTCCAACGAGCAATGGTGTTTCAGCAAACAATGTTATTGGGCAGTCGGATATGCTGTCTGCTAACGCTAACCAAAAAGGCCCAAATGCAAGTTCTTTAAATACTCCTCACGGAGTATCCAGTGATGGTACGAAGTTCTTTTTGGTGGATACCAGCAACAATCGGATTTTAATTTACAATTCCATTCCGAGCGCCATCGGCGCTAGCGCTGATGTTGTTTTGGGTCAGTTGACCTCTACCACCACCGTGGGGGATGTCAGTTCAACCACGCTGGACAATCCTTACAGCGTTTACGTTGCTTCCAATAAGCTTTTTGTGGCGGATCAGAAGAATAGCAGAATTTTGATTTATGACCCCATCCCAACAGTTAGCGCTTCGAGCGCCAGCGTTGTTGTCGGGCAACCTAATTTCACGACCAGGACTACTGGTTCCACATCAGCCAAGCTTAATCTTCCTCGGGGCGTGTTTGCTAGTAGTACCAAACTTTATGTTGCTGATACCTCGAATCACCGGATACAAGTTTATGATCGCATCTCGGGGCCCTGGGTGAATGTCACAACAACAACATTTGGAACAGGAACTGCTGGTAGCACAGAGGTCACCCTCAACGTTCCCGAGGCTGTTTTCGGTCTAGGCAATAAATTATTTGTCGCGGATACGGGCAATCATCGCGTTTTAATTTATACCTCGACATCTTCGACTCAAATGCCCGATGGAACGGTTGCTGTTAGCACCGTAGTTGTGGGGCAAACCGCTTTTGGAGCCGGCAACGACACTGCCGGTACGCAGCCGAACGCGCTGAGATCTCCCACTGGGGTTTGGAGCGATGGCACTAAGCTTTGGATTGCGGACGCGGGCAACAATCGTGTTCTTCAGTTTAACGCTATTCCCACATCTAACGGTGTCTCTGCCGATGTCATGTTTGGTCAGCGAACCATGACCTCAAGCACTACCAATTCCGGCGCGCTCTCCTATTATGGGACTTCCGCGAATAGCCTGAGCGGTCCGGGAGCTGTTTTTGGCATAAGTGGGAAGCTTTTTGTTGCCGATACCAATAATCACCGAGTCTTGGCGTTCAATGATCCTGGCACTGCGACAGCCCCAACTTCCACCGCCTCTAATTTAAGCGGCCAGGTTTTGGGTATTAGTTCTATCACTTGGACCTGGACGCCGCTAAGCAACGCTTTTCATAAAGTCGCGGCTTCCACCGGAGGCGCTATCTCTAACATTTTGGTCGCCAACACAACGTTTTATAATGAGGTCAATTTAGCGACCAATACGGCGTATGCCAGGTCCATTCTGACTTCTTTCACGACTGACTTTGTGCTGACCTCCACGTCTTCTTCCGTAACCAAATACACCTTGGCGGCGGACCCGGCCAGTTTGGTCGTTTCTTCCGTTACTTCTTCGAGTCTTACTTTAACCTGGGATGCCAACACGAATCCTTCGACCACTCGATTTGTAGTACAGCAATCAACCTCTTCGATTTTTAATTCAGCCAGTATTTCAACGCCAGTCGCGTATGGTA
>OBEQ011058545.1_pt1 | contig 16053 bp, 12 predicted proteins | sample 1670901 | NCBI WGS metagenome assembly OBEQ01 (sample SAMEA104232315, study PRJEB22302) | groundwater metagenome | biome: forest; feature: aquifer; material: groundwater | place: USA | collected 2011-08-07 | depth 5.4 m
TCTTTAATAGCTTTATGAAAGGTTTCCAAGTCTTGCGGCGAAATTTTTGATTTTTTAGGCATAAAAGTTTAAGGTAATTTCCTTAAACTTATTCTAGCAGAGTTAGGATTATTCGATGACAAATAATGATGCATTACAACGTTTTGTTTTTGGTCAAGTGCCAATTAGGGGAGAATTTGTACATTTGCAAACAAGTTTTCAAGAAATTTTGCAGCAGCATGCTTATCCTGAAGCATTGCGTAAACTTTTGGGAGAAGCGCTTTCTGCTGCCGCCTTGTTATCGGCCATTATTAAGTTTGAGGGGCGTGTGACTGTGCAATTTCGAGGTAAAGGCAAACTCAAATTATTAATTGCACAATGCAAAAATGATTTTCAAATTCGTGGTTTAGCGAAATGGGATGGCAACTTAAGTTATGATGATTTAATGCATAGTTTTAATGACGGTATTTTAAGCGTTATGTTGAATTCAACTAATGGCAAACAGCAATCACAAGGCATTGTTGCTTGGCGAGGAAATTCTTTAGCAGAATCACTCGAAGGTTATTTTAAAGAATCCGAACAGTTGGATACAAAATTATGGTTTGCGGTGAATGATATTTCAGCCGCAGCTTTGTTATTACAAGTTTTGCCGAGCTCAGATAACAAGTTAACCGAAATTCATCAAGATATTTTGCAATCACATTGGGATAGAATTGTCGCACATACGATCACTCAATTAAAATCACCGGCGGTATTATTACATCTTGATTATATTTCTTTATTGCAAATGCTTTATCCGGAGGAGGAAGTAAGAATTTTTCCGCCATCGCTTGTGCATTTTAAATGTAATTGTTCACGGGAGCGGAGTGAAGCTGCGATTTCACTATTAAGTCGAGAAGAAGCAGAAGACGAATTAGCTAAAAATCAAACGTTAATGGTGACTTGTGATTTTTGTAATAAAGAATATAGCTTTGATCGAGTTGATGTAGCAAAAGTTTTTGAAAGTAATGATAAACCACCTTCTGATATTTATTTACACTAAGGATGATAAATGCAATTATTTTATGAATTTCTCCCCGTATTTTTATTTTTTTTAGCGTTTAAATTCTATGATATTTACTTTGCTACTATTGTTGGAATTTTATCAACTTTGATCCAAGTTGTAGTGAATCGTTTATGGTTCAAACGTTGGGATAAAAAACAATTGATCACGCTGATTGTATTTTTATTTTTTGGTAGCATGACGTTGTATTTCCATAATCCTATTTTTGTAAAATGGAAACCAACGGTCGTATTTTGGATTTTTGGTTTAATATTATTGGGCAGTCAAATATTTACTGCAAAACCATTGATGCAACGATTTATGGAAGGCATGTTACAAGAAAAAGGTGAAGTTTCATTGGCGGTTTGGAAGCGAGTGAATTTGATGTGGGTGGTTTTTTTCTTAAGTTTAGGTACGTTAAATATTTATTTTGCTTATTATTATAGCGATAATGCTTGGGTGAATTTTAAATTTTATGGGATTACTGCCGCACTTTTTATATTTAGTATTCTTCAAGCACTTTATTTAACTTATCATCTTATAGAAATTCGCAAATCATAAATAAAGTAAATCATGAATAAAGTTGAAGAAATTAGAAAACGTTTGATTGATGCATTTGCTCCCACGTATTTAGAAGTCATTGATGAGAGTGATCAACATAAAGATCATGCGGGTTATCAAGGTGGCGGGCGGCATTTTGCAATTATTATTGATGCTGATTGTTTTCAATCCTTATCGCGTGTTGCAATTCATCGTCAAATTTATCAAGTGCTCGGTGATTTTATTCCCGAAAAGATTCACGCATTAAGAATTAAAATAGTATAATTACTGGGTTTTTTGTAAATCGAGTAATTGTTCCTTAGTTAACATAAAAACGCCGCTGCTGTCATGCTCAAATTCAATCCAAGTAAATGGTATATGTAAAAAGCGCTCCGCTAAAGCCGCTTCACTATTGCCGACTTCAACAATTAAAATGCCGCGCGGATTTAAAAGGTCATGCGCAGATTGTAAAATACGCTCAGCAAAATCTAAGCCATCCTCACCGGCCGCCAAACCCAAGCGTGGTTCATGATGATATTCGGGCGGCAGCTCGGCCATGTCTTCAGCATCAACATAAGGCGGATTGCTGACGATAATATCGTATTTTTTACGTGGCAATCCTACAAATAAATCAGCTTCATACAGATGAACTTGATTAGCGAGCCCGTGACGTAATACATTAATTTTGGCAACATTTAATGCTTCTTTAGACACATCGCTCGCATCCACTTCAGCATCAGGAAATGCTTTGGCGCAAGCAATAGCAATACAGGCTGAACCAGTACATAAATCTAAAATATGGGTTACCGGATGATCACCTAACCAAGGTTGAAAATGATTATTAATGAGCTCTGCAATAGGTGAGCGCGGGATAAGCACACGTTCATCAACATAAAATGTCAAACCAGCAAACCAAGCTTCATGAATTAAATAAGGTAAGGGGATGCGATCATTCACTCGCTTGTTAATTAATTCCAATAATTTGCCTTGTTCTTCGCGGATTAAATGCGCATCTAAAATTGTAGGATTAATATGATGAGGTAAATGCAGTACGTGAAAAACTAAATTAATCGCTTCATCCCAGGCATTGTCGGTGCCATGGCCAAAATATAAGCCAGCTTCATTGAAACGACTTGTGGCATAGCGAATATAATCGCGGATTGTAGTTAATTCTGGAAGTGTAGTCATAGCTTCACTCTTAATGTAATGACCCTGATAGTTTATCGTGCAAACTGAAATATTCAACCAAAAGCATTGCTAATTCCTTGCGGTCTGCAGTAGATTATGCCACAGGATTGAATAATATAGACTCGCGACCGATAAAAGGTGCAGATTAATACATATATTAGGAGTACAAAATATGGAGATGGGTTCATTAATTATTGATTTGGAAGGGATTATTATATCGCCTTTGGAAAGGGATTTTTTACTTCATCCTGCTGTGGGCGGTGTTATTTTGTTTGCTCGCAATTATGCTTCTCGTGATCAATTAAAATCTTTATGTAATAGCATACGTATGGTACGCTCAGCCCCGATTTTAATTATGGTTGATCAAGAAGGCGGACGAGTACAACGTTTTGTGTCTGAATTTACTCAAATATCACCCATGGCTAACTTTGGTAAATTGTACGATGTTTATCCTGAGCAAGCTTGTTTTGCCACTCGTGAGTGTGGCAAAGTCTTGGCTCAAGAATTATTGAGTGCAGGCCTTGATTTAACTTTAGCGCCAGTTGTAGATTTACGTAAAAATAATCATTCAGTAATAGGTGATAGAGCTTTTCATGCTAACCCTATTATTGTTGCTCAGTTAGCCTATTCGCTTATATTGGGTATGTCTATAGTTGGAATGGCTGCAACTGCTAAACATTTTCCCGGACATGGATCAGTAACACTCGATTCTCACACTAGCTTACCTGTTGATGAGCGTTTATTACATGAAGTTGAAAGTGAAGATTTGCAACCCTTTATTTATTTAATTCAAAATAATTTGCAAGCGATCATGACCGCACATATTTTATTTCCAAATATTGATTCACAACCCGTTACTTTTTCTCATTTTTGGTTACAAGAAATACTTCGCAAAAAAATGGGTTTTACTGGTGCAATTTTTAGTGATGATTTAAATATGGCTGGCGCAAATATTTCATTGAATTATGGCGATAGAGTAACCGCTTCTAGGGAAGCGGGTTGTGATTTTGCTTTGTTATGTAATAATCCCCAGGGCGTCGCTCAAGCTCTCGATCAATTAAATCCAAAATTATATCGCTCTGATCGAGCAAGAGCAGATTTATTATTTCCTCGCTCTTTAAAAAAGGATATCGTCAATGCTTAATACCCAAACTCTCGAGCGCGTACAAGCTCGAGCTGAATGTTTGTATGATTTGACGGCCATTAATCAAGCTTTAGATCGTATGGCTAAAGAAATTACTAGCGAATTAGCAAAAAAAAATCCAATTGTTTTATGTGTCATGACGGGTGCATTGATCGTCGTTGGACATTTGTTGATGCGCTTACATTTTCCTTTAGAAATTGATTATATTCATGTTACTCGTTATCGAGGAACTAATCGCGGTGGTGATTTGCATTGGTTGGTGGAACCGCATCGTAATTTAAAAGATCGTATCATTTTGATTGTCGATGATATAATGGACGGCGGATTAACGCTCGCTGCTATTATCGATTATTGTCAGCAAGCGAAAGCGAGCGCTGTTTATTCTGCGGTAATGGTCAATAAAAACCGTCGTCGTGAACCCGGAGTGCAATTTGAACCTAATTTTGTAGGTGTCACAACGCCCGATAAATATTTATTTGGATTTGGTTTAGATTATGAAGAATATTTGCGTAATGTTCCTGGTATTTATGCTGTGAATGAATAATTCGAATGTTAAAGTATTACTTTAACGTAATACTTTAAAGTAAGCGCACACAATAAGTGATAAAAAGGAATAAATCGTGCTAGTGATGATATTTGTTTTTGCTTTTATTGTTCTTCTCTATCAGCGCGCTTCATTAGCAATTTGGCTTTTAAGTTTTGCATTATTGCTAATATTTACCACGTTGTTTCATAGCGCAACAGCCGCTGTTATAGTTGCCTGGCTAATTTATTTTGCTTTAGCAATTCTCTTTGGTGTTAGCCAATGGCGGCGTCGTTTTATCAGTCGCTATTTATTGAATTTTTATCGCCGTTTTATGCCCACGATGTCGCGCACCGAGCGGGAAGCCATTGCTTCAGGAACGGTCACTTGGGAAGGTGATTTATTTAGAGGTAATCCCGATTGGTATAAATTTCTGGCGCTTCCTAGTTCAGTGTTAACCACAGAAGAACAAGCATTTATTGATGGGCCAGTGGAACTACTTTGTCACATGATTAATGATTGGGATATCACGCATCATCGCGCCGATTTACCGCTAGAAATGTGGTCGTTTATTAAAGAGCAAGGGTTTTTTGGGTTAATTATTCCCAAACAATACGGCGGCAAAGAATTTTCTGCGTATGCGCACTCACAAATTATTGTCAAAATTAGTGGCTTAAGTGTCACCGTTTCAACAACAATTGCTGTGCCTAATTCTTTGGGTCCTGCAGAATTACTTTTGCATTACGGTACTGAAGAACAGAAAAATTATTATTTACCACGATTAGCACGAGGTGAAGAAATTCCTTGTTTTGCATTAACGTCTCCTGATGCAGGTTCTGATGCGAGTGAAATGACAGATCATGGCATTGTGTGTTGGTGTGATTATGAAGGCCAATCCATTTTAGGCATACGGCTTAATTGGAATAAACGTTATATTACTTTAGCACCTATTGCTACAGTCATTGGTTTAGCATTTAAACTTTATGATCCGGAACATTTGATTGGCAAACAAACGGATATCGGTATCACTTGCGCTTTAATTCCTCGAGAAACCCCGGGCATTACTATTGGCCGAAGACATTTTCCGTTGAATACACCTTTTCAAAATGGTCCTACTCAAGGAAAAGATGTATTCATTCCATTAGATTGGATTATCGGCGGCCAATCCCAAGCAGGCAAAGGTTGGCATATGTTGATGGAATGTTTGGCAGCAGGGCGCGCTATTACACTTCCTGCAAGTACAGTTGGCGGCGCTAAAATTTTATCTTATGCAACCGGCGCTTATGCGCGTATTCGCAAGCAATTTAATTTACCGATTGGACGCTTTGAAGGCGTAGAAGAAGCTTTAGCGCGAATTGCTGCTTATACTTATATTAGCGATGCTGCACGTAGTTTTGCTGTCAGTAGTATAGATGCAGGCGAAAAACCGGCGGTGGCTTCTGCGATTGTTAAATATCATGTAACTGAGCTCGGGCGTAAAATTGCCTGTGACGGAATGGATATTCATGGTGGTAAAGGAATTTGTTTGGGTCCTAAAAATTATTTGGGACGAGGTTATGAATCCAGTCCAATCGCAATTACAGTCGAAGGCGCTAATATTTTAACGCGTTGCATGATTATTTTTGGGCAGGGCGCAATTCGTTGTCATCCTTATATATTGGCAGAAATTGAAGCCGCACAATTAAGTGATCCAGAAGCCGCATTGCGCGCTTTTGATAAAGCAATTATGAGGCATTTTGCTTTTGGAATGAGTAATATCGTGCGTAGTTTAGTGCTCGGTTTAACGAGCAGTTATATAGTGCGCACGCCAACCTGTAAATTACATCGTTTTATGCAACAAGCAACGCGTTTTAGTTCCGCATTTGCTTTAATTGCTGATGTCTCCATGTTGGTTATGGGAAGCGCTTTAAAAAGAAAAGAGAGTATTTCTGCGCGTTTAGGCGATATTTTAAGTTATCTTTATCTTCTATCTGCAGTGATAAAGCACGATCATCAACAAGGCGAGCCCGAAGATGATTTACCTTTAGTGACTTTTGCTAGCGAATATTGTTTATTTGAAATTCAAGAACGATTTAAAGAATTGCTGCAAAATTTTCCTAATAAAATAATTGCATTCATATTGCGCGCATTAATTTTCCCCTTAGGCATGCGTTTTAATAAACCAAAGGATATATTGCAACATCAAATTAGCCAACTTTTGATGGCGCCAACAGCAACACGACAACGTTTAACCGCTGGCGCGGGATTATCTGTAGAATTGATGCAAACAATCCAAGATGCATTACTTAAAACCATTACGGCTGATCCAATTGAAAAATTAATTAAATCCATGCGAGTTAATGATCAACTTGATGGTTATACGCCAATTGAAATTTTACAATCAGCCTTAGATAAAAAACTGATAACGATAGAACAATTTGATATTGTGATGCAAGCCGATGCAGCGCGTAAAAAAGTTATCGACGTGGATGATTTTAATCCTGAAGATTTAATTCGGTATTCATTTGCATCGCCCATTGATACGAATGATTAAATCCAAAGACTTATTAATTTATTTTTTAATACTAACTTGTTTTTTTATTTTTTTAGAAATAAGTTTATTTATTCAATATTATAAAGACTTTTTGTCAGATTTTTCTTTCGTTTCAGCGAGTATTCATCTTCCCATAACGGTTTTTTTTGCTCTAGGAAAATTTATTGTTATCCAATTGCTGATTCATTTTGTTTATTGCTTATTAGTATGGGGCATTGTCTATGGAAATTTATATTTAATCCATTCTACAGAATTAGCAAAATATTCTTTTATTTTTGCAATGAGTTGTTGGTTTTTATATGTATTTACAATTTTACTAGGCAATAGCATTTATTTCCCAAATTCAAATTTTGCGCAATTTTTTGATTTTTTATTGTGGAATGCGGCGATTGGAAAAAGCGTATGGTTGTTTTTACTGAGTTGCTGCAGTGTATTATTTTTCACTGGCTTACGGGGTTTATTACTTAGATTTTCGCTACTATCAAGCAAGCTAATGATAACTTTAAGCATTACTTTAATTATTTTTTATAGTGGGTTGCAAATGAAACAACCCGTAGCTCGAGATATTTTTCAGCAAGCTAATCATATAAAGCCGAATATTATTGTAGTAGGAATTGATTCTTTACGACCGGATTTTTTGAGTTATTGGGGTGGGGAAGCGAATACGCCATTTATTAATTCATTTTTACAACAAGCTGTACTTTTTCGTGAAGCAGTCACACCTTTAGCTCGTACTTTTCCTTCTTGGACCAGCTTATTAACCGGGCGTTACCCCAAAGAAATCGGCATACGTTCTAATTTAGCCCAACAAAAAAATGTAAATTTTAGTAATAGTTTGCCTTTAATTTTACAGCAACAAGGCTATCAAACTATTTATGCGACCGATGAAACGCGATTCAGCAATATCACTCAACAATTAGGATTTGATCGATTAATTACGCCACCAGAAGGTTTAAATGATTTTTTGATTGGTACGATGAATGATTTTCCTTTATCAAATATGTTAGTCAATACGGTATTAGGTCAATGGTTATTTCCTTATAGTTATGCCAATCGTCCGGCCTATGTGACTTATCAGCCCGAGACTTTTTTGAAATTATTACACTCAAATTTAAAACAAATGAATGGCCAACAACCTTTATTCTTAGCCGTGCATTTTTGTTTACCCCATCATCCTTATGTTTGGGCAGAGTTTGCTGGGAAAGAATTACAACCTATTGAGCGTTATACACAAAGTATTGCTGAAGCGGATAAACAATTAGCTGCTTTTTTTAATCTATTACAAGAAGATCATTTGCTAAATAATACGATTGTTGTATTACTTTCAGATCATGGCGAAGCATTAGCATTACCGGGCGATAGAATCACTGAAGAAAACTTATTTTTAAGAGATCGAGCTTCGGCAAGTATTCCTCAATTTTATCCCAAAGATGGGCAACAAGCAGTGAATCAATCAGTCGGACATGGGACTGATGTGCTAGGATTATCCCAATATCACACTTTGTTAGCATTTCGATTCTATGGGGATAAAAAATATTTTCCGCGAGAGATTACCGGGCCCGTATCACTTTTAGATATTAAACCTAGTCTTTTAGATTTAATTCATGCTCCAATAAAAGCGGCTAGCGGGCAATCTTTAGCAAATATTATTAAAGCAAAACATGAAAATAAAATCATTCATCATCAACCGATTTATATAGAAAGCGACTTTTCCCCACCCGCCATTCAAACTGTTTATCCAGATATTCACGATGTTTTACTTCAAGGAATAAAAATTTTTCAAGTTGAATCTGGAACAATGCGCTTAATTGTGCGTGATGATATGAATCAAATGATTATTCGTAGCAAACAATATGCCATTATCAATGGCGCTTGGATGTTGGCACTTTATCCGCAAAATAAACAACAACGCATGCCCATTTTAATTAACTTAAATACGGGTATTTGGACCAATAATATAAATTCACATTATGCGCGTGATGCATCAGCTAAAGATTTACTTAATTTGCTAAAAATGTTTTATAGAGATGAACTTAGCACATATTGAGTGTGATTTACTTTAACCCCACCTGATAGAATTGTTCACAAATAGCTTTAATATTTTAGGCAAATTGTTAATTAATTTATCTGTTGGTTTATTGGCCGATTTACCATTTTAACCTATTGATTTCAAACAAGTATTTACTTGTGTCTATTTTCTGGACTTTATCTCTAAAGACTGCAAACGCGGCAGTTTAAGATAGTTTTCGATAGCTTATTCACAGAGTTATCCACAGAATCTGTGGATAGAAGGAAAAAAATGAGGATTGGCAGAACAAAATAAAAATAAGAAAATTGATAAACCATAATTTAGATGCTATGTTAGCTGGCATTAAAATACTGCGTTGGGTTCAGGAAGTTTAAGGCTAGAAGACACGCGAGATGATTAAGGATGAAAAAAAATTTTATTTTTTTGTTACTATCAATTATATTTAGTCTGAATATTCGAGCTGAAGTGGAATTGAATGATAAAATTGATCTCAAACTGATTAAAGGGTTTCATATAATAAAAGATGATGATAAAAGGATAAAATTATCCGATATAGGGGAAAAGCTTTATGTGGAAACAAATGAACAGGATCGGCTTATTCGATTTTTTTTACAATTAAAAAATAATGCACTACAAGAAATCCAAGCATTTAAAAATTCTAATGATTTGGAAGATACTCATCTCAAAAGTAGTTTTTCCGAAATAAAATTATCCATCCCTTTTTCTAAAATAAAAGAAATTCCAGATACTGAGATTATTGGATACGCTCCCATTGGTTCATATAAAGATGGATGGACAGGTATCAGAATGTTTTTTGAAGGAAATTCTGTGGGTATTTGCTCTTACTCACTGGAAAAATTTTTAGGTATTAATGCTGATTCTTCAAAAATTTATTATTTAATTAACAAAAAACCTTCTTTTGTATCAATTGAGGGAAGTTATAATCTTGGTTTTTTGTATGTCTTGAGCTGGGATGATGATAAAAAAACCAGTGTTTACGATCATAAGCTGGAGTGTGTTAATAAAAATCTAAATAGAAATATCATGTCTAAGATGATTGATCTAGCGATTAAAATTGATAAGTCGTAATTTATTATGCTATGTTAGCGTTCATCAAAAAATGCCGATCTTGAATTAATTGAAGGATTTTTTTTATGTTTTTTTCTAAAAAACTCATTATTTTCATTTTGCTCGTAGTGGGGACAAGTGTTGCAATTAAAACGGCATATGGCCAAGCGGGTCAGTCAGCTCACAAAGGGAAGCATTTTGATAAAATTTTAGTGGTAGTTTTTGAAAATATGAGTTATTCAGAAATTAAAAATGAACCTAGTTTTAAGAAGTTAATCACTTACACCGCTCATGATATCACCAATAAAGGTAAGCTCATTTCGCTCGGACATGCGCCACTGCAAGATGCGGCTGGCAATGGCTATGCTTTTTTTAGTCAATATTATAATAATCATAGTGGCGGTGTTTTTCCCACGCGCACTTCGCAACCCAATTACATAGCACTCACTTCCGGCTCGGTTCACAATATATTTGATAATGAAAATCATGATTTGGATGTGGATAATTTGGCTAAAGAATTGATTGATGCCGGCATAAATTGGAAAGTGTATGCTGAAGATTTGCCTGATCCCGGTAGCGAGCAAGCTAAACCTGGAGATTGTTTTACTCAAGCTTCTTATCCTTCTAAAGATGGTTATCAACGTAAACATGAGCCATTTATTAGTTACGTCAATATTCAAACTAATCATGCTTATTGTAAAAATATCGTTAATAGTACGCATTTAGTTGAAGATTTAAATGCTATGCCCGAAGTGGCTTTTTATATTCCTAATCAGATTAATGATGGACATAATGGTACTTTAGAAGAGCGTACGGCAAATGCGAATGCATTTTTATCGAGAATGTTAGGCGCAGATCCAAAAACCGGAGAATTGTTACCCAATGCTAATCAAGCGCCGCTTCAACGGTTTATGGCACAAGGCGGTTTGTTAGTCATTACCTTTGATGAACCTTCAACCACGGGTAATGTAGATCCGACCATTTTTACTGTATTGGCAGGTAAAATGATTAACAGTGGCGCTTATCCTGATCAGCAAGGACAACATTTGCCAGTATGTTTCCCAGAAAAATCTGAACAAAGATCGCCTCAAGATCAATTTGGTTTATATGATACTACACATTGTAATCATTATAATTTGCTAAGATTAGTTGAAATTAATTGGGGTTTAAGAGGATTAAATAAAAAAGATATTTCTGCTGGTTATAAATATTCACTACCATTAGATCATAGTATTCCTGAATTATGGGGCTAACCGCGCATAAAAACGATATGGATTTAATCCACGTCAACAAGGCCCTAGTTTATTTAATGCATGATAATTCTAATAGTTGATCTGGTTCTAAACGCAAATCTTTAATTGTATCTGTATTCATTAAATTATTTCCAAAGAGTGTTAAAATTTGTTTATTGTAAGGAATTTGCCAACCATTTTGAATGTCTTCTTTAATATTGGCTATCGTTGATTCTTTGTGACATAAAAATTGTCGTTGGTTTCCAAAAATATTTATTTTAATAAAAAATGCTTGTTCTAACGCATTGACTCGACTATAGGCTAACTTCCCAGCGGTTAACGGCGGAAAAATTTTTACATAGCTCGCTGAATTAGAACAGGGATCTTTTACGCCATGAGTTTTATGTGTTTCTGATGAAAAAGTTTGAAGAAATCTTCCCGCGCAATCTTTTATTTTGGCTTTTTTTAAATGTCCGGCCTCTCTTTGACGTTTTTTATGATTAAAAAAAAGATAAATTTTATTTAAAAATTTGTAACTTAGACGCACTAAGAAAAAACGTTCTGGATGACAGAGAAATTGCGGGCGATGTTTCCATTTGTGAACATCAAGTAAAATTTGATCTATCTCTGTAGAAATTGACGCTTTTATTTTTTCAGCGCGCTGTGATTTATCCATCGGTGCTAATTTATTATTTTGGGTAAGTGTGTTGCAATATTTTATTGCTTCTGTTAGAGAATAAATTTCACCTGTAGAATGAGCTTTTTGCATATTAGTTAAAATTAATTGATAATAAATTTTTGTGGCTAAAGTATCTGTTAATTCAACATGATTGAGTAATTTAATCAATTCTTTTTCGTATTGTATGAGAGTTACACTTTTCATTGCAAAGTTTAATCTCAAGGTTTTATACAAAAATTCAGCAGTTTGATCAGCGGTTTTTATAATCGTAAATCCCAAAGCTTTAATATTGAGTGCCAGTGATAAATAATAATTAGAGCGCGCAATATCGCTTGCTTTATAAATATTCGCTAAAGCTTCGCAACTTAATTTAGTTTCAGTGATAATTGGACTTAAATTAGGAAATTGTTCAAGATATTGTTTGGCAAGATTAACGGTTTCTTCATAATATTGAATAGCAATATGAGAGGGATTTTTTTGCAGAATAGAATATTTAGCTAACCAAAAACCAGCTTGAATCCGATATTCTAATGGTGCTTTTTCTTCCATATAAACATCGGTTAACATAATTTGCGCTTGAGGCAAATCTTTATCTTGTGGGTGATTAATTAAATATTGAGAAAGAGCAATTTTAGCCTGAGATGCGCCAATTTTTCTCGCATCACGTGCTAATTGTTCTCTTAAAGAATTTTCCATGAACGGGTACCTCTTAAATTAAAAATCTGTCATTTTTTTACCGTATTTTTTCACAAAAAGCTATCCATAAGTTTATTAAATCCGTTATACTCCCGCTCTAAGCAATGGATGTCGATGAAGAAGGACGCTGCTTGTGGACGTATCTAATTTTATCAGTGTGATTATTCTTATTACTTGTATTTCAGTTAGTGCATTTTTTTTACTTCCTGTTTTAACTTGGACTATTTTAATGGGTGTTGCGTTAATCATTTTGACTGGTTTAGGATACCTTTCTTCTTTACCTTTACTCATTATTTTTTGGCTGAGCTATTTATTCGCTGCTATATTTGCCAATTTATCAAATTATCGACGACGCTATTTGGTTACGCCATTGATTAAAATTTTACAGCAGCGCATGCCGGTAATCAGTCCAACAGAACGTGAAGCGATTGACGCGGGAAATACATGGTGGGAAAAAGAATTATTTAATGGCCGGCCAAAATGGAGGAAACTTTTTAGCATAGCTGCTCCAAAATTGGCAAAAGAAGAACAAGATTTTTTAAATCAACAAACCGAACAATTATGTTCAATGTTGAATGATTGGCAAATTATTTATGAACATCGTGATTTACCCAAAGAAGTTTGGGACTATTTGAAAAAAGAAAAATTTTTCGGTATGGCCATTCCTAAGCAATACGGTGGTTTGGGTTTTTCAGCTTTAGCACATTCAACTGTCGTGGTAAAAATCGCCACGCGCAGTATGAGTGCAGCGGTAAATACGATGGTGCCCAATTCACTCGGTCCCGCAGAATTATTAATACATTATGGAACAAATGCGCAAAAAGATTATTATTTGCCGCGATTAGCTAAGGGAGAGGAAATTCCCTGTTTTGCCTTGACTGCTCCGGATGCGGGGAGTGATGCTGGCGCCATTCCTGATAGTGGCGTGGTTTGTCGTGGGGAATATCAAGGTCAGGAAATTATGGGTATACGTTTAAGTTGGGACAAACGTTATATTACTTTAGCCCCGATTGCTACGCTTTTGGGTTTAGCATTTAATCTCTATGATCCCGAAGGATTGCTCGGAAAAACTGAAAAAATCGGTATCACTTTATGTTTAATTCCCAGCAGCCATCCCGGGGTTGAAATTGGCAATCGACATTATCCTTTGCAATTAGCTTTTATGAATGGCCCGACTCGCGGTCAAAATGTTTTTATTCCGCTAGATTGGATTATTGGCGGACCAGAAATGGCGGGGCAAGGTTGGAGAATGTTAATGGAATGTTTATCCATCGGCCGCTCGATTTCTCTACCTGCATTAGCAACAGCTTGCGGCAAAATCACTTATCGTTATACAGGTGCTTATGCTAGATTGCGTCGACAATTCAATACATCCATTGCTTCATTTGAAGGAATAGAAGAAGCATTAGGCAATATTGCTGGAATGACTTATTTATTGGAAGCAACGCGTATCATGACGGCAGGTGCAATCGATCTTAAAGTAAAACCTGCTATTGCTTCTGCCATTGCGAAATATCATATGACAGAAATGTCTCGCCAAGTGGTTTCGCATGCAATGGATGTGCATGCTGGTCATATGATTCAAGTGGGGCCACGGAATTTTTTAGCCAATGTATATTTTGCTATTCCTATTAGTATTACGGTGGAAGGCGCAAACATTTTAACCCGTAATTTAATTATTTTTGGTCAAGGTGCGATTCGTTGTCATCCTTATTTATTAGATGAAATTGCGTTGATTGCTACCACTCATCCTAATATTAAAGCAGTAGATAAAGTATTAATGTCACATGCCGGATTTTTTGTGAGTAATTTAATACGTAATATGGCTTATTCATTGACGGGCGGATTATTTATTTTTACCACAGTCACTCAGAAAAAAATTAAAAAATATCAACGTCAATTAACGCGTATGAGTGCGGCTTTGGCATTGTTGTCAGATACTTGTTTGCTGGTATTGGGCGGCAATTTAAAACGTCGTGAGCGTGTGTCTGCTCGATTAGGCGATATTTTAAGTCAATTATATTTAGGGTCTGCAGTTTTAAAATATTATCATGACCAACATGAGCCGGAATCTGATGTAGCCTATGTTTGTTGGGCATTGCAACATTGTTTGCAAAAAATTCAAATTGCCTGCGATGATTTACTCTATAATTTTCCATCGCCTTGGATCGGTCGTTTATTAAGCTGGGTTATTTTTCCATTCGGTAAGGCTTATAAAGGCCCAAAAGATGAGTTGCATAAAAAAATTGTAGAGCCTATGCTTACTCCTTCAGAGTTACGCGAACGTTTAACTCAATATTGTTATGTCAGCAAACAAGAAAATGATTTGGGTCAGCGTTTAGATAAAGCTTTATCCCATGTTGCCGGAATAGATGCAATATGGAAAAAAATTCATCTAGCAATAAAATCTGGTTTGCTTAAACCTTATCATTTATCCGAGCAATTAAAATCAGCTGAGCAAGCTAATATTTTAACTGCACAAGAAGCCGAAGTTTTACGAGAATTTGAAAAATTAAGAAGTGAAATTATTAAAGTGAATGAATTTAGTTTTGATTTATCAACCGTTTTAGCTTGAGAATCAAAACCAAATAGAGGAGATCATATGACATTATCAACATCAACCGCTGTTGAATCTGCAAGTTTAGCAAAATCGCATCTGCGTGATGTTTACATTGTTGATGGTAACCGCACGCCATTTTTAAAAGCAAAAGGTCAATTAGGGCCATTTTCTGCCGCAGATTTAGCTGTTAATGCCGGTAAAGAATTATTGAATCGACAACCTTTTGCACCATCTGATATTGAAGAAGTGGTTATGGGTTGTGTCATGCCGAATGTTGATGAAGCAAATATCGCACGTGTTGTCGCGATGCGTCTTGGTTGCGGCAAGTCAGTGCCTGCATGGACAGTGCAACGTAATTGTGCATCGGGTATGCAAGCTTTAGATAGTGCAGCAAAAGATATTGCACTCGGTCGTTATGATTTAGTGCTTGCGGGTGGTACTGAAGCCATGAGTCGGGCGCCGTTTTTGCTGAGTAATGAAATGACTAATCTTTATTTAGGATTTGTCACTGCAAAAAATTGGAAAATGAAAGTCAAAGAATTAACTCGCTTTCGACCATCTTATCTTGTGCCAGTTGTCGCTTTAATGAAGGGTTTATCCGACCCTTTAGTGAATCTTTCTATGGGTCAAACTGCAGAAAATTTAGCTTATCGTTTTCAAATTTCGCGCGAAGCAATGGATCAATTTGCATTAGATAGTCACTTACGCGCCATACAAGCGCAAGTTGAACATCATTTTAATCCTGAAGAAATTCCTATTTTCAGTAATAACGGTGATTTTTTTACTGTTGATGAGGGTATTCGCCAAGATTCTTCCATGGAAAAATTAAAAAATTTAAAA
>OBEQ011690180.1_pt1 | contig 16052 bp, 14 predicted proteins | sample 1670901 | NCBI WGS metagenome assembly OBEQ01 (sample SAMEA104232315, study PRJEB22302) | groundwater metagenome | biome: forest; feature: aquifer; material: groundwater | place: USA | collected 2011-08-07 | depth 5.4 m
AGTCTATAACACACTCCCTTATCTTGAAGAGAGGAAAGATCTTTACATAATTCAGTCGCTTGGTTTTGCAACCCCTCTCCCCAAAATTCAACGAGCACATTCTCTGCGCCGATTAGGCATTGATCATGATAATCTTTAGATCTGGGGACTTTATCACAGAGTCTAATTATCTTATCTGGAGTGCGAAGAGTATAGCCTGCGATATCTCTTCCCAGAGATTTAAAGCAGACAGGAACGAGATCAGGTCGGGCTTTAAGACACTCAGGGATTATTTTATCAAAATCCCAGTTGAAGAGAGTTAACATCCAGCTTGTCTGCATTTGATAACACTCGTATAGCAGAGGGTAATCGCTTTGGTCGATCTTGTTGCAGGGGAAATGGGGGTCGTTGCTAACCCATTTTGTCTCGTGTCCAGGTATTGTTCCTTTGCCTTGTGCAGTAATAATATCTTCCATGAAAAGTCCGCCATAGCAGGAGGAGGTTTCATAGGAGGAGCCCAAAGATCGGCAAACGCCGATTGCTAAAGGGAGATTATAATTCTCGTAAGCCATTATTCCATGGCCAACACCGTGTAGACATTCAAAGTTCCCAAAGCTTGTTGGAAAACTGTTGCAAAGTTTTTTGAGATTTGCTGTGAGATTGAAAGTCCCCTTTTCTTTTAGAAATCCTTCCATCGCACCATGATAGAACCCGGAATGACAAGATGAGTTACCTTCTTTAAAGGCATCTGCTCCAAAGACTTCATAAGCGACCCTGCCAATTGTATGGGCTTCCTGATGACAATCAAGAGCAGATCCACCGCCTGACTCGTCCAGCAGTTTCTGCATGATAGTTTTTGCACCAAAGACTTGAAGCCAAAAGGGGAGCTCTCTTTCAGTCTGCTTCTGTCCTAAGCTCGAGGAGTTGGGGATTCTGGTGAGTTCAAATAGTTTTAGACTATCAAGTTTATCCTGTCGAACTTTTGGGTTTAGGGAAAAGTACCCGCGGTAAAGTAAAGCTTTGCCTTTTTCAATAAAGCTCCAAAGACGCTCACCTATACTTGGCGCTGTAGTCGACGAGGTTTTCGATACAAAATCATTATCTACCTGTACTGTAATTTGGCAGGTATGGTCTGCATTAAGGTGATCATGGCACCTGAAGACTCCAGCCCTCTCAAAGGTAAAAGACCAGCTTTTACCGGGGTCAACAGGCTGTTTGGGATCAAACTGCGGGTATATTTGATGAGTCGGATGAATATCTGATGCTGGCCAATGTGGTAGTTTTCCGGTATTTTGAAAATCAATTGCGTCTCCTTGTTTTATAGTAATTGAAGCCGGAGAAAATCCACTCTCGTCAATCTTTAAAATGTGACTATTAATTTCGTGTGCCGAAAGATAGGTTACGCAGAAGAAGAAACACAAAATAAGAGCTGGCAAAAAAAGAGTCTTTCGCATGAATGGCACCATAGTTAAAAAATTGTGACGAAGAACTCGGTAGGAATCTGCGGATAAGATTGGAAAAGCTGTACTGTCTTTGTTGCACCTGTTGGGGATTTGGCTTGAGAGACAATGGTTCTTCCTTGGCTTGGTAAAGCAGAGTCACCAATTATTTGTACTCTTGCGCCTACTGTACCCGTCCCAACGAGTTTGACAAAAAGCAAGAGATTGTTTGTGCCGATATCAGCGGAGTTGAATTGGTTCCAATAAGCAAACCCTGGACAGCTACCCTGATTGTTTGCATCTTGACCGTTGGTAATAATTCTGGGATCACCGCCCGGATTGATAGCAAACCTTCTTAATGTGTATTTGGAACCGTCGTATTTCAAAAAAGCAATTGACATGGAAAAATCCTTTGAGCTGGAACAAATGGTCAAGCCCTGACTATTATAGGCGGATGTTAATGGTTTGCTAAAGTCAGGGTTTTCGCTCGTCCCACCAGGGGTGCTTAAGTAGAAAGTATACTGATCGCCTTTTTTAAGAAGAGGCGTGGTGAAGGAAGAGGACGCAGCAGTCTGGATAGCTGCTGAACCTGTGAAGCCGGAAGGAGCGTTTAAACCATTAAAATTAGCCACTGTCCCGCTCTTTAAAGCAGCCTCAATTCCTGCCTCAGCTGCAGCTAAAGTTTTCTGATTCTCCTCTTCAAGCTTACTGATTTGAGTATCGGTTCTGGAGACGAAAGAGGCAGAAAAGACCACAGTCATCAGAACCGCCATCAGCATGATCGCAATAAGTAAAACTTGTCCAGATTGCCGTCTGATAATGGTTTGCCGGTTATTGTAACTGTTTCCAGTCATAGGTTCTAACTGATAAATATGGTAAAAGGCTAAGATAGGAGCGTGGGTCAAACTCAACAAGAACTGATGGTTTACTGTTATCGGCCTGTGAGCGTTGGATCGAGATTCCCTTTTGAGCGATCAAGTTTCCAACCACCTTAAGGCCATTATTCCCCGCTCCTGTATTTATTTTCCCGTCAACAATAAATATTCCATTAAGTTCGGTGACTAGCGGATCGATTGTAAGGTCACCGGTAACTAAAATAGCGACTGAATTTGTTAAAGGAGAGTTTTTGTTATTGAATTTGGGAACTGATATCGTTAAATTCCCATAAATAATAACAACAATATTATTCTTGTTTATTGTATTGTTGTCGCTTATGTTAGGATCACCACTACCACTCTTGGTAGTGTCTAAGATATAGATTGTGTTATCTGCGTTTATTCCACTTTTAAGGCCTTGAGTTGAAATGTCGGTATAGGTCTTTCTTGATTTGATGTAAGAGATAAAGGAGTAGGATTTGAGCAGTGGAAGATAGTTTGTCCCTTCTGATTTCCAACCTGTTGAGGAGACTTGGGAGGGGGCGGTATTGATGCTTTGGGCAACAGCGTCTCCTGGATCTGACCCCGTGTTACTATCTATGAAGTAGGCCTTACCCGGATCTGTACTATCATATTTGGTTACCGTTTTTGGGACAGGATTATTTAAGCTGGAGACTCCGGCAAAGGAGGTGTCTACCAGCTTTATCCAAGACAAAGGACCAGGTGGAGTTGGAGTTAGGGTTTGTGTGGGAGTTGGACCTCCTCCTGAACAATTGGTTAGGACATTGGTGGTGTACCAAACTCCCATGTCTTTTATCTCTACTTTTATCGGATATATCGTTCCTGGATTGGTAAATAAGCCTGCTGGTGCAATATATTGGTATTGGCCATCCGCACAGGTAATATCTCGATAATTATTATTGCTAGGGTCGCCCCAAGTAATAATGCACTTGGCAAGCCAACCAGGATTTATGCCGGAAAAGCTTACGTTGACTAACGGTTGGAAGCCTGAAGAAGGTACAGGTCCTGGTTCTGTTTGCGGTGAGGCAGAGACATTGGCAGATGTAAAAGGACTCCCTGAACTGGTGTCAGCAGGAATTGTGGGGGGACAGATCCCAGGAGTGGGAGTGGGGGTTACTACACAGCTATCGGGTCTAACGAAAATTTGAGTATTTGCTATATTGCGCGAAGTATTACCGAAACATTGATAGTTCCCTGGTATACTACTGGCTTGACATGATAATCCATAACAGCAACTCATTTGTACACCTGGTATAGCGCACGCGCCTCCCACGGTTTGACAAGGACTATCTGGGGTCTGCTCAACTATTGCTGAGGCATTATACCAATTACCAGCTACTGTGTAGGCATGGGTGAAAGTTACATCGTTGTAGGAATCAGAGACGACTCTACAAATTTTACCCCAATCATAGTTTAAACATTCTCCAGGCGCAGGATGTACACCTTCTAGATTATAATAATTAGGATCTGTACCATCCCCAAAATTGAATGTGTAAAGACGGTCTTTAGGAATATTATAATAAGGTGGAAACCCTGGCGGCCCTGGCTGTCGGAGACTTACTGTAAAAGTTACTGGAGAACCTATACTTGTTGTATGAGGAATGGCATATAGATCATACACGAAATCACTGAAGTGATTCGCGATAGGTTGGGGAGCAGGCTGGCCAGTACAGGGATCTGGAGGTGCTGCACAGGAATTTGAGATATAGACATAACCGGTAAAATATACAGAGTTCCCGCCATGCGCCACTCTTGATATGGTAGCCTGTATCGGATATGTCCCTTCGGTGGTATAAAGACCTGATGGAGCACTAAATGTCCCTCCTGAACATGATGGAATATTTGTTTGAGATAATGGATTAGTGCTCCAAGTAATTGTGCAAATATCGTTAGCAACTGGGAAAAGGCTATCGCCAAAGCTTACGGTGGCTGATGGACGGAAACCTACAGGTCCAATTATTGGTGAGACGATGTTTGCATTTAGACCTTCACATGTATCACGATTGCAGGATAGACCGCCAGGAGGACCGCCTCCAGGGATGCATGCTGAACCTTGACTCCCACATTGGTCTGTTCCCGCACCACGGACTACTTTGCAGCTACAGTTATCAAGGCAAGCGTAATGGTAATCTGACGCTGGTGGAGGAGGCGGGCCGGGTGGAGGAGGTGGTGGTCCTGGTGGTGGAGGTGGAGCAGGGCCACCACTAGGACATGGGAATTTGGAACTTCCTGAACATTCACAATCTTGGCTGCAGGTGTCTGCTCCTCCCCCTGGACGTACTTGACATGATCCAGCCCAACATTGTTTATGAGTGGCACCACATGGATATGAGGGACTTCCTGGACAGTCACAATCTTGGCTGCAGGTGTCTATTCCTGTTCCTGGTCGCACTTGGCATGCTTGAGCCCAGCATTGTTTATAAGAACATTGAGGGGCAGGATCTTGAACAATATTACACGTATCTCCTCCACCTCCGCTCACCCATGCACATCCGGTTCCACTACATCCTTTGTGTTTTGTTTTAACACATGATCCACTTTGGCATTCAAAAGGTGGATTACTACAAGTTGTCCCATTTACCCAACTGCACCCATCGCTGCTGCAGGTTTGAATTGTATCGCCTGAGCAGGTTGTACTACCTGGGCTACAGATTTTTGTACAACCACCGCCCCCACCACAGGTATTAATCCCACAATCTGCAAGACCGAAATGTGACGTTTCGGCACAAGCACTACCACAAGTGCCTGGATCACAGGTTGACCAACTTACATTTCCCGAACAGCATGCAGCCGAAGAATCATATGTGCAGGTACCACCGGTGGCAGTATATGGTGTGCAACAGTGGCTCGTTCCGTTACAAATAGATCCGGCATGCGACGCTGATGTTGCGCATCGTCCTTGAGCAGAAACTATACTTCTAGATATTACTTGAGCAGAAACTATACTTCTAGATATTAATAGAAAAGCTGCAACGAAAGTAAAGAGGATGAGGTATCTTAATGAGTCACTTATTTTAGTTATTAACATAAAGCAAGACTCCGCTTACAGGGCCAGTAATTATTTTACTGTCAATTTGTCCATACCCATCAATGGAGTTCAATAATTGGGCATTGTTTGAGTAAAGGGAAATCTTTTCTTCCAAGTTTTTAAGGCACTTCCCATCACATTTTTTTGACAAGCCAGAGAGATTTTTTTGATAAACAATTTTTAGATAAACTGGATAATCCTTTTTAAGATACGGGAGTATAGCACTTACCGTGCCGAAGTTCCATTGTATCGTGTTTCTGATGTTCCCGTTCTTTGCGAAAGAATAAGATATATCTTCATCTACTCTCCCAAGAAGTAATTTGCTATTGATCCAAGATCCTTTTTTGGTTTGAAAAACGACTTCTATATACGCTTTTTTATTCTCTATTATGGGGTCTGAACTTAAGTATCCAAGAAGCTTAACTTCGCCTGGAGCATTTTGATTTAAGTCCCCCGGGAAAATTTCGTATTGGCCAGGCTTATAATGATAGACAGGATTCACAGTCTCAAAGGTATATTTTTTGATATAAGCTAAGGGCTTTTGTCTTAAAAAAATTATTAAGAGCACAGAATCTATTAGAAGAAAAATAACCAATAGAAAAACAAAGATCCTTTTAATCATTATATTTAAATAGTATCTAGGAAAAATAATTTGTTGTCAAGGAGAACTGACTATTGGAAGACAAAAAGATTATTTTTTAGCAGGAGGTAGCATAATATTAAGCGGATAAAAAACGTCATTGGGACCAATTCTAATATTCCCTCCTTGATTTTTTTGCATCAAGATTAACTTGGATATAAGTTTTTTTGTCTCTGGTATTTTTGATCTTATAAACGAAAAATTATCTCCAGTTAGAGATGCATTGTCCGCCCGTGTCATAAAGTCAAACCCGAATTGATGCCCGATTTTGTGTTGTAATATTTTTACAAATTCATTTGTCGGTAATAGATTAAAGCCCCATGCAGAGGCGGCGCTCCCTCCAGAAAAGTTAGCTAGATTAGGCTCTCCTGAGACCAGTTTTGCTACCCAAATTCCTAACCTATCTGCCCCAAGTGTTATGTTGGCAAAAATAGGATTATTATTTGAATCCTGATCATAATAAACTTTTAATATCCAGGCATTAACAGTACTGCCTAAATAATCAATTTTTCTTCTGGAAACATCAGCTAAAATTCCAGTTGTCATGTCGTTAGTCACCCCCGGTAGGTCGTGACGGACATTTACAAAACCAAGATCATTCCAAAATTCTCCTGTTGATTTATAGGGAGGAGGATTTTCTGGTTTGGGTCCTTTGCTTGGTTTGGGTTGACCGGGGACTGGTGATGTGAGATCGGGGAGTGGATTCTCGATACTGAGAGCTTTTTCAAACGCATTAAATCCAACTACAGCTCCTGTACCAAGAACACCAGCAGTAAGTCCAACTGCCGCTGCCTTTTTCAAAAAGCCTCTCCTTGAAATTTTTTCCTCCTCCGTCTTTACGGTTACTTGCATTGGCCCTGTTTTCTCACGATCTATTTCTCGCATAAGCCTATAGTCCAATAATATCCAATATAAGTATATCTGTCAAGAGCATTATTTGGGGTAATCATACCCTGATGGTACAGAATCCATATATCGATATGTCTCCGCCACTAAGTTAAATTCCTCTAAGACTTCATTTGGTGCTTTCATCCCTAGCACAAAATAGAATGCGCGTTTGGCATGGAAATGAAGAACCAAAGTAAGCAGAAAAATTCGGAAAAATAAATTTCTGAATCAATCCAGTTTATGTAAAACCTGTCTATTTATCCCTTTTTTTTGTATTTCCTGCCAGGTTGACAGGTAAAAGGAAGGAGAATCTTCATATTCAAATATTTTTTTGACAAATCTTACTACGTAACTTTTTGATCTCTCATCAGGACAGATAAGAAGTATCTCAGGAAATGGCTTTTTAGCCTGGTCTTGCCACTCTCCTTTATCATAATATCTTAGATACTGCCGTACTCTTCGTCTTAAGATCATTCGCGGAGGCAGCTCATCAAAAACATCTAAGAAATATCTTTTTATGGTGCCTTTTGCCTCCTCAATGGCAAAGTAGGCATCAGGGTAAGGCATAATAAGATAATTTATGCCATACAAATCAATCTTGTTATAAAAGTGGAGCTTTGCTTTGTTTTTATTGACCAATGTCAAAAGGGAAAGGTAAATATCTGCTATTAACATGCAATGTTTGCGAAATGTAGTTGAGAGAGTTTTTTCTCTATAAATCCTGTTAAGCAGTAATTTATTAATTGTCTCTCTTCCTTTTTCTTTATCAGGCTTTAAGTTTTTTAAATACCTTCTGCTTTTTGTTACAAGGCAATATATTGCTGCTTCACCTCTGAACTGTTTGGAGTAGGACCTGTGAATGTAGCCTTGTTGAGTTAAATCGTTTAACCAGAGTCTGACTTTTTCCATGTGTTTATGATTAAGCATTGTTTGGATTTGGTGTCTATCTAAGAACCTGAATCTATAGAGTAGTATGAGAATTTCTTGTTGTCTGGGTTTTAAGGTTAAATGTAGGGGGTGTAGTTTTTTCATAAGGTCAAGTATGTAAAGTATTTACACTACCTTATATATTTATATATAAGGATATAGATGCAAAGGAATTTATAAATTTAGCTTCAAATTCTTTAGAATTTGGTAGGTATAGGTAACTATCGTTTATACTTCTCATGTTAGTGAGCCAACTGTTCTAGATTGGTCGTCTTTAATTTGAGGATCTTGCGGTTTTTTACTTTTGCCATTTCCGTTTGAGGAGGTGCGGGTATTGTGCTTTTTTGCTGAGGGGACATACACTTTGATCTTTGGTTTCTGGTAGGAAATTGCATAATTTTTTCGTGAGGCCTCAATAAGTCGCTGGAGTTTAGCTTGATCTTTTTCAATATCAACAGGAAAAGTATGTCCTGAGAATGGTTCCTCAGGGGAGACAGCGGAAAGCTTGATAAAGAAGCGGTACCTGGGGAGTGAGGAAAGAGCCTCCCGCGAAATATATGGCTCAAACTGTGGACTCATAAAGAAGGCGTCTTGGGGACTTGCGGTTCGGAAGCAGATGACAGTTCCACAGTTTGCGAGAATGGTATTAGTTATGGTTTTGTCCCTTTGCTGCGCAGTTGACTGCTCGGCGATCGTAACCGTTAGTCCAAACTTGCGTCCTCCTGATAACATTCTGGTGAAAGATGAGGTGGCAAAATTCTGAAATTCATCAACATAGAGGTGAAATGGGCGTCTCTGACTCTTATCCTGTCTTGCACGTCTTTGGACAGCCTGTTGGATCTTGGCAAGTACTGTCATGCCCAATAGTTGAGAAGTGTCCTCACCAAGTTTTCCTTCCGCGAGGTTACAGATTAAAATCTTACCAGTATCTAAGATCTCATCAAAGTTTATGGTTGAGCTATTCTGTTCAAGGATCCGCCTTGCAATGGGCGAGAATAGGAATCGTCCAACCTTGGCAGTTACTCCAGAGACCATCTTGACAACCTGGTAGTTACCGGCGCGCCCAAACTCATACTTCCAGAAGTTTTTAAGGTTCGGGTCTGTGAGTCGTGAAATCGCTTGCTTTCGAAAGTCAGGATTGTTTAAAAGATCATAGATTGTAAAGATGGTTGGCGTATCAACTGTCCCAAAAGCCGTATAGATTGTATTGCGGAGCATATACTCTATACGGTGCGCATTGGTACTCTCCTCTTGAGAAAATACACGTCTGAAGATAGATACTACTCCCTCTGTAGCGCTCTCATGTTCAAGCTCAAGCTCATCATCCGAGAGTCCTTTGGGGATCTCCAGGATATTTATGCCAATCGGATGACCCAAGTCAAAAGGATTAAAATAAATAAAGTCGCCTTCTCGCTCCTTGGGGATTGTGCTAATCAAATCCTCGGCTAAGTCCCCATGGGGGTCGAAAACAGCCAGTCCGCCTCCAGTTTGAATATCGCACTTTGCCATATGAAAGATGATTGTTGATTTTCCACTTCCTGTTTGACCAATGATAAAGACGTGTTTTTCCCTATCCTCGCGGGTTAAGCCGATATTCGTGGTTTCCCCTCCATAAGTATTTTTTCCAAATATACCATCAAGTAAACCATTAGCGTTTTTCAAAGCCAGAGGAGCTGGAAGCTCTTGACTATGTACCTTTACAATGTCCTCGGTTTTTGTGGTTGGGGTGAAGGGGAAGTGGTAGAGAGTGGAGAGTTCGTTAACCGACAGGATTGAATTACCGGAGGGGGCAAGCAATCTATTTTTAAGATTAAGATACGAGAAGTTTTTCAGGATCTTTAAATTTGAAAGAAGCGGGAGTTGACCCTTTGTGATTATTCGCTGATAACCTGATGAGAATGTTTCAAAAGATGACTTTATTCCCCTTATTCTTGAATTTATCTCATCACCATTCTGTTTGGCTGCAATAAACAGTCTCAAGGAGACTTCAAATAGATTCTGATCTATTTTTGAGGAGATAGACTTCAAAAGATCCTGCTTGAGAGGGCCCAAGTCTTCAATTCTTTTGGGTTCCCTTTTTTTGGTTAGCTCATGATTTGGAGGGCTTTTGCTTTTGTATCCGTCAAACGACATGATGAAGTCCGTGAACATAAAGAAGATTGTTAGGATGAGGCGCATCGCGGCATCAAAAAGTCGTGCGAAAAACATGAGAATTATCAGTGGGGCGCTATAGTAAAGTTCTCCTGAAAAGTCTATTCGCTTGTGTGCCATATACCTGATCTTTCTCATACGTGACGTGAGTCTACTGTGGGTATCTGTTAGAACAGGAGTACATACCGCCTGAAACAGAACAAAATCGCGCTTCCCAAGGTTCGTCATGTGGGTAGTGATATACGCTATTGGGTCATGTTCGGCCAGTGTATTCTGCTCATAAAGCGGAATAAACGAGGATCCTGAGAGGCTAAACTCCATTTGTTTAAACTTTATATCGCCAGAGCGCTTCTTAAACTCCTCTTGAGTTTGAGGCAAAAAGTCTTTCTCAAGCTCCCTCACCTCAACCCCGGGGAGATAAGCGATCAACTGTTTTTTGATAATTTCAACATCATCTTTGGGAACACGAAGTACATATCTTATCCCCTCATCCTTGGATGAGACGATCTCGCAAGATATGGTTCTTTTGACGTTAAGTAACCTTTTTACAAATGTGCTTTGACGCTCTAAGGAATGAATCATTGTAAAAAGCTGTTTAGTAGAGAGCGCAGATTGTTCGGTCTTTCGCAAGGGTTTAACTTCAAGGATTACGTAAGGAGCCTCAAGCATCTTTTTGTAGCGAAAGTATATTATAAGGGGAATAAATGCAATACAGGTGGTAGCAATAAGAGAAAAGACAATAAGGATAGGTAGGTGATAAAGGGTAAAAAAGATGTCGTTATATCGAATGACGAAAAATCCTAAATCAATTGTGTAAATCTTGTAAAGTGGAGATTTAACATACAAAGGAATAATTACTTGAGGAAGAGCAGCTACCAATCTACTTTTTATCATTCAGATTGTTGTAATATGCTAATTTGCGAGAGCAAGTCTATCACAGACACTTCCTAATGTAAAGCAGATAGATTATTGAGACAGGATAAAAGCTATTTATTACTTATTTTCAGGGTAAATGTACCCATTATTTCTCTGACTTATCTACACCGAAGAATTTCACGAGGGTTAACTCTAACACTTTAGCAACTTTGCTATTTTCGATTCTGACTTTTTTAATATCTGGATTTTTGTTAAAATATCTTTTTGATGCGAGTTTTGGTTGTAACAGGGGGAAGATCCAATGAAAGAGATATTTCTTTAATTTCTGCAAAGAACGTTGTTGCCTCATTAAAAAAACTAAACTACCAGGTTGAAATATTTGATTTTGCTTTAGGTTTGGAAAAACTTAAGAGTAAGACAAGAAAGGTTGATGTTGTATTTCCGGTTCTTCATGGGAAAGAGGGTGAAGGAGGAGATTTACAAGAGTTTTGGAAGAACTAAAAGTTAAATTTGTGGGATCTGGTTCCAAAGCTTGCAAAAGCGGTTGGGATAAAATCCAATTTAAAAAGTTTTGTCAAAAATCTGGTATAAAAACTCCTCCTTGGTTTATTTTAAGCCCTAAAAACAAAGCACGACTTTTGACAAAAATACCCTTTGTTATAAAACCGTCAGACAGCGGCTCAAGCGTTGACGTTTTTATTGTTAAAAATAAAAAAGATTTAAAGATACTAAACTTAGATAAACTTTTTAGAACATATAAAAATCTTTTAGTCGAGGATTTTATAGTAGGGATTGAAGCAACTGTTGGAATTTTGGGTGAGAAGGCGCTTCCTGTTGTTGAGATCCGCCCCCCAAAAGGAGAATGGTTTAGTTTTGAAAATAAATACAGTGGAAAAACCAAAGAAATCCCCAACGCTCCCTCTTTAGCCTTTGAGAAGATAAAAGAATTACAAAAAATTGCTTTAAGGATTCACAACCAACTTGGTTATCGAGATTTCTCGAGGTCTGACTTTATTGTTGCAAAAGATGGGATTTATGCTCTTGAGATAAACACAATTCCAGGGCTTACTCCCCAAAGCCTGCTGCCCAAGGCAGCCGAAGCTGCCGGAATAGCCTTTGATAAGATGATTAAAAGATTAGTAGCTATGGCCTACTGAGAAAAAGTTGAATGAAAATGAGTGCTTACTGATCTAGTAGTCAAATCCTTCTTGTCAAGAGTAGTTTGTCAAGCAATAAATATTTGCCTTAACGCTGGAAACTTCTCAAATATTGAATAAATCTCCCTGGAGTTAGTATTGTTATGCCTAGATCACGCTTTATATCGTCGATTTTGAAGTGCTTTATATTGTAAGAAATAAGAAATTTGGTTTTTGCCTCTTAAAGAAGGAGGTGAGTATCATGTTTAATCCAATTGCAGCTGAAGTAAAGGCAGAGATCTTAAGTAAGATCAAATCTGGAGAAAAGGTTTTGGACATTGCAAAACAATATGGCATATCTGAGAAAACAATCTACGGATGGCTCAGCAAGGCGAGCTCGGGGAACTGTTAGTCTCCTCGAATACAGCAGGCTTAAGAATGAGAACCGGCAGATGAAGGAGATAATAGGCGTATTAACGGTAGAGTTGGCAAAATTAAAAAAAAAGAGTTGAGATAAAGCTCCTTCTTGCCTCTCGTATCAAGACCCTTAACAAGACATTTGTCGCAAGACTCTTGGGGATTACCAGGACCAGTAAATAGTTATCTACTTTCCAACCAACTCAAATCCCATTTTTGGGTACCAGCTGTCAAAAGAAAAAATCATTTCAGCTTGTAATTTTTTTGCAACACTGGCAACCACAGCATCAAAGATTGTATTCTTTTTTGATTGAGCTTTCTCATTGAACAGTCTCGATGCTTCCTTTTGCAAATCCTCATCAATATATTCGATAACAAATGCTCCAGATACATACTGTGTAGCGATTAAATGCGCTTTGTTAGGAAGATTCAAAGCTCTTTTTAAGGCTGTAATAGCCTCTAAAATCGCTGTATTAGGGTAAATTATCTGATATCCTCCTGACAGGAGCCATTCAGCTATTTTTCTTGCTTTTTGATGATTAACATCATCTTTATAAGCAAGAGCAATCAATGAATCAGCATCTCCAATAACAAGCTTATTATTCATTTTTTTTATCTCCCCAAGCGTAATAATCGTGATTTGTGGAAAGATTTCTAGGAGAATCAGCCTCAGAAGGTAAACTTTCAGCTATTCTTGCTAGGTCAAGCAATGCCTTGGCAGAATTAGACCTCAAAGCTTCTGTTCTCATGAGACCTTTTTCAAGAGCTTCTCTTGCAATCTCCGCCTTAGTCTTGCCGGTTATTTTGGCTTTAATACTCAATTGCTGTTTGATTTCTTCGGTTAAATAAAGATGTAAACGATACATAATAAGTAATTTTAGCACATGCCACATGTGATGTCAAGCAGATGTGCAGTACCTATACATACGATACAGTTGAAGGTATTGAAAATTATTATGACGCTTTCGAATTTATATCTTTTGACTGTTGAAATATCTTCAAAGCTTGAGTGCTTTTTTAAGCTCTTTCTGTATTAAGGGCAAGTTTTTTTTGTCCTCTCTTTCAGCAAGAGATAGATCGTAGTCTAAGCCAGTAAAAACAAAAGACAACGAAGTTGCAGGAATGCGATAGACTTTGCCTAATTTCTTGGCGATGATCTCACCCCTGCCGATAAGCTCGTATATTGTATTCTTGCTAAGCTGCAACATCTCTGCAACCTGTTCAGGAGTATAGACTTTAGTGTTCACTATGGGACTCAACATGACTAAATTGTAACAAACAATACAAAAGATGTCAAAAGTAGGACTTGAAAGATAAAACAGCAAGAACATCTTACTTGTCAAGCCCATTTTGTCAACACAGAAAATATGTAAGAAACTGATGAGAAGCTGTTAAGAGCCGTTTTTTTGTGGAGAAATGGAATGAATATTTTTCAAACTCTTCTGTCAATCCTTAACTTAAGGTTAAGTTTGTTCTTATTTCTCAGACTTGTCTACTCCGTAGAATTTGACCCGGTCGGCACGGAACATCAGATCAAGATCGCCAAGGGGACCGTTGCGGTGCTTGGCAATAGTGAGCTTGATAAGCCTTTTGCTGGCATCCAAAATATCCTCAGAATCCTCATCCATATAGAGGAAAATGACTACGTCAGCATCCTGCTCAATTGCCCCAGATTCCCTAAGATCAGCCAGTTGGGGTTTTTTCGAGCCTCGCTGCTCAACAGCACGTGATAGTTGAGAAATCGCCAAAACCGGAATCTTAAGTTCCCTGGCCAAATTTTTCAAGCTTTGGGAAATAAGCGAAACCTCAGTCACCCTTGAATCAAATTGGCGCCCGGCATCTGCCAACTGCAGATAATCGACAATCAACAGCTTGACATCCTTCTCGACTTTTAACTTACGGGCTTTTGTCCGCATCTCTAGAACTGAGATCCCCGGACTATCGTCAATGAACATCGGGGCCTCTGAGAGTTCGCCCATTGCCTCTGTTAACTTTTTGTAATCAGAATCAGATAGTCGGCCTGTCTTGAGGCGCCACGCATCTATGTCCGCTTGGCCCACTAAAAGCCTATCTACAAGCTCCTCCTTACTCATCTCCAATGAAAAAAATCCAACAGCCATTTTTTCTTTAACTGCGACATTCATCGCCATATTTAGGGCAAGAGTTGTTTTTCCAATTCCGGGACGGGCGGCTAAAATGATTAGATTGGAATCCTGAAGACCCGCCAGTTTTTTGTCCAACCCTGAAAAACCAGTAGATACTCCGCGAAGGCCGGTTCCTTTTTTAATAAATTCCTCAAGACGCTCAAAACTATCTGCCAGAGCTTCCTTGAGTTCTATAAAATCTTGACGGAGATGCTCTTGGGAGAGTTGGAAAATCTCTTTTTCAGCCTCGTCAAGCAACTTTTTGGTATCTCCGCGATCGTCAAACGATTTCTCAATCATGCGAGAGGAGAACTCGATCAACTTACGCTTGGTGTAGTTGTCTTTGACGATGTGGCCATAGTGTTCGACATAGGCTGAGGTGGGGACGGTATTTATGAGATCGGAAATGTATGAGGAGCCGCCTATTTTTTTTATATTCCCGTCTTTTTTCAGGGCACTTTGGATAGTTATCAGGTCGATAGGCTGTTGTTTTTCAAGCAGCGAGAACATTGAATCATAAATTAATTGGTGCTCGGGGATATAAAAGTGCTCGGGTTTCAGAAACTCATAGACTAGGGTGATTGCAGACTGGTCAATTAGGATGGCGCCGAGAACTGATTTCTCGGCCTGCAGGTCATGCGGCGGAATTTTTAGAGCGTCTGAGGCAGTTGCCATAAAGATTAGTTACAATGTCATCCCTTAACACGTTAGCTTAAGGATTCGATTTTTATTGGAATTCCTTGACTACCCACCCAAAATGATCAGAGTGGAATGAGTTAAACCGCTTTCTTCATCGGGACTATTTTTATCTCTTCTCCCAGTTCTTCATTTTTAATCGTTAACTGATCAGCCAGCTCGGCTTTCTCGATGCCGAATTTCTTCAAAAAATCTGCAAGAGTGGAGAGCTTACCGAACGTTTTCTGGTCAAGCGCAGGATCGTTATAATGCATGGGGATCACTATTGAAGGCTCAATCTTCTTGACCACCTCAACTGCATCTTCAGGCCCAATCGTATAGAAACCGCCAACCGGGACCATCAGGATGTCAATATCGCCGATTTCATCAAGAAGCTCTTGGTTTGGCACAACGCCCATATCCCCGCAGTGGAGAAGAGAAATATTTTCAGCCTCGAATTTGAAAAGTATATTCTCTCCGCGCTCTGACCCCTGACTCCTGTCATGAAAACTTTTAAATCCAAAAATTCTTACACCGCTTTTCTCATATTCTCCCGGCCAATCAAGAGTAAGCGGGGTCCCTGAAACCAGATCTGCTTTGTCGTGATCTGCGTGATGATGAGAGATGGTGACGACGTCTGCTTCTATCTTGGGAAATTTCAAGCCCGTCATCTTTGGATCATATGGATCTGTAACTACTCTGGCGTCTTTAGTTTTAATTAAAAATGAAGCATGACCTAAATATTTTACTTGCATAGCCCACAAAGAATAGCAGAATAATTTTTATTTTTCAATGATCATTTGCAGAGCTGTTTTTTCAGCTCTTGCTGTTGGTCTGGGGGAAGTTTTTGGATTTG
>OBEQ011702511.1_pt1 | contig 16051 bp, 23 predicted proteins | sample 1670901 | NCBI WGS metagenome assembly OBEQ01 (sample SAMEA104232315, study PRJEB22302) | groundwater metagenome | biome: forest; feature: aquifer; material: groundwater | place: USA | collected 2011-08-07 | depth 5.4 m
CAAAGGCTTGATCGTATGAACATTGACGACCTCAACCTCAACCTTACCGGAAAGTTCCTCTGCCGCCATGAGCGCTTCATAAACCATCGCTCCACAGGCAACCACTGTGACATCCTTTCCGTGTCGCAATACTTGTGCCTTACCAATTGTCAAAGGTGTTCCCTTTGTCGTCACCACCTCCCTTTTTGGTTTGGTCATCCTCATATAGATGGGACCATGGACGCTTGCGATCGCCAGCGTCATTTTTTTTGCCTGCTCGTAATCCGCCGGTACCACCACCATTAGTCCTGGCAAGACTCTCGTCAAAGCAATATCCTCATACATCTGTTGGTTGCCTCCGTCGGTTCCGTTACCTACCCCAGCGTGTCCTCCGATGATCTTGACGTTATTGTGTGATAAACAAACACTCACCCGCAACTGCTCCCAGTTCCTTCCCGGCGAAAAACAAGCGAATGAATTTACAAACGGCACCTTGCCGGTTGCCGCCATCCCCGCCGCCACCCCCATCATGTTCTGTTCGGAAATCCCCATCTCAAAAAACCTCTCCGGGAATGCCGCCTTAAATAAATCCGTTCTAGTGCTCTCCGTTAAGTCAGCGCATAGCACCACCACATTCTGGTCTATCTTTCCTGCCTCTGCCAAGCCCTCTCCATAACCATCCCGCATCGCCATTTTTTCCGCCTTGTTTAAGTCGTCGATCAAAAACATCTCCGAACTAATCATTACTGATTCTCCCTCCCAAAGTTCTGATTTTCTTTAACTCCGCCAAGGCCATCACTGCCTCCCCCGGTTTCGGTGCCTTGCCGTGCCACGCTGGTTCGTTCTCCATAAAGTCGACCCCCTTCCCCGGTATCGTCCGTAGAATTATCGCCGTCGGTTTCTCAAAAGTAACCTTGGCCCGCCCCATTGCCTCGGCAATATCCGAGAAATTATGTCCGTCCACTTCAACTACATTAAAGTTAAACGCGGCTAGTTTAGCCCCGATTGACCCCAAAGGCATTACATTTTCCGTGTGCCCATCGATCTGAATATTGTTTCGGTCGATCACCACCGTCAAATTTGAAAGCGCATATTTTGCCGCACACAAATAAGCCTCCCAGACTTGTCCCTCATCCTGCTCGCCGTCCCCCATAAAACAAACCACCCGCCATTTTTTGTTATCCAACTTCGCCGCCAAGGCCATTCCTACCGCTTGGCTGATTCCTTGTCCCAAGGGTCCGCTGGTCGTCTCTACCCCGGGCAACATTCTTGCGATCGGGTGTCCCTGTAGTCTCGATCCCAACTGTCGTAGCGTCATCAACTCGGTTTTCGGAAAGAAACCCACCGCCGCCAAGACCGCATAAAGGACTGGACAATAATGTCCTGCCGAAAGCACCACTCTATCCCGCTCTTCCCACCACGGCTCGCTGGTCCGATAGTTGATGAGGCCACCCAAATAAAGTAACGTCCAAAAATCAGCCGACCCCAGTGGTCCGGCCGAGTGCCCTGTCCCGGCGTTAGTGAGCATCTTCACTACCTCTTGTCGCAACTCACTCGCCGCAAGCGTCAAATCATCAAAAGAAATGGGCAGCATATCATTAATCTTAGCATCAGCATCAGGGTAATTAATCCAAAAAGGCTTCTTCACCTGTATCAGTTGGCGCATGCACTTCTTCAGGATGTTTCTCAAGATACGCCTCGTGTTCTGCTAGTGCCTCGATCACCGCCTCCGGTGTCGTCACAATTTTATAGACCTTCAACGACTCCGGCCGCTGTTGGGCGATCAACATATTCGAAACCAATGATTCCATGATTTCGTGCCAAAAACTGCCGTAAAGAATCAGTGGTTTATGGTGTCCGAAGTATAAGTAAGCCAAACCCCAGGCCATTCCAAACTCAGACAATGTTCCCGTTCCACCGTTAAAAATTACATAAGCATTTCCTAACTCCAGCAACTTCAAGGTTCTTTCCAGATAGTTATCTTCAATAATTTCTTTATCCGCTTTGTTTAATTGATCCTTACCCTCGAAATGGTTAATAAACTTGGGGTAAAATGTCGCGATTGTCACTCTGCCGCCGCCAGCATGCGCCCCATCGGTTGCCGCTCTCATTATTCCGGGACCGCCGCCGTTGACCACCTCCAAACCATTCTCCGCGATTTTCTTGGCGACCTCAAAAGCCGAGAGATATAACTCACTATCTGGTTGAGCATCAGCAAAACCAAACAAACTTATCGCTTTTAACCGCTTAAACCTTCCTATGTTCGTGTTATTCATGATCGTGCTCTTGCATCAACCGCAAATGATTCAGTTCTTCTTCTACATTTCCGGCCGTCAACAAGTGACTCCCAACCACGAACTCTATTCCCAAAGTCGAACGGTTCAACTCGTCCTCCTCGATCTCCTCCGCCCACTCTGCCGCTAGACACTCCTTCATTTTCTCTTCATTGATACCACCGTCAATCACAATTGGTATCCTCTTATTCATCTTCCTAACCTGCTTGATTTTATCTAGCACCCGATCATCGAATTCGCGCGCCTGACCACCGGCCTTGACACTCATCAGTAGCACCGCATCCAAATCGTTGACCACCTTCTCCAAACCAGTAATGGGTGTATCAATATCATAGGCCAGTCCCACCGCCATCGTCTCTGCCTGGACGTCGGCAATGAATGCCGTCACGTCCTTCATCATCTCCACCTGCCCAAAAACCCGATCCACCCCGCCCATCACACATTGTTTAATCCACTTCTCCGGTTGGTCCACCATCAAGTGAACATCCCAAGTCACGATCGTATCGATCTGATTCAGCAACTCCGGTCCGATCGTTTTTTCAGGTCGAAAGATTCCATCCATTACATCTAACTGAACTCTCGAGGCATAAGCCCAAACCTTTGCCAGTTGTTCCTCTAGCTCACCCAAACTTTTTGGCATTATCGCCGGAATGACAGTCATCATATACTTCCATATTACCAGTTTCCCCTCGTCCCGCGAAGCCTAGGTGGAGTGGGAACAGCCTCCTCCACCACACCCTCCTCCACAACACCCGCCATCAGAAAGCATCTCCAGTTTCCACAACCTTCTTTTATATCTTTCCTCTCCGGAAAACTCTGTCTTCAAAAAAACCTCGATCATTTTTTTGACATCGCCGTCCTTAATGTAGTCAGAAGGAATTGACAGGCAGTTAATATCATCGTCTGTTCTTCCCCGCTTTACTGCTTCACTATCAAAAGCTTCGCCGCACCGCACTCCCTGAAAACGATTGGCCGCGATCATCATGCCATAGCCATTCCGACAAAACAATATTCCCCGAACGTCCCCATCACCAGCCACTTCCTCAGCAACTAATGCCGCATAATCAACATAATCGTCGTCCTTCACCAAACTCTCCGCTCCTACGTCAACGACCTCATAATTCTGCTCCACCAACCACTTCTTGATTTCTTCTTTCAGTTTGAATCCGCCATGGTCTGCCCCAACAATTATTCTCATCTCTTCATATTCTACCTCAATCAAACCCCAGCTCCGCTTTGGCTTCGTCACTCATCATATCTTGAGTCCATGGTGGGTCCCAGACGATCTCCACCATTACTTTTTTCACTCCTCTGATTTTACCCATTACCTCTTTGATCCTTGCGTCGATCACGCTCGCCAAGGGGCACCCCGGACTGGTTAGGGTCATCTCCACCTCCACCTCACCGCCTTCTTCACGAACATCGTAAATGAGACCCAAATCAACAATATTTATCCGTAGCTCCGGATCCACCACTTTCTTTAGCGCCGTTCTAACCTTCTTCTCCAAGTCTGTCATGCTTTGATTTTACCCGATTAGGTCGGTAAAACAAAGCTAGCGGTCCATTCTCAAGTATCCCTCGACCAACATATATATTCCCCAAACCGAGAGAACTATCGCGATCAACAGCCACTGTGTACTTGCCAGGTAAAGGTCGTTCCCCGTCGCTCCGATTGCCGCCAACACAACACACACCACCGACAAGTAGACGAGTACCTTCGCCAATGCCGGCTTATTTTTATCCGCAATATCCAATTCTACTCACCTCCTTCGCCAGGAATCACGTCATCCATACCTTTATTCTAATCTTTTCGTCAAATTATCCGATCAAAGAATAAACCATCTTCTTAAAGTCAGTCGCGGGAACGTAACCGTGAGTTGTTAGTCCCAAAAGCGCACTCGCCTCCCTGGTAACCCGTAGTCCCGACTCCCTCAATTTCGTTACATTAGTCATCGGGGAGTGACCAAGCACCGATTCAAGCAGTTCTTCCCTCATATCGTAACTTCCAAAAACCGTTTCGTTTTCACGACCACTGGCATTATTCGCCGACTCGGCCTTGAATTCTGCTGCCGATTCCCAAGCTTCTTGCGAAGTCAAAAAGGTCCAACCTTTTTCTGTCGGGATATTAATACCGGCCAAGCCATATGAAACCATCAGGTTAGCACAACGAATACAAGTGAATCTTGGTTTTTCTGAATCGTGAATGAACGGCGCCCCGCTTTCCAAAATCCCGGCGACGTAAATTCTACCTCCCTCCACTTTTTTCCCAAATAGTTCTCCTAAAGAAATGGCCATGCCTTCGGCGTGTGTCGCATAACCCATCCGCAACCACGGCTCCCCCGTTTTGACGATAATATTCCTTGCCGCACTCACGAGCCTCCCCTCCTGGTCGACCAATAATGCTCCGTACCCCTGTGAACTCCGGCCATCCTCTCGTAGACACATCCTCATACAGGCTTGCCAAACCGGCTCGCTCATAAACCAAGGATCCGCCCCACTTTTTTCCCGCCTCTCAATCATCTTTGCCGCCATATTAGCCTCAAATTGTACCAAAAACGTCCTCGATTGCAACTCTACAGGATAAATCCTAGCGAAAAATGATCAAGTAGCCGACCACGACCAGCAAAACCCCCATCAATAATCTCATCCATCGACCGTATTTATGTTCCAATTCCTTCATGGCCACGACATCTTTTCCTTTGTGCATCACGATCAGAATCAAAATGAGTGGCGAAATAAAGACCAGGTTGTAATACAGGAAGTATGACAGCACTAATCCAATCGGCAATCCGGAATTGGCCAAAACCGTCGCCGTGCCTACGTAAAGGGGTAACATACAAGGTGTCGAAAAAGCCGTCGTGGCCACCCCCACCAAAGCCGCCATCGGTAAACTCATTTTCTCCATCAGCTGGTCAATTTTTTTGCTTCCGAAGTTTGGCATCCGCAAATGGATCGGCGACTCCGGCCAAAACGCATCCTTGATTTGAATCAACCCCGCGATAAATACCGCTCCTCCCATCAAGTATTTAAATACACTCGCCAACCAAAGCCGCTGTAAATAAAAAGCCAAGCTGTAAAAAATTAACCCGATGAATAAATAAGTAATAAATACACTCACTACGTAAATCACTCCGGATAGCAATAACTTGCTTTTCTTTTTCTCCGTTTGCCCGAAGACAAGCAAATATCCCAGGAAAGTGATCATCATCCCAACTCCACACGGATTAATTCCATTGATCAATGCCGCTGTCGTTAGCGCTGGTAAACTTACAGTCATCCTTATTTCAGTAAACTTTTGACCTTATCCAAAATGTAAGGTGAGCCGACCTGCTCACCGTTAACGAAAAAGGTTGGTGTCCCAGAAAGCTGCAACCGATTGCCCAAGCTACTGTCCTGACCCACCAGTTTATCCGTTTCCTCACCCCTCTGGTTTGTATCAAAAGTTTTTTCATCTAGTCCCAGACTCTTCGCATATTTCACAAACATCTCCTCGGGCTTATCTGAGTCCGACCACTCCGTTTGCTTGTCAAACATTAGCCCCATCATCTCCCAACCCTTATCCATCATTCTCGCCGCCTCAATCGCTCTTGCTCCCTTCCAGGCATTTTTATGGATCGTGATTAAGGGAAAATGACGATAGACAAACTTCACTCCATCAGTCCTTCGTAACTCCACCGAAACTGGCTCCGCCGCCTTGCACGCCGGACACTGAATATCAGAGAACTCAACCACCGTCACCTTCGGCTCTCCTGACGTCTTTATCCACCTCGCTCCATTCACCAAATCGTCATTCGACACCTTTATTGTCCCCGAACCACCCCCGGAAATCTTAGATAAACCAACCGCCATCAATACCACCAGCAACACACTCCCCCCAAATACCAACAATATTGTCTTCCAATTCTCCATGTTATTTTGGCCAAACCTTCTCCCCAGTCGTCACATCAATCACCTCGATTGCACTCGTTGGGCAACTCTGAGCCGCCAAGAGTTTTTCGGTATCAACATTTCCGTCTTGATCAATGATGTCTGCTTTGTTCGCATCGTTCAACTTAAAGGTCATCGCCGCCACCGCCACGCAACTTGCCGCGCCGATGCATTTATCATTGATCACCCTTACTTGATACCTCGTCTTGACTGGTTTTTGATCGCTTCCAACTGTGTATTGAATGTCTGCCATATCAAAATCTTACCACAGACAAAACTAGAAAAACTTCTCAAAATGGATGTTTTCCCCCACCACCCCTTGACTCGCTAAATAAGACCCGGTTTCCATGATCATCTCCTGCCCCCCGCACAAGAAAAATTCCCAACTTTTCAAGTCCCTCTCATGAATAATGAATCCGTTCCGCAGACAATCTCCCACGTGGCCACACTCACCGTGCCAATGGTCGCCCGGCTTAGATAGGACTATCTGATAAGAAAAATTCGGAAACTCCCGATTCATTTGAACAAACTCCTCCTGCCAAAAAAGGTCCTCCTCGTGCCGCATTCCCCATAACAGCTTTACCTCACCCAAAGCCATCTTTTTCCGTAGGGACTCCACCACCATTGCCCTGATTGGAGCAATCCCGCTACCGGTGGCAATAAACATCCGATTCGGCTTCGGGTCTTTTGACGCCAACGTAAATATTCCCATCGGGCCCATCGCCTCCACCTCATCACCGACATTTAAAGCCAGAAAATACTTACTCCCAACACCATCCGGAGCGACATCAATCAGCAACTCAATTGCGTTTCCATCCGGTGCAGAAGCAATTGAATAAGAGCGCCGTGTTCCGTCAGGCGCAACCTTAATGCTGACATACTGACCTGCCACGAAATCATAGGGGTTTTGAAACTCAAAACCAAAGAGCCAATAAACGCCAGCCAAATTCTGTTTCTTCGATACTTTTGCTTTTAAGATTACTGGCATGGTCCTATCATATCAAACAAATAGCTTCAGAATCGCGCGATAAGCGAGTGTCGCGCACTTCATTCTGCCGGCATTAATTTCTCCCCCCAATAGCTCCACTACCCCTTTTTCGCCAAAATCTTCCAATTCCCCTTTCCCCATCCCTATTACTTTATCCGAAAGCATACTCGCCGCCGCTGTCGAAATCGCGCACCCCACCCCTTTCCACTTCACTATTACGATTTTTTTATTTCCGTCTAATCTTCCGTACACCTCCACCATATCGCCACAAGACGAGTTATTTTCCCGAACCGAAATTTTTGGATCATCTAAGTCCCCGAAGTTATGCGGATGCTTATAATGATCAATGATCTCCTGACGGTAATCCATATTAAGAAACTTGAAAAACTTCCGGCACCTCTTTTATTTTTTCAATCAGAAAGTCGATCTCTTCTTTTGTCGTATAAACATAGAAACTTGCTCTCGCCATTGCCAAAGTCTTGAACCGTTCCACGATCGGCGCCCCACAATGTTGTCCCGACCTCACCGCGATCCCATATTTATCCAACACCTGAGCCGCATCATGAGCATGAACCCCCTTCACATTAAAGGTCAGCACTCCACCCCTTTCGACAGCCTCCCTTGGTCCGAATATCTCAACCAGTCCGTGAGCCTCCAAACCTTTCATCTTTCCTAAGGCATAAGCAATCAAACCTTTTTCGTGCTCGCGAATATTATCCATCCCGAGACCTGATAAGTAATCTACCGCCGCTCCCAAGCCGATGATCCCAGCGATGTCCGGCGTCCCTGCCTCGAATTTATTCGGTAGTCCTGCAAACGTTGTCCCCACCAAATGGACCTCGCCAATCATATCGCCGCCATACAAAAACGGTTTCATTTCAGCCAATACTTCTCTCTTTCCCCAGAGCACTCCACTTCCCGTCGGTCCCAACATTTTGTGCCCCGAGAAGGCCATAAAATCCGCCCCCAGTTTCGCTACATCCGTCTTCATGTGCGGCACCATCTGCGCCCCGTCCACCAACAACTTGGCTCCTGGCGCTTTCCTTTTTATTAACTTCTTGATTTCTTCGATCGGCGTGATTGTCCCCAAGACATTAGAAACCGCCGTCACCGCCACCAGTTTCACTTTCTCGTCCAGTAAACCGGCTAACCCTCCCGTCGTCACCACCAACCTTCCATCCGTCAGTTCCGTCGTCCCGACCCCATCCAAAATCAGTCTTCCCTCATCGTCCACCTCGATCACTCGCAAATGTGCTCCCGTCTCCTCACAGATGACCTGCCACGGAACCATATTTGAATGATGTTCCAACAGGGAAATGACAATCGCGTCCCCCTTCTTGATGTTTTGTTTTGCCCAAGAGTAAGCGACCAAATTTAATCCCTCAGTGGCGTTTCTGACAAAGATTACTTCGTCTGTCTTTGCGTTGATAAATCTCGCCACTTTTTCCCGCGCTTCATCCACCATTCTAGTCGCCTCCGCCGAGAGAGTATGGACACCCCGGTGAATATTGGCATTATGTTTCGTATAAAAATCGTTTATCGCCTCCAACACCTGGCGAGGCTTCTGACTTGTTGCCGCACTATCTAGATAAACCAAAGGCGCACCACCAATCTTTCTATTCAAAATGGGGAAGTCTTCTCTGACTTTATTTACATCAAACATAGCCTGATTGTATCTGTTTTTGATTGTAACCTCTATCCAAGAGAACAGCTGCCACCGCCATCCGTAGAGTCAGTAGGCGACAGTTAAAAATTTCATCTCCTTTGTTTTCATCTAACCACGGCCCTTGGACCATCCTACTTATCTCCAACAAACTTAAGTCATCAATAGTTCTAACACCATGTTTAAGTCTGAGGACCAAAGTTATCAATAACGGTTTCCCTACAAAAAACATTCCTGTATACCAAAGTTCGTGAGACAGGTCCACACAACTTTGTCCGAATTTGTCATTGGTTTTCTGTTCACTTTGTTTCGCCGAATAACCAAACTCATCCCAGAGACCCCTTTCTGCCCCCCATGATCATAATTAGGTCAAAAAAAGCCGCCTCGTCGCCCACCACACTCCTTGGCTCACCCACTCTTTGCGATTTTCCCACGATACTTATACTTTCGAATATCGTCAACAGCTCCTCATTAGATAAGGCACCTGTCTTAATTCTTTGGATTACTTCTTTCCTATCCATGCTTAATCTCCGCCAACAACTTCTTGTCTGTTATTTTACTGACTACCTGGTCCAAAAATCCCCCCACAATCAACTTTTCTGCCTCTTCTCGAACTATCCCGCGACTCGTTAGATAAAATAGCTCCTCCTCGTCAACTTTTCCCACCGTTGCCGCATGGGATGCCTTCACATCGTTTGCTTCAATTTCCAGCTTTGGTTCAGCCGTGGCTTGACTTTTCGCATCCAGTAGCAGTAATCTCATCTCCAAAAAATCGTCGACCCCGTTGGCATTTTTATCAATTTTTATCATCCCCTCCACCTGAACTCTGGCCCCATTTTTTGCGATCCCTCGAATCATCACTCTCCCAAAAGTCTTTCCTACATGATGATCCACTAATACCTTAAGGTAATAATCACCGGGTTTATCAGCCATCACCAAACCCAGTATTTCTACATCTTCCCCTTCCTTGCCAAAATCCACCACCAACTCTTTTCTTCCCGGTTCCCTCATAATTACCACTTTTTGCGTTTTCATCCTACACTTCCTTCCATTTCCAACTCCACTAGTCGGTTCATCTCCACCGCATACTCGAGCGGAATTTGCTTCATTATCGGTTCCAGGAAACCATTCACGATCATTGCCTCCGCCTCATGCTCCGGCAATCCCCGGCTCATCAAATAAAACAACTGATCCTCACCCACTTTTGACACCGTCGCCTCATGTTCTAACGAAACCTCGTTCTCCAAAATAATATTGGTTGGATAAGTGTCTGACCGCGACAGAGAATCAAGAATCAACGCATCACACACCACCTTACTTTTCGCTCCTTTGGCTCCCTTGTTGATTTTTACTAAACCACGATACGACGCCCGTCCGCCATTTTTACTTATCGACTTGGAAATAATTTGGGAAGTCGTTTCCGGTGCCAGGTGAATCATCTTTGCCCCAGCATCCTGGTGCTGTCCCGATCCGGCCATAGCGATCGAGAGCGTCTCTCCTCGTGCTTTTCTGCCGGCGAGAATACAAGCTGGGTACTTCATTGTCAGCCGACTGCCAAGATTTCCGTCGATCCAACGCATCTCTCCCTCCTCCTCAACGTAGGCTCTTTTCGTCACTAGGTTATAAACATTTTTGTACCAGTTCTGTACTGTCGTGTACTGGACCCGCGCTCCTTTTTTGACGATGATCTCCACCACGGCTGCATGCAGTGACCCCGAGGAATATGCTGGGGCAGAGCACCCCTCAACATAATGGACCTTACTGCCTTCATCGGCGATGATCAAAGTCCTCTCAAACTGCCCGGCGTTTTCTGAATTGATCCGAAAATACGCCTGCAAGGGGAGTTCGACCTCCACATTTTTTGGAATATAAATAAAAGATCCTCCCGACCAAACCGCACTATTTAACGCCGCCAACTTATTGTCAGCCAATGGGACTATTTTTGAAAAATACTCTTTTACTAACTCCGGATATTTTGCCAATCCGTCATCCATCCCCAAAAACACTACCCCTTTTTTGGAAAGACTTTTTCGCAGTGATCCATAGATCACCTCACTGTCATATTGTGCCTTTACCCCTGAGAGCATTCCCTGTTCGGCTTGCGGCACCCCGATCTTGTCAAAAGTTTTCTTAATTGCGTCCGGCACCTCTTCCCAGGTTTTGCTTTCTTTTTTCGTTGGTGCCAGATAATAATAGATCTCCTCCCAACTAATCGTGGAAAGGTCCCCCCCAAAGTTTGGCATTGGCATCATCTCGTAGAGCCCGAAAGCGCGAAGCCGCAACTCTTTCATCCAGTCCGGCTCATTTTTCCGCTTTGAAAGGTCGGCCACCATCTGGGCCGTTAAGCCGCGTTCTGATTTATACGCATAAGTGAAATCATCATGATGTCCTAGTTGATACGACTCAGAGAGTGACTTGACCGCATCCTGATCCAACTTGACGATCTTGGCAAACCTACTCATATTGTTTGTATCCAGTCCGCTCTAACTCCTCGACTAACTCCATTCCACCCTCTTTGGCAATCTTGCCTTGCTTCATCACCAACACTCGGTTCGGTTTCAAATGGGCCAGTAATCGCTGATAGTGTGTAATTACCAAGATCCCTGTCCTCTTTTTCGACGCTAAATAAGCCGTCCCCTCCGCCACAATTTTTAAAGCATCAATATCCAACCCCGAGTCAGTCTCATCTAAAATCGCATACTTGGGCGACAAGATTCTCATCTGGAGAATCTCCATTTTCTTTTTTTCTCCCCCGGAAAAACCATCGTTCAAACTTCTCTTCAGCAATTCTTCATCGATCGCCAGATCCGCCGCCTCAGTTTCAATTCTTTTTTTCAACTCCAAAGCCGAGATCTTTTCGCCCCTGCCGCGAAGCGCCGCCAACAATGTCTCGCGAACACTTACACCCGGAATTGAAACGGGGTACTGCAAGGCTAAGAACAATCCCGCTTTCGCCCTTTCATCCGGCGTTTTCTCTTCCATCCTCACCCCATCGATAGTGATCTCGCCACTTTCAATCGTATAGGCGGGGTGGCCCATCAGTGAGTAAGCGAGGGTCGACTTTCCTGACCCGTTTGGCCCCATCAGTGCTACCACCTCAGACGGTTCCACACAAACGTTAATTCCCTTGAGTATTTCCTTATTCTCGATCTTGACCTTTAAATTTTTTACTTCAAAAGCCATGTTATTTCTTCCCCTTTTTATTTAGTCCGATGTTAACTCCAATCAAGTCCGCCACGGTATATTTATCCATCATCTGCCCCACCTGATAAGTAAAGCGTAGCATGAATCCTTTCTGCCAGCAGTGATCCTCGATCGGACAAGCCCCCGGTTTGTTAATACAAGAAACCGGTGCCAAATCTCCGTCGATCGCCTCCAAAACACTCTTCAAACCAATTTCATGGGGCTCAGCGGTCAAGCCATATCCACCACCACGGCCTTCTTTTGAAGACAAGAATCCCGCCTGAACCATGCGATTGGCAATTTGTGCCATAAACGCCTTCGGCAAACCCTTCTTTGATAGTTCTGTCAGACTGACATGTCCGCCCTTACCCTGTGCCGCCAAAAGTGATAACATCGACAAGCCATAATCGGCCTTCTTCGTCAAACTAAAAGTTGCCATTTTTTCTTTCCATTTATTTAATTTTGAACCCAAAAAAGGATAACTCGGACTATTTTAGTCAAAGTTTAGCTATAATGCAAGTGGGAAAAATACTATTAGTGAGAGGGTTTTGTGATGGGTTGGTGATGCGACAGCCGAGAGTCTCACCAACCCATCACTAGGTCCAGCCGATGTTCGCCAGGAACTCCCGCCGTGCCCAGTAGACGAACAGTGCGTGTAGGCCGACAAAGGCCAACATCACAATCATCCACGGCACGATCGGCTCCCAGAAAAGGATCGCTGCGACCTTAAAGGCTGCCCCGCCTATCACCGCCGCGTTGACGGGTAAGGCCAGAACAGACCACAGGGGGTTGCACCATCTCGGTGCGCTCGGCGGAATGAACGTCCCGACGAGCCCGATCAGAGCGAAGAAAAGTCCGACGACGCTACCCCATGGCCCGCCGATCGCCCAACTGATGACCGTCGCGTTGACAGTTTCGAAAGCCGCCAACAGCAGTATCAGTAACCATCCGTCACGTTTCATCCGAACCTCCTTTCTCTCGGCTGTCGCGGTCCAGTTCCAAAAAGAACCAGGCTGCGACAGTCGAACAACCCCACTTTCAATGTGCACCAGCTCAATATAGCATGATTAAAACAACCCCATCTGTAGCTCCGGTTTTTCAACCGGTTTCGGATAAGAAAAATCCACCTCTACTTCCCGCAACTCATTCCATTTATCCTTATACTTTAGTTTTCCGTTCTTCAGCGCATACTTATAAACATCCCCTGTTACGACCACATCCATCTCGCAGTATTTTCGCAACTTGGCCATACTTTCCGAATCCTGGCTCCGCCAATATTTAACTGCATTCAGTCCGTCATCGATCTTCGTATACCCCAGGGTCTCCTTGGCGATCGCATCCAAACTCAAACGATGTCCGAGAACATTCCTCACTTTATCGAGGATATCGAAATGAGGTAACTCAAAAATATTTCTCGGCGCAAATACCGGTGCCAATGCTGGAACATCAAAACCCAAAGAATTAAAACCGATGATTCTATCAGCCTCAGCGAACCATTCCCAAAGTTTCTCGAATCCCAACTCTCCTCCGTCGATATTTTTTGCCGCAGTGTCCCAAAAACTCTTCATCTCGCCTTTGTTTTCGTTTCCAAACCTGTCAACGTCCCTTCGATACGCCGAAACAATCGACACTCCCAAATGGGCGGGTTCCGTCGCTCCGTTATCCCCAAACAAATTCATTGTCTCGATATCAAAAACCACCTCGATCATTTCTTTTTTAATACAAATAATGCCGTTGTCTCATTTGCCAACTCGGCCACCGAGTCCTTGGTCCACTTCCTCAGAACCAGCTTCTCTCGTAACACCGAGTTCTCCTTTTGTTCCAACCACTTCTGGACGCCGCTAATCAGCCCCGGCAACCACCCCATCACCGCCATCAGAATCGGCGACTGCCATCTCGTCGGCCAGGGTATCTTGATCTTGGCGTACTCGACGATCGACAGGCCCGCCCTCCCAAAAAACGCCTCCCCCTCTCCCGGCTGGTATCGCCTCACGTGTCCCACCCGCCTGTCATACTCCACCCAATACTTCATATTGATCGGAAAGGAAATGATCACCGTCCCGTTTGGGGCCAGCACCCTCACCATTTCAGAGAGGATTTTTTTATCATTCTCTAGGTGTTCTAATACCTCGAAGGAACACACCAGGTCAAAATAACTATCTTTAAAGGGAAACTTACTCGCCAGATCAAACGTTGTTACATTTCCCCCCGCTTTGTTTAACTTTTCAATCGCCTTACCGTTAATGTCTAAAAAATAGTTTCCAGAAACCGGAATTCTCGGTCTATTGCCGCACCCCACTTCCAAAGCCACTCTTGGTTTCAGGCCTTTTATCAAAGGCTCAGTCGACCAAAGCCGATGGTCCAAAATTTCGTGTTTTCCCCAAACCCGCTCGTAATACCTCTTATTCCTCTCGCTCGCTTCGGTCATGAGTTACGATTCTATCAAATCCACGTCTCTTACAAATCGACTGACTGGTTCATCTTTGGTAACACCACCTCGGTGATCCCCAAGTCATTCTTGATCTTCTCCGAAAGCACCAACCTTGGTAGTTCCTCCCCATGGGTCAAAAAGACCTTTTGGACTCCCTTTATTTTTGACAGCCAATTCATCAACCGAGGCTGATCAGCATGAGCACTCATCGAGGTCACCTCTCGGATATGTGCCTTTACGTCAACCTCCTGGTCATAAATTTTCACTTTTTTCGCCCCATCTTCAATTTGTCTCCCCAAAGTTCCGATCGCCTGAAAACCAACTTGAAGCAACCTGGTTGTCTCTAGGGGTAGAAAATCCGCCGCGTGATGCATGATCCTCCCACCACTCATCATGCCGCTACCCGCGATGATCACTTTAGCCCGGTCAATCTCCTTGATCTTGGCGCTCTCCCCGCCTTTTTCCACCAAGACCAACCCGGGAAAGTCGAAGGGGTCGTCCAGTTTTGCGTGATCGGCCAGTTCCTGGTTATATAGATCGGCAAAGTGCTTGAAGATCATCGTCGCCTTAATCGCCATCGGGCTATCCAAGAAGACTGGTGTCTCGTCTTTGACCTTTTTGTTCTTCTTCAAGTGATCAATTCGGTGCAATATCTCCTGGGTTCTTTCGAGCGAAAAGGCGGGGATTAACAAGGTTCCTCCATTGGCCTCAACCGCATTTATTTCTTCCTGGATCACCTTCATTGGGTCCTCGTCTGAGTGGATTCGGTCACCATAGGTTGACTCCATTACCACCAGGTCAGCGTCCACCACCGGCTCGGTTGGTCTGATCAGGTCCTGTGGTGTATTTCCCAGATCACCACTGAAAGCAATTTTCCTTGGTCCATTTCCCTCCCTTTTGTCGACGATCTCCACACTGGCTGATCCCAAGATGTGGCCTGCATCGCGCATCGTTACTTCAAAGTTCCCAACCTCAAACGATCGGTCATAATGCACCACCCTACAGTGGGTTAGTAATTTCTCAACTTCCTCTTCAGTGAAAAGTGCCTCGTGGGTTTGTCGTCTCTCGTCATTTTCCTTGGCCACCTTGGCCGCGTCATAAAGCGAAAGCCCCAACAACTGGTGGGTTGCCTCTGTCATAAAGATCGACCCGGTAAATCCAGCCCGAACCAATAAAGGCATCCTGCCGCAGTGATCCAAGTGAGCGTGGGTCAGGATCATCGCCGTTAAATTCTTTGCTTTAAAAGGCAAGGACTCATTATTGAAAGTTTTCTGCTCTTCAACCCCCTGGAACATCCCCATGTCGATCAAGACTCCGTGCTCATTCTGGTCGGCCAGCCAATAGCACGATCCGGTCACCATCCCCGCCGCCCCAAAAAATTTTATCTGCTTCATCTCACTACCATCTTACCCCATCAGGCAGAGCCTGTTTAGTGCCGCAGATTTTTTGCCACGCAGGGATGTATTTATTCGTCGACCCTTCGCAGGTCAAAATGCATGGTTCCGAGTATCATCGAGGAATTTTGACCGAGAATGGAGATAACGGTCACGCGCTGGCGTGACCGATTATCGGTCGTAAGAAAAATA
>OBEQ011186739.1_pt1 | contig 16049 bp, 13 predicted proteins | sample 1670901 | NCBI WGS metagenome assembly OBEQ01 (sample SAMEA104232315, study PRJEB22302) | groundwater metagenome | biome: forest; feature: aquifer; material: groundwater | place: USA | collected 2011-08-07 | depth 5.4 m
TACGCCACCTGGGGCCGGCCGACATTCGCTTCGACGCCGAATTCCCGCTTCGTCCGGTCCACGATGATTTCAAGATGCAGGTCGCCCATTCCGGGAATAATCGTCTCGCCGGTCTCGAGGTCGCCGGCGACTCGGAAGGTCGGATCTTCTTCCGCCAATCGGTGCAACGCGATGCTCATTGTTTCCTGGTCAGCTTTAGTTTTGGGAGCGATGCGGATGCCGATGACCGGTTCGGGAAAGATGATCTTCTCGAGAATAAGCGGCGACTCCGGACTGGACAGCGTGTCCCCGGTGCTCGTATTTTTCAAGCCGACGAGCGCCGCGATTTCTCCGGCATAGACTTCTTCGACTTCTTCCCGCTGGTTCGCGTGAATCCGCATCACGCGGCCGATCCGCTCCTGGTTACCTTTGGTAACATTCAAAATGTACGAACCCCGGCGCAAGACGCCGCTGTAATTCCGGAAATAGGTCAGGGTGCCGACATAGGGATCGGTTGCGATTTTGAAAGCCAGTGCGGTAAACGGCTCATCGTCGCTCGGCCGGCGGATCAGCTCGGCTTCGGTTTTGGGATCAATGCCTTTGACCGGCGGCAAATCCAAGGGCGAAGGCAGATATTCGACGACCGCATCCAAAACAAACTGAACGCCTTTGTTTTTGAGAGCGGAACCGCAGAGTACCGGCACGACTTTGTTTTCAATCGTTGCTTTTCTCAATACTTTCTGGAGCTCGGGCAATTCTATCGTTTCTCCTTTCAGATACCTGTCCATCAGACCGCTATCCGCATCAACGATTGCTTCGATCAATTCACGACGATAGATTTCGACTTCAGGTTTCATATCTTCCGGAACTGGAATCTCGACGATCCGTTCGCCGTGCTCACCCTGGAATTCAAACGCTTTCTCGCGCAGCAAATCAACCAACCCCCGGAAATCAGATTCAACGCCGATGGGCAACTGGATCGGGATGGCGTATTTGGTGAGGCGTTCCCGTATCGAAGCAAGACTGCGTTCGAAGCTCGCACCCATACGATCCAGCTTGTTGATGAAGCAAACGCGCGGCCCCCGATACTCGTCGGCATAGTGCCAGTTGGTTTCGGATTGCGGTTCCACGCCGGCCACGCCGTCGAAGACCACAACCGCGCCGTCAAGAACGCGCAGCGAACGCTTGACCTCCACGGTGAAATCGATATGGCCCGGCGTATCAATCAAGTTGATGCGATATTCCAGATTTTTATCCCCGTGCGCATAGGTCGGTATCCAGAAAGCGGTGGTTGCGGCCGCGGTAATCGTAATGCCCCGCTCCCGCTCCTGTTCCATCCAGTCCATCACCGTGGTTCCCTCGTGCACCTCGCCGATTTTGTGCGAGATGCCCGTATAAAAAAGAACCCGCTCGCTGACGGTTGTCTTGCCGGCATCAATGTGGGCGATGATGCCGATATTGCGGGTTTTATCTATTGAATACTGCCGTGGCATAGGTTACGAATTTACGAATCTTTACGAATATACGAATAAATACATGTATTGTAAATTTATCTTACATTCACTATGCGTTTAAAAATCAGGCCTTTTCTGGAAAAGCGTGCTAAAATGCCAAGCTTCAGCTCGCTTGTTTTAAGATAGCCTAGAACTTGAGCGATATCACTCCGCGATAATCTATCGCCTTGTTTAATTTCCAGTATGATTTTACGGTCTATCAGAAAGTCGAAAAAGTGCTTACCAATTGCCTTCCCGCGAAAATTGATCAGTGCCGGAACTTGCTCTTTAAATGGGATAGTAATAATTTTCAATTCCTCGGCAATAGCGCGCTGATAATACTTTTCTTTGTAACCGTAACCAAGCGAATTAAAAACAGAAAAAAGAACGCCGACTATTTGATAGCTCAACTCGGGATAAACTAAATCTTGCCGCTTAGGCCCGTCTATTCGTACATTCGTATTCATTCGTAAATTCGTAACCTATCTGGCAAAATGAGCGAACGCCCGATTGGCTTCGGCCATGCGGTGCATATCCTGTTTTTTCTTGATGGCATTGCCCTCGTTTTTCGAGGCCGCAATCAACTCCTGGGCAAGTTTTTCAGAAATCGGCTTTCCTTTCTTGGTTCTGGCCGCCTGAATAATCCACCGCGCCCCCAGGATAAATCTTCGTTCCGGCCGGACCTCCCGCGGCACCTGATAATTGGCGCCGCCGACCCGGCGGGAAGAAACTTCCAGCAACGGCGAGGCATTGGCGACCGCCCGATCAAAAACCGCGAGCGGCTCCTCTTTGGTCTCATTTTTTATTTTCTGGAACGCCGAATATACAACGGTCTGGGCAATGGATTTTTTCCCATCCCGCATGATGTAGCTGATGAACCGTCCAAGATCGATCCGATTGTATCGGGGATCCGGCTGATGATATTTTTTGTAAACGCGTTTCTTCCTCATAGTGTTACGAATTTACGAATTATTACGAATGTACTAATAGTACTCGTAATCGAAACCACAAAAAATTCGCATATTGGTTTCTACAAATTCGTATATTCTTACTGATTCGTAAATTCGTAACTCATTTCGGTCGTTTCGCTCCGTACTTCGACCTCTGCTGTTTCCTGTTCTCCACTCCCGTCGTATCAAGAATACCCCGTATTACATGATACCGTATGCCCGGCAAATCCTTCACCCGGCCGCCGCGGAGTAAGACGATCGAGTGCTCCTGCAGCGAATGGCCTTCGCCGGGAATGTAAGCGCTTACCTCCATGCCGTTCGTAAGCCGCACCCGGCAAACCTTCCGCAGCGCCGAATTCGGTTTCTTGGGCGTAACCGTAAAAACCTTGAGACACACGCCGCGCTTGAACGGCGACGATGAATCAACCCGCCGATTTTTCAGGGTGTTGAAATAAAACGACAGTGCCGGCGATTTGGTCTTGACTTTAGCTCTTCCCCTCCCTTGTTTAATAAGCTGGCTGACAGTAGGCATTAATTTAGAGTAAGTGATTAGTGGTTAGTGATGAGTGGATGAGTGATAGATAAAATTAAGGGTAAAAAGAAGCTGCGCAAAAGCAACCGGATGATATTGTAAGCCGGAACCTAACTCTGTGTCAAATTTTTTTCATTCATGAATGAAGCACAGGTTCAAAAATAAGACAGGGGCAGCCAACTGTGACTGCCCCGAAGCGCGAGCCCGCTTATTCGGGCTCGCAATAGGGAGGGGAAAGGGGCGGCAGGGCAACCCTCTCTGCTATAACCTGCAGAGAGTTGACTTCTATGAGCAAGAGACTCTCTCCTGCTGTCAAAGAATAGTCCGTGAAAGTTTTTGACTCGACGAGCCATTCAAATGGTCCGGCGAGCTGCATGACCTCGGCCATCCAGTGGCCGTGGTCAACCACAAGCAAATGCTTATGGCGCAAAAAGAGACCTTGATTCTTCAGTCTTTGAAGTTTTTCCTCTTCTTCGGCAGTTAAAAACCTGTCCATCCTCTTCCCCTCACTTGAGAAAAAAATCAAGCTTCCACTCACAGAGGATTCTTCTCCTCTGGCGTAGAGTGCGTAATAATTACATCGCGCGCGCCACGCCAAAGGATAAAGAGCAGAAGCAAGAGGCCAAGAACTGAAATTTTATGGGGGTGCGCGGTAAAAAACTTTTACCACGCGCCCCTCGCTAGAAGGGGTACCAGCCGCCGAAATGGGGCGGCTCGTACCACATCTCTCTCCTGCTGGGGGCCACCGGGGGCCTCCTTTCTTTTTCAAGGAGCTCGCTGACGAACCGGACCAAAACACATTATCTTGGCCAGCGCAGCGATCAGACGATAAAACATATTTTCCCGCCTCATCGCTGCGTTGATCTTTATTTGAAAAGTTCTTACATTTTTAAATACCAACCAACAAAAACTCCTCTTTCTGGGAGGAGTTAGCGGCTGTCGTAACTGTTTTCTGTATTTATCTTTTAGTAGTTCTAGTAGTTCTTATGTTCATCTTTCAGTTGCGAAACATCGGAAAACCGCCAACTCCGTTGGGTAAAAGTAAAGAAATAAAAGCCGAAGTTCTGCGGCTGCATATTTTGATCACACCAACTGTATTCTGAATTCTCCATCTGTATAGTTAAATACTACTAGGGAGTTCGACATCCTGTCAAGCTATGGATTGAGTGGTGGACGGCATCTATGTTGTTCATAGTTTATAGCCGTCCACCGGTCTGTTAGTCGAGCGGGGGTGCCTCGACTTGATCTGTTTTCGGAGTCCGCGTGGACTCCGGCGGCCAGTCCGAGGGATCACACCACAAGGGTGTAAGCCTCCATCCGAGCCACTGGGAGGGAGCGCTTGTCACCCAAGAATGAGTGACATGAGTGACAGACGAATCAACGTCGTCTGATCCAGGCCACATACGGCCTCCTTCTTTTTTCTGACAGATCCAGCACAGTCTGTCTGTTGTCGAAAAACTCATTTCGTGCTGGTGGCTAGATATTTTTCTCCAAAACATCCAGCCATCAGTACAAACAAAAAACCCTTCTGCGAAGTCCGGAAGAGTCTCATTGCTGCTCAATTTGAAAATAGAATCAGCGAAAAGAAAAATCCGGACTTCGCAAATAATATGAAGCCCACCACCACTTCAAGATCGATACAGATAAATTTTTCTGGTTCGGGTTGTAGTTCATACGATCACTTCTTTAGATATAATTTCTTCAATACTTTTTTGAATCCGCCTTTTTCGTCGAGCAATTCTCTTGAGCCGCGGGTGATCGTTGCGATGCTCACTCCGAGATTTTTGGCGACTTGGCGCTGGGGGATGCCTTTCTCCAATTGCTTTACTATCTGCCATCGTACGCTGATTTCTTTATATTCCGCCGGGCTCAATATATCTATCAAAAAGTCATTGAGGAGTACCGTGTCGCGGGAAATCCGTTGAATGACTGTTACCAGTTCATCGCTATATTTCTTGTGATATTTCATACTGCTATGTTATCGTAATAGTACACTATCATACTGCTGATACGGCTGTCAAGCCCCTCTGTATGTTGCCCTTTGTCCCGGAACCTTGATTATCGAACAGCGCTATTGCGATGATCAAAACTCAAAACAGAACCGGCTAGCCGGCCACAATCCTATACAGCAGGTCGATGACCGGCGTTATCAGCTGGAAACCGAAAAAAATGAATGCCAAAAGGAAAATAATTCCGTAGCGCTCCAGAAAAAACATCAGGCGAAGACTGGCATCGGTTGAGGGCAAAACAGCGAACAAGACTTTGGAGCCGTCGAGCGGCGGCAACGGCATAAGGTTGAATATGCCGAGAAGAATATTGATAAAAACAATAAGCATAAATGTATAGAGCAAAGCCTCAAGCGATGAATGAATAACAGTAACATTTCCGAACGGGACAGCTGCGATGATATTCCCGCGTGCGGATGCTCCCACCGGAATAAATCTCCCGAACAGTCCGAATGTGAGAGCCAGCAAAAAATTACTGGCTGGTCCGGCAACGGCAATCTTGCCGGCGCCCGATTTCGGATTTTTCAAATAGGCCGCGTTGTACGGCACCGGCTTTGCCCAGCCGAACACGAAATTGCCGCGGCTCAACAGAAACAACGATACCGGCAGGAGAAACGAGCCGAAAAAATCGAGATGCTTCAAAGGGTTAAGCGTCAAGCGTCCGGCCAGCCGCGCCGTCGGATCGCCCAGATGTTCGGCGATATAACCATGGGATATTTCGTGAATCATCACCGAAAAAATCAACACAGCCAATTGAAAAACTAAAATTGCGACAGTGTCCATATTTTTTGATTGTACAATAGAAATCCGATAAGAAAAAGGATAGTATCCCTGGAACGTCAGACGTTCCCTGCCCATGCAATTTGCAATCCCGCATCTCTCTGATATACTTTCTAGTATGAATGTCATCACGATCCCGAAAAAAATCGCGGCTAAAGACGATTTGGTTGTCATCCCGCGGAAAGAATACGAAACGCTCTTAGCATGTAAAAAATTCGAGGAGTTCATTCCCACTGCGGCGCAAAAAAAAGCCCTGGCGAAAGCAGAAATCAATTTCCGGAACAAAAAATCGTTATCGTATAATGAACTCGTCCGAAAACTGGGATTTGAAAATTGATCCCGGGGTATTAAAGACGCTACAGAAAATACCCCGGCGCGATGCCGAAACTATTCTTCGAATAATCCGTCTCTTAACGCTGAATCCGTTTTTCGGCGACATTCAAAAGATGAAAGGTGCCGATGACATCTGGCGACGCCGTGTCGGCTCGTATCGGATCTTCTACAAACTGATATTCTCCGATAAGATAATTCTTGTATCCCGTCTGGAGAGAAGAACATCAAAAACATATTGAGATATGCCCTTATAGCTCAATGGATAGAGCACTGGTCTTCGAAACCAGGCATGGCGGTTCGAATCCGTCTAAGGGCACAAAGGTGTGAGGGTGAAAATCACTCCGGGGGGCACTATAGAAAACATGGGTGAGAAATTTCGTCTCAGCCAGCCGGAAGAAAAATCTGAACATATGAATGCATCCTCTGATGCACCCGATAGTTGCATATCGAGGCGACGTTTCCTAAAAGGTTTTGGCGCTGCACTCGGAACGCTTGAGCGATATCGAAAACACATATATCTGCTTGTCGAGAATATGGACGCTTCTGACGAAGAAAGAAAAGAAATTCCTCCCGAAATTTAGACACAAGTAGATGAAATTTTCTCGGGCTCCTTGGAATCGTTGCGACAATGGAACCGCGAAGTAGCTGAAAAACATTGGTATGCCCATTTGGCGGCATACCTTTTGCAGGATTTTCGAAATTCAACTGCAGCTGCAGAAATTGCAGGGGTATACGCCAATCTTGGCAACGAAGAAAAAATTGCTTTTGCGCAGATGCTGAAAAAAATGTCCCGTCTGATTTGATCTACAATATGCTTTTCACTGTTGCGCTTCGACCAGTAGTTTTTGATCCTCGGTTGATGCCGGATAACAAAGTGACTACACAGTATGTCCCCACGAGCAAGGGGAGAGAATCTGACGAATTGCATTATCAGGTTTTGAATAAGGATGGAAAATTGGTTTTTGGGGTGTTGACGAAATTCCGGCTTCCTTGGCAGAGGGAAATTTTGCATATGCATATGATGGCGAAAATAATCGCCGCATCATTATTAGTTATTACATAAATCAACAACCGAATTTTCGATTTCAAAGATTCAATGCAGAAGAACAAGAAGTGCGCGAAGATTTTTTCAAAAATTATCTTGGGGCAAAAGGTAAATTTTTATGGTATGGGGAGCGAGATATAGAATCGGAACCCACTCAGCAGGAGATTACACTTTCAGATGAGCAAATCGCAACCCTAAGAAAATTTTACCATTGCGAAAAAGAACCGCAACGATCATTCTTCGCTCGTGAATAAAAAAATATTGCTTTGTCCCGCACCTGCTGATTCCGAATAGAACGCCAAAGAAAGGTTTTTCTTTTAGAAATCTTTACGAAACACAGCGCACCTTATACACTTTTATTTGACCCCCCCATAGCTCAATTGGCAGAGCAAGAAGCTCTTAACTTCAAGGTTCTAGGTTCAAATCCTAGTGGGGGGACAACAACGTGCTTACACTCCAAACATCTCTTTCGCAAATAAAAGGAATCGCTCCCCGCTTTTTGAAACAGTTTGAGAGACTCGAGATTGTTACGATCAAAGACCTTCTTTGGCACTTCCCGTTCCGCTACGAAGATTTCTCGGAAGTTGTCCGAATCAGCGAGCTCGAACCGGGCCAGCAAGCCACAATCCAAGGAACAGTCGAAAGCATCAGGCTGAAACGGAGCTTCCGCCGGCACTTCGCCATCGTTGAAGCAGTTATCCGCGACGATTCCGGAACAATCAAGGCGACCTGGTTCAATCAACCCTACCTTGCCAACACGCTTCGGCCCGGCCGACTGGCGAATTTTGCCGGCAAAGCAACCGCGGGCGATGACGAATTGTATCTTTCGCATCCCATCTATGAACTGCTCACTAAGCGAACCATGCCTACCAGCCATACCGGCCGGCTGGTGCCCGTATATCCGGAAACGCGCGGCTTAACATCGAAAGCAATCAGATTTTTGATTCAATCGGTTTTCAAAAATCTTGAATCACTGACCGAATGGCTTCCCCGACAAACCCTCGCGGCAACCGGATTCCCGGAAATCAACCGCGCGCTCCGCGACGTCCACTTCCCGGACACCCTTGAGTCGGCTTTTTGCGCCAAAAAGCGATTCTCGTTCGAAGAATTGTTTCTGCTACAACTCCTGAACATTCGCCAAAAGCTGAACTTGGCCGCAGAACAAGCGCCGGTGATCAAAACCGATATACAAAAGCTCAAAAAAGTCCTCGGCCGGCTGCCATTCGCATTGACGCCCTCGCAGAAAAAATCTCTATGGGAAATTATCCGTGATCTGGAACAGCCGCGGCCCATGAACCGCCTTTTGCAGGGCGATGTCGGCTCCGGCAAAACCGTAGTAACGGCACTCGCCGCCGTCATCGCCGCCGACAACGGTTATCAAAGCGCTTTCATGGCGCCGACCGAAATCCTCGCCAACCAGCATTTCGAAACCCTTAAAAAACTGTTCAAACACATCAATGCTATCGATCAACCGACCTTCGGCCTTCTCACCGCCAGCAAGACAAAAATGATCTATGAAAATGACTTGGGAGGAGAAGTCAAAAAGGAAACATTCAAACAGCAAGTGGCTCGCGGCGAAATAAAAATCATCATCGGGACGCATTCGCTGATTCAAAAATCCGTCACCTTCAAAAATCTCGGCCTGGTGATCGTTGATGAACAACACAGATTCGGAGTCCGCCAGCGCCTTACGTTGGCACGCGGACAGACGCAGACTGAAACGCGGACAGACGCAGAAGAAATCTTACTCTACGAGAATATTACCTTCAAAATAAGAGGGTGTCTTTTCAATGTAAGAAAAAAAATAGGTCTTGGGCACAAAGAAAGTATCTACCAAAAAGCCCTGCAAGAAGAATTGGGTCTTGAAGGCATAAACTTCGAAAAAGAAAAATCTATAGATATAATCTATAACAATAAAAGAATCGGCGTATACCGACCCGATTTCGTCATCGAAAATAAGATAATTTTAGAGTTGAAAGCGCTCTCCTTCACGGGAAATGTTGAGAAAAAACAATTGTGGAATTATTTAAGAGGGTCTTCGTATAGGCTTGCGCTTTTAGCAAACTTCGGACCAGAGAAACTCATCATCCATCGTGTTATATACGACAGAGCTCGTGAATCTCAGCGACTGTCCGCGTCCGTGCCGCATTTTTTGAGCATGTCGGCCACGCCGATCCCGCGCACTCTGATGTTAAGCGTCTTCGGCGATCTCGACATTTCAACCATTACTGAACTGCCGGCCGGCCGAAAACAGATCATCACGAAAATTGTGGCGCCGGCCGGCCGAAGCGCGGCCTATCAATTCATCCGCGAACAAATCAAAAAAGGCAGGCAGGCGTTCGTCATTTGTCCGCGGATAGAATCCGCGGACACGCAGACAGACGCAGAAAAAACGCGGAACAACGCGGAAAGTGGTCGGCGACTGTCCGCGTCTGGTCAGCAACTGTCAGCGCCGCTTTGGGAAACAAAATCAGTCAAAGAGGAATACGAAAAACTCTCGCAGAAAATTTTTCCGGACTTGCGCGTGGCAATGCTCCACGGCCAAATGAAACCAAAAGAAAAAGAACAGATAATGTCCTCTTTTGCCTCTCTTTCGCGGAACGCTTCGGATGAACACAGCAAGACTTCCGCCGACGCTGCCTACTCCGCCGAAGTAGCTTCAGCTACGAAGGCCGGGAAAGCTTTGGGGGGCAAATCGGGGGATATAAAAGAAAGGATCGATATTCTGGTCTCGACCTCGGTTGTCGAAGTCGGCGTGGATATCCCGAATGCCAGCATTATGATGATCGAAGGAGCCGAACGCTTCGGCCTTGCCCAGCTCTACCAATTCCGCGGGCGAGTCGGCCGCGGCGAACATCAATCATTTTGTTTTTTGTTCACTGATTCAAGCTCAAAAACCACGGACGAGCGCCTACAAGCGATTCTCGAAGCCAAAAACGGCTTTGAGCTTGCCGAGAAAGATTTGAAAATACGGGGACCCGGCGAATTCCTCGGCCAAAAGCAAACCGGACTGCCGGACATCGCGATGCGGGGATTGCAGGATATAGCACTCATCCAATCAAGCCGAGCCGCGGCGCTCCGCATCATTCAACCCGACCACGAACTCAAAAAATATCCCTTGCTCCGCGAAAAGCTGGATCAATTCCAGAAAAAAATCCATCCGGAGTAGACGGAGTACCTCACAACACTACTTGTTGCGATACACGGAGCGATCTCCGATATTCAAAAATCTGAAGGTGTCTTTTTCAAAAAGAAAAATCACGCGGATTTCATATCTTACGAGAAAAGCCCAGTCGCTTCGGCCTTTCAGCTTATGCGTTTTTAGTATGGGATCAAACGGGTTTCGCCGGAATATATCCTCCCTTCGGCGAAACTCATCCTGAATTTTGACGGGCAATTTCCCAAAAGATCGCAAAAATCGGGATGAGTATAAAATGCTTATCTCCTTTTCATTTTTGCCAGTGCCTCATCAACCGATTTTGCCTCAATCCACTTCTCTTTTTTCGCCTCTCTCGCAAGACGGTCAATATATTTATAATCACAGGGATAGGCACGTTCGGCCTTGGCTATTTCCTCTACAATTTTAATATACGCAGAGTGATGCTGCTTCAGACGTTCATATTCTTTTTTGGGGATAGTAATCGTAGTCATATGCCCTAGAGTGACCCGGGTGATGCATCGCGCCAGATATCCGGAAGTGCCCGAGCCGATCACCTGCGTATCGGCTTTGGTGGGATGAAGATTGATGCCGACTCCAAAATAAACCGCCGCAAGGAGTATAAAAAATCCGGCTCCGCGCAGCACCCGGAGAGAGAATTTCTTTTTTCCCTCCCAAAAGCATGCGCATAGCATCAGAGCTTGACAGCGCCAATGATCAGCGCGATGGGGGCGGGGGCGGCAGAGCAGTTCCTGCAGGCAAGCCGGCGCCTCCGGGTCCGGAAGAGCTTACGATTAATGTCTTGGCATCAAATGAAGTTTTGTCCCGGATATTCTGATCCGCGGTTACAAAGACCTGCTGCCCGACCATGATATCGGAAATTGTTGCGGCAACCTCGCGAAAGGGCATCGGGGGCTTGGCGGGCGCAGAGCCGGCGGGTTTGCTCGCCTGCGCCTGGACCGCCTTCTGAAAATCAATAAACTCCTTTTGATACGCCGCCGGATCTTTTTGTTCATTGCGGATGATTTTCGTATCGCTTGCAATCGTTACCGTCCGGACCCGCGGGGTGTCGTCAAAAGGATTGACGGCGATGGTTTCCACCACGATTACTCCCTGCTTTTCCTTTACTTCTTTGACGGTTCCCGACATACTGCGCACATCAGTGGCCACCGGCGGAAATAATTTCTTTGCCTGTTCCACCTGCTGTTGGAGTTTTTGCGTATCGCCGAATCCGCCCACGCCGCCCAATCCCCTTCCCAACGCGAAACCCACGATAAGACCGATGACCAACGTAATGATAATAGCCACCAGTGAGTTTTTTTGTTCCATAACCATATTGTTAATTTGTTAATACTTATGATTTACCCATTTCCTTGTCATTCCCGACTTGATCGGGAATCCAGTATTTATAGGATCTGGATTCCCACTTTCGTGGGAATGACAATACACAAGAAATGCGTAAGTCCTAAATACTGATGATACTATGATAAGATGTTTATTTCTTATTTTCGACCTTTTTGCGCTCCACTTCCAGCGGGGCGATGTCAGCGCGCACGGACTTCAATTCCCAGTCAAACTCCCCGTCCGGCTTGGTGGTAATGCGTTGATTTTATCCTCCAGGGCCTTAATTCTTGCTTTCAACATGTCATTTTCACTTTTCAACTCTTTTATTGCTTCGAGCGCAATGACAGAAAGTTTATCGTATTCAACGGTTTTATATCCATCGGGGCCGATATGGACAAGTTCGGGAAATGCTCGTTCAACTTCTTGGGCGATGACCCCGATCTGCCTCTTCTGAGAAAGATGTTTATCAGGAAATTCTTCCCAGCGCCAGTTAAAGGTTGCCGGATTGATCTCTAAAATCTTTGAAAGCAGCCCGTCCATCGGTCTGATGTCTTTTTTGAGACGCTGATCTGAATTGTTCGCAATAAACCCGGTATGATAAATATCTCCGTTTACTTGAAGAAAATTTCCCCAACCAGGGCTGCCCACAGTAAAATTCCCGGCTATAGATGAATAGCGGGCAGGATTCGGTACTGTGATCACCCCCTGTACATAGATATCTTGGGTAGACAAAAATTGTGCATAAGTGTTTCCATTTATAGTCAGACCGCTCATCACTGCTGAATTAAAAGTTACAAACGAATTTGTATTGACATATTGATCCATTGCCTTTGCTGCTGCGGGAACCGTTGGATCTGTTTCAGTAGGAGGACTTGCGGCTTTTGCCCATGCTGAAACGCTCGGATCTGTTTCGTTTGTGATAAATGCCGGAGCGCCGGTAATTCTCGTCCATGGCACTGTGCCGGCAGTCAAAGCTCCGTTTTGGAAATACCACGACCATCCTACTGTCTCGTTGTAAAATCCTTGGACGTCTGCGGTATTGTGAACCATCAAGCGGCCGCCATTGCCTGTGACATCCGTAAAGTTGAATCCTGAATAGCCGGCTCCGGAACCAGAAATATCTAAAGAAGTGTAGCTTCCGGTATGATTTTTAACCTGAGCAAGAGATGAATTCGCAAGCATGGCGTTCGTTACTCCGCCGGTTGCGATAGATAATGTGCCGGAACTCGTAATCGGCCCGCCGGTCAGTCCTGCCCCGCTGGCGACCGAGGTAACGCCTCCGCTGGGCCACGCCGCGCGGCAGTCGCCGGCGATGCAAATCTGATTGCCGTTTATAAAGCCACTTACGTCCAGTTTATATCCTGGTCCCGGATTCCCAATCCCGACATTACCGTTGCTTGCCACTTTCATTTTTGGAATTCCTCCTCCGCCCGCATAAAACTCAATAGAGCCCCCTGACATATTCGCCGCTATGATGGTAATGCCGTTTGTCTCTATGTTTCCAAGGCTCAATACCGTAGGGGATCCGTTCTGTAACTGAAGGCCGCCTCCTCGTCCTATTCCCATACCCGTCTGATTATTGCTCAAATGCAAGTATGGCTGCCCGACGCTGTGCAGATGCAGTGTTCCGCTGGGATCAGAAGTTCCGATGCCGACGCTGCCTCCTTTAAGCGTCACCGTATCAATGCTTCCGTTATTCACCACCAATGCTCCGTCTGTTCCTTCCCGGAATATGGTAGGATAGGTTGCACCGACGCGGGTGAGACGAAACAGAGAGTCGGTGATTCCTGATGAGACCTCCAGAGCGCCGGTCATCGTATCTCCTGCTTTGTTAACCGGAGTATACCCCAGAGCATTCTGTTTTCCGTTGAAGGTATTCCAATCAGCAGAAGAAAGAAATCCGTCTGTTGTTCCATTGGCAGCAGGAATGGAGATGTTGGGTGCTACCCCTCCGCTGGATGAGAGGGGCAGAGAAGCAGTGACGCTGGTGACTCCTCGTGTAGTTCCGCTCCCGCAGTCAGAAGCCGTTGCAGAAACAACGCCACTTGCGTCAATATGGAGACAGCGAGAACCGACGCCGGCAAGGGAACTGATTGTAAGGCCGCCATTTGCCACGATGAGTGCCGGACCAGTGCTCAAGTTATTGAAATACCCGGCGGGCTGGGATGCGTCGGAGGTTTCGGCTTTGATGCCGCCGCCTGATGTGGTGAGGCGGTAGTTGGGATCGGTCCTAAAGAATGTCCCAATGCCAAAGTTGCCAGTACTGGACATTACTTCTCTCACTATGTCTCCACTTGAAAAATACATGCCTGATCCGGAATTGATAGTCAAACCACCTGCTCCGCCATCGATTGAATTTGCATAGAGTCCGGCAAACCGATGGGCTGAATCGCCTAAATAATAGGTGGTGTCTACATTTGGTCCAATATCCCCGGCTACTTGGAGCTTAAAATTCCCCGGCCCCGTCGTCCCAATCCCCACATTGCCGGAAGTGTCAAAATAGGCACTGTAAGTGGCGCAGTTCACTGAAGCACAGATTTTGACCGGTCCGGCGGTTCGGTAGTTGATTTCAAGCGGATCATTTGTCAGGCCGGTATTGAGAGTGTCGAAGTATCCATCATTGCCCTTAAGTCCATAGGTGCTTTGGTTGTTGGGATAGATGTTTGCCGGAAAACTGTAGTTCCCTCCGCCGGTGTTTGAGCCGAAAGAACCCGAGGAGACATTGCCCGAGGTGATGGTGCCGGAGTAGCTGGTGGCGCTGCCCGCATTTCCGGTGATGTTGATCCCCCAGGTACCTGAAGCTCCAGCACCGGTCAATGTCGGAGAGTAGTTCTGATAATTCCCTGTATTCAACATCGCGTACCATGGATTCCATGTACTATTGACGCCGTTTCTAATACTCAAGTACGGAACCCCAGACCCATTCGTGCCTGGCGAATCAAATGCGATTTGATACGAAGCGTCTCCGGTGCTCCCGCTTGTGCCGTCCCACGGCGCATAGGTCATAAGTCCCGAATAGTTGCCTCCGCCATTCGCGGTGTTGGCGGTGACAAAATCAAACCTAACCCCATGCCCGCTGGTTGTAGGTAATTTAGTAGCTGCATTCCGATCGCCATCGGGCCCGTTTACAAAATTAGCGGAACCTGCTGTCAAACTTGCCGCCGTTCCGGTAAGTCCGGCTCCGGAGCCGGAGAACGAAGCAGCCGATACAGCCCCGCCTACACTGAGAGCATTCACAACAGAGACATTGTTATTTGTAATTTGCATTGCCATAACACCAAGCGGATTGGCTGGGTAATTTTGATTGTAAAACCGGATACCTCCATACGCCGAGTGCGCTGACAATGCCAGTCCAGTGTGATTATTGATAGCGTAAGGATAAAATCCGCCTACGGGCGTAGCTCCTCCGCTCGCGTCAGAAGTACCCATTCCATACCAACCATTCCCGCCGCCAGAAACGATAATCATTGATGCATATTGGTTTCCTAAAATTGAACCATTGACTGTTAAACTAGCCGGAAACGTGTAGTTCCCTCCGCCGGTGTTTGAGCCGAAAGAACCCGAGGAGACATTGCCCGAGGTGATGGTGCCGGAGTAGCCGCCAGAGATGGTGCCGGCGGTCAGGGTGCCGGGGATATACATATTTCCATTACTATCTATACGACCTCGTTCTACATTTTGTGTAACAAAATAGATAGTGCCTTCTGAACCAATAGTAATATTCGGATTGTTGTAAATCCCAGGTCGGCCCCAGGCTGCGCCTAATCTAACATTGCTGGCGGATCCCTCGGCGTTAATAACATGTAACCCACTATCATCAGTTGGATACGAAACACGTCCACCTGATCCGGATGCTGATAGTGTAGTCGCAGAACCTGCTGTATCTGCATACCCTGCGTTAATTTTCGACCACGATCCCCAACTACCTGCCTCCTCCTGTCTCATCCAAATATACCCAACTCCGCTACCGCCTTGAGAGGTTCGTGGAACATTGAGATCGAGTGCATATGAGGTTCTGCCATATTCGCTGCCAAGACCAATTCTCTCCCTATAACCGCCTTGGCTTCTTCCATCCGGAGGTCCATTTGTGTTGCCAATATTGTACGTCCAACCCCAATAGCCGGGGTCTGTATTGAAATCTGGGAACGCGCCGTGCAGAGTAATTTGGCCAAATGCGCCAACGTTACCAGCTGAAGCATATCTGCTGTCCATGGACTGTCCATTCCATTGCATTCCGCCTGCGGCATTAATCGCGCCTGGAGTATAAATCATGTCGCCGGGGGCACCGCCGAGATTAATCGTTTTCGCAAAGCCAACAAGATACCCACCCGAAAGAGCCGTAATGAAAATAACCGTTCCCAAGATGATGGTCCGAAACTTATTCATAAATTCATAAAACCGAGAGTATAATTTTCCAGACTATGATCGAA
>OBEQ012735898.1_pt1 | contig 16039 bp, 20 predicted proteins | sample 1670901 | NCBI WGS metagenome assembly OBEQ01 (sample SAMEA104232315, study PRJEB22302) | groundwater metagenome | biome: forest; feature: aquifer; material: groundwater | place: USA | collected 2011-08-07 | depth 5.4 m
AGAGGGGGGTTTAAAAGGGTTATGGAAGGGCAAAAACTATTTGAAGAAGGAATGAAAAAAGAAGAGGATGATAATGCAAGAAAAAGTATGGATTATCGTGAAGCCGTATGCGCGTGCAGAAAAAGTAGAGTTCATAAATGGGATCTGGAACGTTCAGGTAAAAGAACGTGCAGAAGAAGGGGCGGCGAATAGTGCGGTAGTCAGATTATTATCAAAAGTCTGGAAAAAGCGTATAAGAATCACAGCGGGTTTTAAATCAAGAAAAAAGAAGATTGAATTGTTTTAAAAGTCGCCAATGCTTTTTTGTTTTTTCGGTCCGTTTTTCTCTAGTATTTTGATCGTTTTTTTAACTTGCCTTCAATATAAACTTTATATCCCTTTTTTAAATATTTCTCTGCAATTTCAGCCAGTCCTCTCCAAACAACGATGTCATGCCAGTCAGTTATTTCTTTTTTCTCTCCAGTAGTTTTGTCGGTGTATGTGTCAGAAGTTGCAATAGAAAATGTCGCAACCATTGAGCCATTTTCTAAACGACGTATTTCAGGATCTTTTCCTAAATTACCAATTAAAATCACTTTATTTACTGTTCCAGCCATATCTGATTTTTTTTTCAAAGTTAATTGATTTCATGGATAAAATGAAATATAGTATACCCTTTATTTTTCTTCCCAAAATCGATCAATTAACCTTGGTAATGGGTAATTTTGAATATTGTTTTCATCGATTTCAATGAATGAAGGTGGCTTATAATCTGGAAACGAAGAGAAAAAATAAAACGTAGCAAAAATTTTCTGATGAGATAAAATATGTGTTATGCTTTCACTAAAATCATAAGGTTTTAATTTATACTGTTTGTAAATCATTTCTTCTATTTTAAACATTTCGAGGTTACTTTGAGTTTCAATTAGTGGAAATTGAAATAGATGTTGCCAAATGTCTTTTGTCTCTCTTTTTTCAAGAATTATTTTACCATCATTCATAAAAATCATAAAATGAAAGAATCTATTTCGTGATTTAATTTTTTTTGACTTTATTGGTCTAAGTTCAATGTTTCTTTTGATTCTTGATAAGCAAATTTCAAATACTGGACACGCATCACATAATGGATTAACAGGGAGGCATTGAATAGCCCCTAATTCCATAATTGCCTGGTTGTGAATGTTTATATCTTTTTTAGGTAATAATTCTTGAGCTAATTGAGCAAAATATTTTTTTCCTTCCAAAGAATCAATAGGAAGTTCAATATCAAAAACGCGACTTAAAACTCTGTACACATTTCCATCTACAACAGAATGCGGTAAATTAAATGCGAAAGAAGAAATAGCTGCTGCTGTATAATCACCGATACCCTTTAATTTTTTTATATCTACATACGTAGAAGGAAAAACTCCATTCAAATCAAATGCAATCATTTTAGAAGTAGCATGAAGATTTCTTGCTCGACTATAATAACCTAAACCTTGCCAATCATTTAAAATATCTTGTTCAGATGCATTCGCTAACACAAAAACAGTTGGGTAATTTTCTATAAACTTTAAATAATAATTTAACCCTTGATTAACACGAGTTTGTTGTAGAATAATTTCAGACAACCAAATAAAATACGGATTATTTGTTGAACGCCAAGGTAGATTACGTTTATTTAATCTATACCATTTACCTATTAATCGGTGAAAATCAGCCATTAAGACGAAAGTTTGTAAAAAAAATCAATAAAATGCAAAAATATATATTTAAGTACCATACTTTTGCATTCTGAAAATCAAAATGTTGAAATATTAATAACACAAAATAAAAACAAAATGACAAAAGCGGACATTGTTGCAGACATCGCAGTAGAAACAGGATTAGAGAGAAATGAAGCTTTAAAAGCAGTTGAGGCTTTTATGACATCTATTAAATCTTCATTATCAAAAGGTGAAAATGTTTATTTAAGAGGTTTTGGTAGTTTTATCGTTAAAGAAAGAGCTGAAAAAACAGGAAGAAATATTTCAAAAAACACAACTATAATTATTCCAGCTCATAACATTCCTTCTTTTAAACCAGCAAAAACTTTTGTTGACGAAGTTAAAACGAGTGTGAAAGTAAAATAATTATTGGTTTTCTTAAACCAATTGCAATTAATCCGATTAAATTCATTATATTCGCACTCTTGAAATTTTTCGTTAGTGAAAAAATGAATCTATTTCAAGAATTTAAAATGAGTTTAATCAAATAAAATATATAATTATGCCAAGCGGTAAAAAAAGAAAAGGTCACAAAATGGCGACTCACAAGCGTAAAAAACGTCTTAGAAAAAATCGTCACAAGAAGAAAAAATAATCTTTAGATTATCTTAAAGAATTAAGCTTAGTAAGCAATTGCTTGCTAAGTTTTTCTGTTTTCTTATATTCATATTTAAATACAGTCTTTCGTGAGTTTAGAACTAGTAGTCGATGCCAGACCTAATGGCATTTGGCTTGCTTTGTTACGTGACGGCAAACTTATTGAATTGCAGGAAGAAAAAGGGAATACTGAGTTTGCTGTAGGTGATATATATCTAGGTAAAGTTCGTAAAGTAGTTCCTAGTTTGAATGCTGCTTTTGTGGATGTTGGCTATGAAAAAGATGCTTTTTTACACTATCTTGATCTTGGTCCTCAATTCAATTCATTAAATAAGTTTACTCGTGACACGTTGCATGGTAGGCAAAACGTTGCTGACCTTCTTTATTTTAAGGCCGAAAAAGACATTCCAAAAGATGGTGTAATTAATGAAATAGTATCTTCTTCTTCTCCAATTTTGGTGCAAGTTGCTAAAGAACCTATTTCTAGCAAAGGTCCGCGTTTAAGCGCAGAAATAACCTTGGCGGGACGCTACCTTGTATTGGTTCCTTTTTCAGATAAAATTTCAATTTCTCAAAAGATTAAAGACCCAGAAGAAAGGGCTCGATTGAAAAACCTGATGAATAATATTAAACCAAAAAACTTTGGGGTAATTATTCGTACAGTTGCAGAAAATAAAAAGGTTGAATTACTTGATCAAGATTTACAAAATTTACTTGAGAAGTGGAAATTTATGTACGCTAATTTAAAAACAGCGTCTCCACCGAAAAAAGTATTGGGTGAGCTTGATAAAACATCTTCTATATTACGTGATTTGTTAAATGCAGATTTTTCAAATATTCATGTAAATGATGTAATTCTCATGACAGAAATGAGTGAGTATATTGTTAATATAGCTCCAGGTAGAGAGAAAATATTGAAATTACATGATCGTAAAATAAGTATTTTTGAAAAATTTGGAATTACAAAACAAATTAAGACATTGTTCGGCAAAAAAGTTCCTTTAGCTAGTGGTGGGTATCTAATTATAGAACACACCGAAGCAATGCATGTTATTGATGTGAACAGTGGTAATCGTAAAGGTTCTGATGGTCAAGAAAACAATGCGTTAGCTACAAATCTTGAAGCAGCTGAAGAAATAGCTCGTGTTCTTCAATTACGAGATATGGGTGGTATTATTTGTGTCGATTTTATTGATATGCATGATAGGGAAAACAATAAGCAGCTTTTTGAAAAAATCAAAGAGCACATGATTTCTGATCGTGCAAAACATAATATTTTACCTCCTTCAAAATTTGGGGTAGTTGAAATAACACGTCAAAGAGTTAGGCCCGAAACAGATATTAATACTTCTGAAGCTTGTCCAACCTGTAATGGAACTGGTGAAGTTCAAGCATCTATTTTGTATGCTGAAGAAATTGAAAGTAATTTAAATTATTTAGTATCTGAACGTAAAGAAAAAAGCGTAAGCCTTTTGGTTCACCCTTATTTGGAAGCTTATTTTATAAATGGCTTAATATCAAGACAAGTTAAATGGCTTTTTAAATACAAAAAGTGGATTACAGTAAGAGGAATAACTGATAATAATCTGTTGGAATACAAATTTGTAAACAAAAGCAACGAAGAAATTACATTGTAAATTGTAATACTTCTAAAGAAATTTTAAAAGGATTAAGGCTAATTGAGTTTTAATCCTTTTTTTTGTTAATATGAAATTAATATATACACCTCTCAACATCTGGGAAAAAATAAAATAAATTCCTAAGTAATATAATGCCAAACAAAAAATAGCTTGTTTTGTTAATTCTTATTAAAATTGTAATTTTGTATTCATGTTAGAATTTAATTCAAAAGGATTGTTAGTTCCGAATATTAAGATACAATCTTCAGTTGATGAGTTGAAAGATTGTTTTGTTGATAATATCACCTCAAAAACTAGGTTAGAAATTTTTAATAAATACATAGAATATTCAAATTCTTTAAAGGTATTATTAGGAGTGTCGAATATGAAACAATGGATTAATGGTTCTTTTGTAACAAAAATTACTAATCCTAGAGATATTGACTTAGTTACTTTTGTAGATCATCAAATCGTTAAAAAATTAGGTAAAAAATTAATAATCTTTAATAAAGAGGCTATTGAAGATGAAATGTTAGATACTTATTTTGTAGAAGTTTATCCTAAAGGTCATTCAAAAGAAGCTTTTTATTCGAGTGATATGGCATATTGGATTGATCGCTTTGATACAACAAGACGGGATAAAAAAGGAATTAAAAATAACAAAGGATTTTTGGAAATTATTTATTAACTTTGTGATATTCATGACACAAGAAAAGATATATAAACTAATGGATTTGATTGATGACATTAAAAAAATTAATGACATGATAGAAATTCATTCGTCTAATTCTTCAAGTTTTATGCTAGATCAGTATAAAGTGAAAAAAGAAAAATTGATGAGTTATTTAATTGATGAACTTGTAGATCCAAGTGTAAGATCACCAAAAAGTTTTTCAATAATTTCAAAGTTATTAGTTAAGTTTTATCCTAATCTAGTAAGTGAAGCTGAAATGGATGAATCACATAAAGAGCTTACACAGTTAGAGACAGCATTAGCATCATAAGATTATCGTTGCAACATCTTGGAAAAAATAAACTTAATTATAATTTCTATAGACGTATTATCTTAAAAAAAAGAATTCGTATTTTCGAGCTTTGATTTAGTCTTGTTCCGATCATTCTTTACTAAAGGGTTAAATTGAGTGAGGAAATAATATTATTCCTACAATCAATGATTAATTTTTAAGTGCTATGACATTCGAACCAAAATATTCTTTTCTAGAAGCTAAAGCAAAACTAGAAGCATTATGTGCTTATCAGGAAAGGTGTCAATTTGAAATGAGCCAAAAGCTTTATTTATGGAATTTTCAATCTGAACAAAGTGATCAATTAATTGCAGATTTAATTTCAAATAATTTTATTAACGAAGAAAGATTTGCTCAAGCGTATGCTTCCGGGAAATTCAACATCAAACAATGGGGTAGAATTAAGATTAAAACTCATCTCAAACAAAAACAAATTTCGACCTACTCAATTAATCAAGGAATGAAAGAAATTGACCCCGATAAATATTGGAAAACTATTCTTCATCTTTCAGAAAAAAAGAAAAAAGAATTAGACTCAAAAAAAGGTGATATTTGGGACAAAAAAGCGAAGGTATTTAGATACTTGCAATCCAAAGGTTATGAAACAGATTTAATAACAGATGCTGTAAAAGAAGTCTTCTCCTACGAAGAGAAATGTTAATTTTAAATAAAATTTTAATAATTCCTTCATTATTTCAAACGTTTCAATTCATCATTGAGTTTAATTAATTAATTTAGCAACTCAATAAATTAATAATGTCAAATTCAGTTATAGTAATTCCTACATTTAACGAAAAAGAGAACGTTGAAAATATGGTTCGAAAGCTGATGTCTTTTGAAAAAGATTTTCATGTCCTTTTTGTTGATGATTCATCTCCTGATGGAACTGGAGGAATTATTAAAACTCTTCAAAATGAGTTTTCTGGACGAATCTATTTAGAAACTAGAACAGGAAAATTAGGATTAGGAACTGCTTATATTCATGGTTTTAAATGGGCTATTGAAAAAAAATACGACTATATTTTTGAAATGGATTGCGACTTTTCACATGATCCAAATGATTTAATAAGATTATACAACGCTTGTGCAATTGATGGTGCAGATGTTAGTATTGGTTCTCGTTATTGTACTGGAGGCAAAGTAAAAAACTGGCCTTTAAAAAGAGTTTTAATGTCCTATTTCGCATCTGTTTATGTAAGAAGTATTTTGTTTATTGGTATAAAAGATACAACAGCTGGATTTAAATGCTACAAAAGAAACGTGCTAGAGAAAATTAATCTTGATGCAAATACATTTAAAGGTTATGCTTTTCAAATTTGCATGAAATACGCAGCGCTTAAACACAAATTTAAAATAACAGAAGTCCCGATTACTTTTGTTGATCGTCTTTATGGGATTTCTAAAATGAATTCAGGAATATTTAAAGAAGCATTTTTTGGTGTTTGGAAAATGCGTGGAATGAAACTATGAGCAAATCAATTCTATTAAAAGGTGGTACAATCATTAACGAAGGCAAACAATTTGTTGCTGATATATTAATCAAAAACGGTAGAATAGAGAGAATAGATTCCTCCATTTCTGTTAATTATGCACTCGAAGAAATAAATGTAGAAGGAAAATTAATTCTCCCAGGTTGTATAGATGATCAGGTTCATTTTAGAGAACCAGGTCTAACTCATAAAGCGGACATTAGAAGTGAATCGAGAGCTGCTGTTGCTGGCGGAATTACTTCTTTTATGGAAATGCCTAATACGTTACCAAATACGTTGACCCAACAATTATTAGAAGATAAATATCAATTAGCATCACAATGTTCTGTTGCTAATTATTCATTCTTTATGGGGGCTTCAAACGATAATATCGAAGAAGTTTTAAAAACGAATGATAGAGAAGTTTGTGGAGTGAAAATATTTATGGGGTCTTCAACTGGAAATATGCTTGTTGATAATGAAGCGACTTTAAATAGTTTGTTTTCAAGAGTTCCTCCTGTTTTGATAGCCACTCATTGTGAAGATGAAGCAACTATTCAACGAAATATACTACTATATAAAGAGCAATATGGAGAAAATGTTCCCGTTGAAATGCACCCATTAATTAGAAGTGCTGAAGCTTGTTACATTTCTTCTTCGTTAGCTGTTGGTCTTGCGAAAAAGCACGGTACACGTTTACACATACTTCATATATCAACCGAAAAAGAAATTGCCCTATTTGAAAATAACATTCCTCTTGAGCAAAAAATAATTACGGCCGAAGCGTGCGTTCATCATCTTTGGTTCACTGATGAAAATTATGAATCCAAAGGAAATTATATTAAATGGAATCCAGCTGTAAAAACTGTTAAAGATAAGGAAGCTATTTGGAAAGCTTTATTAGAAAACAAAATAGATGTTGTCGCTACTGATCACGCACCTCATACAATTGAAGAGAAAAATCAATCTTATTTTAAAGCCCCATCAGGTGGTCCCCTTGTTCAATATGCACTTTTAGCAATGTTAGAAAAATCGAGAGAAGGTAAAATTTCAATCGAAAAAGTAGTAGAAAAGATGGCGCATGCACCCGCAATTTTGTTCAAAATAGAAGATCGAGGTTACATCAGAGAAGGTTATCATGCTGATTTAGTTATCGTAAATCCTGATAAAAGCTATACTGTTTCTAAAGAAAATATTCTTTCAAAATGTGGATGGTCTCCTTTTGAAGGAAATAAGTTTTCTCATTCAATAGATCAAACTTTTGTAAATGGAATATTAGTATATTCTAATGACAATATTGTTTCAAATGAAATTGGAAAACGTTTGTTGTTTAATCGTAGATAATGAAAATAATAATTGTAATTTGTTTTTCTATTGCTTTATTTTCTTGCTCTGAAGGTATTAAAAGGGTTGGAATGCCTAATCAATTAATTCCTAAAGATACGATGGTGTTGATTATAAGAGATTTATCAATTTTAGAATCGCATGTTAAAAATAAATTTTCAGATATCAATCAAAATTATAAATCATTAAGAAAATCTGGACAGCTCATATTAGACAAATACAACATGGATACTACTCGATTTAATTCTTCAATGGATTATTATGGAAGTCGTCAAAATGAAATGCAAGCAATATATTCTCAAGTTTTAGATTCAGTTAATCGTGAATTGACAGAATTATCAGCAAAGTGACTTCGACAGGCTCAGTCACCTTTGCTGTCGTCACTTTTGCTGAGAGTTTTTTAACCTTTACTTTTATTTATTGTTGACTGAGTTTGTCGAACGTTGACTGAGTTTGTCGAAGTCAACATTTATTATATTTCCAATTTCGACTCTTCCCTTCGATGAGCCATTCGATAGCAGTTACAACTCTTTTTTCTCGTGTAACATCCGTTTTAGCCTCATTTATCCAATTGATATATTCTTTTCTATGGGAAGGGCTAAATTTTTCGAAAGAAAGTTTTGCATTCTCGTTCAGATCCAATGCTTCTTGTAAAATTATTGGAGTCACAATTTCTGTCATATCTTTTACGGCAGGCTTTTTTACGATTTTTGCTCCACTTTCTATCACTCGACTAGCTTCGATTAATAAACGAGTTAATATCTCATCATTAGGCAAATCATCAAAACAGGTTATTTTACCCAAATTCCCCATTCCATCTTCCCCTGTTGATTTTAAAACTTTGTCAGGATCATCCATGAGGGATGAAAACCAAAAACTAAAACTGCAATGATGTTTGAATGAGGCAAAACTACATAGATTGGATTTTTTGTATTCAAAATGGGGGAAGCTCCACTTTATAGTTTCATTCACTCCAGGAATTGTGGCGTGAATTAGCTTTCTTAAATATGTTAAAACAGGTTGAGCAAATTCGTGTGATTTCTCTATGTATAAATCAACTCTAGTATCTTTCATTTTATCTTAATTTTCTTTCGGGGTTATCTTTTAAAAAAGATTCCCATTTATTTCCTTTCATTTTATTGTGCTCTCCAACACCTTTTGAAAAATGGTGACAAACAGCTACAGCTAATCCATCAGTCGCATCTAAATACTTTGGCATATCTGTAAAATTAAGAATCGTTTGTAGCATGGAAGCAACTTGCTCTTTTGAAGCATTTCCATTTCCAGTAACAGCTTGTTTTATTCTCCTCGGTGTATATTCTTCAAAAGGAACATTGTTACTAAGGGATGCAGCAATTGCTACTCCTTGTGCTCTTCCTAATTTTAGCATAGATTGAACATTCTTTCCAAAGAAAGGAGCTTCGATTGCCATTTCATCTGGATTATACTCTTTTATGATCGAATCCAATCTTTCAAAAATTTTTTTTAATTTATCTGGATGTGTTGAAAGTTTGTTTAACTGTATGATACCGAAGTTGATAAGTGTTATTTTTTTTAATTTTATATGAATTAATCCATACCCTAGTACATTTGTACCGGGGTCAATTCCAAGAATTATTTTATCTTCAACCATTTAAAGTATACTTCGTTGGATAAAACTATAAAAAATAAAGGGATTTTGTTCCTGTTTTTCAAAATGATTCTCCTTTTTGGCGTCTCTTATTTGTTATACATTCAATTATCGAGTGTGAAATTAGAAGATTGGAAACTTTTAGAATTAAAACATTCCATTTTTTTAATCTTAAGTTGCTCATTGATTATAATAAACTGGGGAGCCGAATGGATAAAATGGACCAATATTTTAGATGTTATTCGTACAAAAACATCAATGAAAATAAATTTCAAAGCTTTCATGGCTGGTATTGCTACTGGACTGATAACGCCCAATATGATAGGAAATTTTCTTGGGAGAATTTATTATTTCAAAAAAGAATTTCGTCCATCGATTATTTTTATGACATTATTATCAAGTTTTTCGCAATTTTTCGCAAGTATTTTTTTCGGGTTACTTTCCCTCATTTTTTTAAATGAAACTCCTTTTGATTTAGATACAAAATTGATAATTATTATATTTATCTTTTTTTGTTTTACTCTATTGTTTTTGTATTTCAGATTTGAAAAATTAAAATGGAAATATTTAACACGTAAAAAACATTATTCTAGAGTTGTAGAGCTGTTAAAAATCAATAAAACGTTTAGATTTAAATTATTATCACTTAGTCTTGGTAGACATTTTGTTTTTACACTTCAATTTTGGTTAATGTTTAATGCATTTGAAGATGCCTTGAGTGTCGATTCATTTTTATGGATTTGGCAAATATTTTTCTGGACAACTTTAGTTCCATCTTTGTGGTTTGGTAAATTAGTAATTAGAGAATCGATAGCTTTGGTAGTATTAGGAAGTGTTGGTTATGGACAAGTTGAAATTTTAACAGCTTCCGTTTTAATTTGGGTAGTTAATTTAGCTTTACCTTCTTTATTTAGTGTTCTCATTTGTAAACAAAATAAATCTGAAGTTGGGTAATTTCCATTTAATATTCCTCTTAATTTATTCCTTATTAGGGATTTTTATTCTAATTGGATTAATAATTCATTTTAAAAAAGAAAAAAAGGAAAGTAAATTAAATACAAATAAATTCGATCTAAATGAGCTAACAGTTTTGGTCCCATTTAGAAATGAAAAATATAATCTAACTCAATTAATCGACTCAATTCAAAAACAATCTCAATTTCCATCTCAATTTATTTTTATTGATGATCATTCTACAGACGATGGAAAGGATGAAATTCAAAAATTAAACAATTCTATTCCTTGTCAGCTAATTTCGTTGCCTATAGATCAACAGGGGAAAAAGTCAGCTATTAGGAAAGGAATTCAATTAGTGAATACAAAGTATATATTAACTTTAGATGCTGATGTTGTTTTCAGCTCAAACTATTTTAAATCATTGCAAGATATTGAGGAAGTAGATATGGTTATTTTGCCAGTTATCATGAAAGGGGAGGGGAGTATTGAACGATTTTTCGAATTGGATTTCTCTCTCTCAAATGCAATAAATACTTCTATTTCAACGTTTAATCGTCCGTTTATAGCATGTGGAGCTAATTTATTGTTTAAAAAAGATTCTTTTCTTCAATTCGATAGTTACGAAAATCATAAAAAAACAGCTTCTGGAGACGATGTTTTTTTATTACGTGATTTTCAGAAAAGTAATTGTCTAATAAAAATAGAAACTAGAAAGACTACTGCTGTATATACAAAAGCTCCTTCATCAATTATGGCTTTTTTATATCAAAGACTTAGATGGATATCGAAAGGGGGAGAAGTGAATGATTATTTAAGTAATTTGATTGTTGTATTAGCTGGTTTATCTCATTTTGCATTTATGATAGGTTTTATTTTGATTGTTCAAGAAAAAAAATGGCTCCAACTCTTTGAATTCATTTTAATAAAATCGTTAATTGAAATAATTATTTTTTATTTGTATTTCAAAAATATAGGTCGATTAAAAACCCTCCTACTTTTACCTTTTTCTACTATCGTTTATCCGATTTACATATTAACATTATTGATATTATCTTATTTTATTCAAATAAAATGGAAAGATCGAGTCGTATAATCAAAAAGTGAACAAAAAAAAGGGACTAAAATAGCCCCTTTTTTCAATAAATTTTCAATGTTTAAAATTAGAAAGGTAGATCATCATCAGAACTTTCAACGATTGCTTGTGTTGTTGTCGTTGCGATAGGATCTAAATTCATTGCAGCTGGTCCTCCTTGAGGCATAGCGCTAGTACTAGCTCCTAGTTTGTCAATTCTCCAAGCCTCCAATGTATTGAAATACTTTACTTCACCTGTTGGACTAGTCCATTCACGACCACGAATATTGAAAGAAACTTCAATTTGATCATTCACTTGTACATTATCTAATAAAGAACATTTATCTTGCGTAGATTGGAACATGATATCTTGAGGATACATACTAGATGCATCTGTTATCACAAATTCTCTTTTTGCAAATTTTTCACTCACTTGAACAGTTGCATTTACAACTTTAACGATTCCGCTTAATTTAAACATACTTCTTGTTTTTTGATTGTTCTTTTTGTAATTAATTATTGAAAGAAAGCAATGTTAACCACGCTTCTTCCAATTTATTTTCTTTTAATAATTCTTTTGCCCTTTTATGTAATGATTCCTCTAATTTTACAGGTTCGTTTTCTAAAGATACAAATAAATCACTTAATTCTATCAATTTATATTCATTAACATCTGTTTCATTTGGAATTTCTTCAATTCCTGCCAAGTGACCTAGATCATTACCTGTCAATAGATTACTGTTTTTAATGTCATTTGGTAACCGATCAAAACCAATTCCACAAGTCGTAATTGGTTTCATAATTTCAAACATTGAACTCTTTTCTGCTCTGCAATACCAATTTCCACCCATTCTTGAAACCAAATCAATTTTATGTTGATCGATCATACCATTTTCATCTAACACTTTTTCGTCAATATGAATTTTTACAACTTCACAAATGATTAAATTTCCTGCTCCTCCTTCAGTTCCTAATTCAACTACTTCATTTACTTTACATTCAAATTGAACAGGAGATTCGGCAACCCTCATTGGTTTAATTAAGTCAGAAGCCAAAGGGGTAAATCCTGCTTTTTCAAACTCACTGATTCCTGGAGCATACGGAGAACTAGCCAAACTCATTTGATGAACTATCTCATAATTCACCACATTGATGACAACTTCAGGATTTATTTTTACATTTTTATAGGTATCCTTCGTTTCATTTGTTCTTCCACTTCTTGCAGGAGAAAAAATCATAATCGGAGGATTTGCGCTAAACACATTGAAGAAACTAAATGGAGCTAAATTGGTAATTCCATTTGCATCAATTGTAGAGGCAAAAGCAATCGGACGAGGACCAATAGCGCCTAATAGATACTGATGCAACTTCTGAACAGGAAGTGTTTTTGGATCAAGAGTTAACATATTTTCTTTTTTGTAGTGAACAAAGATAAGACGAATTTACATGCATTTCAATAGTAGTTTTTAGCACTTATTCACAATTTAAAGAAATCATTCCATCAATAATTAACACATTTAAAATCTTTTTAGTCTACATTCTTAAAAAAGACCTTATTTTTGGACTATTATTCTTCATTTATTTTTTAAATGAGAAAATTTTTAAAAAAAACAGTGGCATAAAATGAAAAAAATATTTACAATTTTTAGTCTTATTATTTTTATTTCTTCAATTTCGTTTGGGCAAAGGAATGTAAAAGATTCAATTATTGGTACTCCTTGGGTGGCTGTAAATTATGGTGCTAACTGGACATCAGGAGATTTATCTTTAAAGTATAATTATTTTAATCATCTTGGTATAATGGCGGGGTATAAAACTTCTAAAAACTGGTTTTGGGGAATAGATGGTAACTTTATGTTTAGTGATAACGTGGATATCAATGGAATGTTCGACGGTCTAACGGATGAAAAAGGAAATATTACAGATGTTAATGGAGATATAGCAACAGTTGTTGTTGCTGCAAGAGGCTTAAATATTAATCTTGCTGTCGGAAAAGTTTTTCCTGTTTTAAGTCCTAATAAAAATTCAGGTTTTTTTATTCATGGAGGTGTTGGTTTTCTTGCTCATAAATACAGAATTGCAACACAAGATCAAGTTATTCCTCAAATTGAATTAGAGTATAAAAAAGGGTATGATAGACTTAGTTTAGGTCCAAATTTTCATGAATTTTTAGGGTATGCGTTTATGGCAGATAGAGGTTTAATCAATTTTTATGGTGGATTTTATGCACAACAAGGATTAACAAAGAATTTTCGAACTATCTTTTTTGATCAACCAGATGTTCCTGTTTCAACAAAAACAATGCTTGACTTACAGGCAGGGCTTAAAATAGGCTGGTTCATTCCTATTTATAAAAGAAAACCAAAAGATTATTACTTCGATTGATGCATATACTCTACAATATAGGTATTATAATTTATGGATGTCTTTTGCGATTTTCGTCGCTTTTTCATGATAAGGCGAAACTTTGGGTTAGCGGTCGGAAAGATCTATTTAAGAAATTACCAACTGTTTCAAATCAAAAAACATATTGGTTTCATTGTGCATCTTTAGGAGAATTTGACCAAGCTTTACCTGTGATAAATTTATTAAAGGAACAGGATTCGTCCGTTTATATTGTTGTAACTTTTTTTTCTCCATCTGGGTATTTACATTTTCACAAAAGAAATCATAAAGCAGATTATGTTTGTTATCTTCCATTAGATACACCTTCCAATGCGAAGAAATTTGTAACACATTTTTCTCCAGAAAAAACATTTTTTGTGAAGTATGAATTTTGGGCGAATTATATTTTTGAAGTCAAAAAATCAGGAGGAAAACTTTATTCTATAAGCGCTTTGTTTCGTCAAGATCAGTGTTTTTTTAAAAAATCAGGTAGTTTTTTTCGTACTATCTTAAAGCAATTTGATTTGTTTTATGTTCAAAATAAAGTTTCTGCCGATTTACTTCAATCAATTGGGATTTCAAATTATGAAATAACCGGAGATACTCGATTTGATAGGGTGATTGAAAATAAAAACAATCTTCAAGGAAATCCAATTTTACAGAATTTTCTTGGAGGCGAAAAAGCGTTTATTGTTGGTAGTTCATGGCCTGAAGATGAAGATCTCGTGATCCCTCTAATAAATAATGGGACAATAATAGAAAAAATAATTATTGCTCCTCATGATGTATCTGAAATTCACATTCAAAACATCATTAAAAAACTTCAATTTCCATTTATTCGGTATTCAGAACTAGAAAAAAATAATCATTTTAAAGACGAAAAAATAATTATCCTTGATACCATTGGAAATCTAGCTAACGCATATTCGTATGGTTCTTATGCTTATGTTGGAGGTGGTTTTTCAGGAAGTTTGCATAATATATTAGAACCAGCGGTTTTCGGTCTTCCAGTAATATTCGGTCCAAAACACAAGAGGTTTCCTGAAGCGGAAATGTTTATAGAATTAGGGATTGGTTTCTCAATTCAAACAACAGATGAATTGAAATCTATAATAAATAAAATTAAAATGAACAAAGCTGAATTGAAATCAAAAACGATTCATTTTGTAAATCAACAAGCTGGGGCATCTTTGAAAATTGTGAATTCTATCTAAATTCATTGTTAAATTTTTCCAACCATTTATTAGATGAAATCGTTATGACTAATGGGGATTTATCATCTAAATTAAATGAAAAGAAAATTAATAATTTTTAGTCTTGTACTTTTTCTAGTTGCGGATTTTACTTTTGCTTTTTTGCAATTTTACAACATGCCATTAGATGGTGATATGACTGGTGGAATTATTCCTGCTTCTGATGTAAAATCTGTGTTAAATAGTCCACTTGGGTTTGACGTTTTTATTAAACATAAAAATTATCCTAATCCAAATCGTTATTTCAGTCATGCTTCTTTTAAATTGTATTTCAGTACAGTTCCCTTTTTTATACAACGATTTACAGATCCTATAACAAGTCTTTATTTATCTTGCGCAATTGTAAAGTTATTTTTATTAATGGGGTTAATCTTTGTTTTTTCTTGTTTTATTAACCGATTTAATGGAATTTTTAATCTTTATTTTCTGAAAATAATGGTTTTTATAACTCCATTATTTCAATTAAATTATTACAAAATGGATATAGCTATTATAGATAAGTCAACTCTATATTGTTTTTTTTATGCAATACCTTTTTTATTTTTTCTGCTTTATTTAATGCCTTTTGTTAAATCTCTTTTCTTGCAAAATAAGGAGAGTATTCCTTTCTTTATTAAAATTTTTTGGATTCCTTTTGCTTTAGCTATTTCACTTAGTAGCCCTTTAAATCCAGGAATTTCTTTGGTTTTTTCTTTGATTATTTTCGGGGTCATTTTTTTTAAAAATTTTAAATCGAATTTAGATACCAACTTTTTTCATAAATTATATTTTTCATTTAAATCGATTCCAAATTACTATTGGTTTTATTTAGTACCACTTTGTGGATAATCCAGTCGCAACTGTGCCACGCTTTCCAATGATATAGTGCCAGTGTTTCCAGTCGCAATTGTGCCAATTTTGGGAAATAATTTAGCAATTTCCCAATCGCAATTGTGCCAGTGATTCCAGTCGCAATTGTGCC
>OBEQ010455654.1_pt1 | contig 16038 bp, 10 predicted proteins | sample 1670901 | NCBI WGS metagenome assembly OBEQ01 (sample SAMEA104232315, study PRJEB22302) | groundwater metagenome | biome: forest; feature: aquifer; material: groundwater | place: USA | collected 2011-08-07 | depth 5.4 m
ACTACAAACCCTGAAATACGGCCCTTTTCGAGGTCAACAAATCAGCAAAAGAGTTCTGGAATTGGGAGCTTAAGCTACCGCGAAAATCGGTGATAAATAAAAAAGATCCACTAGGCTTGATGGAGGATGCGCAATGTATGGCGGCATGTCGTGTTGGATATTTTATTACTTGTGCAATGATCTGCGATGTTTTCCTTGAGACACCTCCACTGTGGTTAGCTTGTAATATTGCGTGCCTCGCGTGGAGCGAAAATAAATGTACGGAACTGTGCGGATGTAAGAAGAAACGATGAAATGGGAAAATATTAAGAATAAATTACCGCTGAAAAAGAGGTGGCAGCGATACACAATTGGAATATTTTTAGTTTTCCATATTGTAATGGTAAATCTCCGCACAATATACAAGGAAATGAGTTATATCGATTTGATAATTTATTCTTGTTACGGTTTATTCTTAATCATTTTTACCTGGATCTATTTTAAGCATCCACAAAAGTTTAGAGATTGACGATGACCACTAACGGTTTTTTGAGAAACAAATACGAATTCTTAATGTTTTCCTCAACAGTCATTCCATTTGTCTTTTTTACTCTCACTTTTAAACTTAATTCCAATGTGGTCGATGGCTCATTAGCAGTTGCATTGATTTTATTATGGTCAATCTTAGGAATCATTTTTCTGCGTGAATATGTTAGGAAGGCAACAATAGCGCTCCTTCTCTTTGGCTATTTCATACTGGCGAGCGGTTTCATTTTGAAAGCTTTTTCTCATGCAGGGTTGTTCTACTCCCTCATTCTTAATCTATTGGCAACTTCCTATATTTTATGTCTGCCATATAAGTTAGGCATTCCCAAGAGTAAAACATCAGTTCTCACTGGCATGATAACAATTATATGGTTTCTACTTTCGACTTGGCTTGCTCCCAAAGATAGTATGAATGGAATGTCTTTCCTCTTTTTTTTCCTCTCATTATTTCTAATTTTGCTGCCCATAAGGTTATTAATGAACCTTCTTCTGAAAAGAGAGAAAGAAGAATCATCGGGATCAGTCCTACACAAGTGACAAATAATGGACCTTTATACAAGTACTTTCAAGGACATAAATGACTGATTAGAGGGGGATGGGAAATGCATAATGAATCGCTGATCAAGGCAGCAAGGGGGCTGGTTGTTATGATTTTCATCATGGCAGCAGCAGGCACCGCATTCGCCGAGCCGGTCACCTATACCTACGACACAACGAATCGTCTCATCTATGCAAACGACAACGGCACGCTTATAGAATATGTCTACGACAAAGTGGGCAATTTACAGCAGCTGATGAAGCGTTACATCGTCACGTCAAACCCTTCCTCAAAGGACTTCGGCGGCGTAAACGTCGGTGCCACATCGGCGGCACAAACCTTCACTGTAACGAATGCCGGGACCCAATCCGTCACGATAAGCACCGTGGGCTTGACCGGCACCGATGCCTCATCATTTACGATGACTGCCAATACCTGTGCGGGAAGCACACTCGCTCCTTCGGCTACATGTACTTTACAGGCCACTTTTTCTCCTTCAACGATGGGGAACAAAAGCGCAAACATCTCCATCTCCTTCAGTAGCCCCGCTGCCCTTACGCTAAGCATCCCTCTTAGCGGCATCGGGCTTGCAACTCAAATTTCGGTATCGCCGACTGCGCTTTCCTTCGGCAATGTCGCCGTTACAACGACATCCGCTGCTCAAACCGTCACTATCTCAAACTCGGGCACCGCAAACCTCCTCATCGGAACGCTGTCCTTTGCCGGCTCAAATGCCGCGGAATTTCAAATCGTGGCGCCTGACCCATGCAGCGGCCATACCGTTGCTCCTGCCGGCACCTGCTTTGTGCAGGTGGTCCTCACGCCCGCAACTGCCGGTGCTAAGAATGCGAGCTTGTCGATCCCATCCAATGACAACGCAAGTCCCACTGTTACGGTTAGCTTAAGCGGTGCCGGAACGTCGTATGTGAGAATCCTTCGAACACAACCCGCTTATTTCGTAACACTCCAGGCCGCCTATAATGCCGCAGCCGATAGCGAAGTCATACAGCTTCAGGCCACTACCCTTGTCGAAGACATCACCTTTAACCGTAACATCTCCGTGACGGTCGATGGCGGGTATGACGCTAATTTTACGTCCAACGGCGGTGGGATGACACTTATCAGAGGATCGATACGCACCAGCGCGGGCTCCGCAAGGATGAGAAACATGCGGACCGTCCAATAGTTCGAGCTTGAAGGTCATACTGAAATGAAACAGACAACTTATATAACGGAGGAAAAATGGGAAAAAAGATCGTCGGCATGGTATTCGGATTACTTATGATTGCGGTGAACGCCTTCGCTGCTAACGGGGACTTTATTGTGGATGGAAATCTCGGTGTCGGCACAACTGCTCCGGGAGCCAAAATGGAAGTCTCAGGCAATATAAAGCTGTCAGGCACCTCGCCGACCTATACAATTACTAACGTGAACACACCGGTCAACAGTAGCGACGTGGCCACAAAATCGTATGTGGATGCAGCAGGTGTCAGAAGCACAACAGGTGTAAACGGCGGTGTTGTCTTAAATGGTACCTTTAGCCTGACTGGAAGTGCGGGCGTATATCAGGATACCGGGCTGTCTGTTCAGTTGCCTTCTGGCGGTACTTATTTTTTGAGCGGCAAAGTTCGGGCGGCATGGCAGGTGAACAATTCAGGTTCCGGGTCAAATATCGCGCCGACGATGACGGGTTTTAATACTCCCTCGCCTAACGTGGTAAGTTCTTCGGGCGAATATGGGAGTCCATTTAATACGTGGAATTTATTCGACCATAGCACCAGTGGATATGAAGCGTTGATTAATGTAGCGACCGGGTATGTCCAACTGGATCTTGGAAGTGGGCACTCGTTGTCGGTGCCCTCATATTCGATCACCGGAGTAAACTCTGCCCATGCGTCAGTGGGTGCGAATGCAAAAAATTGGAATATCAGCGGATCAAATGACGGTACAAATTGGACCGCGCTGGATACGCAGACTAATCAAACCGGATGGGCGAGTCTGGAGGTGAGGACCTTCACGATAAGCGCTCCTGCTTCATATAGGTATTATAGATGGAACATTACCGCTAATAACGGCGCGAGTTATGCGGGGGCAATGGAATTGGCGTTACTTTCTAATGGGGATGCTTTCGGTAAAATATCTTGCAGGCTGTATGATGTGACAACCAACACACCTTGTGGGGGTAGTACGTTAGTAACGTATAGTACTCTTTATGGTACGACAGTTCAGACAACTGCTCCCATGGATACTATTTATACGACAACTGGACCAGACCAGATACTTTTACAGTGCAGCAGGAATATGCCGGTTGGGGGATGGGCGTTAAGTAATCTGATGTCTGATGTGGACGGAGAAACAGCGATTAGATATATTCAGTTACAATAGTGCACCTCCGCATGGAAATCTTGAACCTTTTAGCTATGAGTCCGGCGTGATGTGGCTGAAACAAACGCCTTGAGGCTTTTACTGGTAGCGTCTGATACTGGATGAAATTGTCCGGTCCCGCTACCTTCCAATAAGTTGAAAGTATCAAAGGGGGCAATTTATCGACTCCCGATACAGTCCTGCAGAGAAAATGCACTATCAAGTGACACGACACATGGTAAAATATTAAATAAGTCCACTTTTGACGTTACAGGAGGTCACCATTTTGCTTTTATCCATGCTGCTTGCGGCATCTTTGATGGTCGATGCGCTCCACCCTTTGTCACCAACAGCTACAGAGACTGTTATTGTTAATGATCAGGACAAGGCTGGAGAAAAACAGCTGGAAAAAAGTAAGCATGAAGTCCCCATGACAAAACCTGTGGTCACCAAACACAAGGTGACCGCGGGGGGAAGGGAAATGAGCTACACTGCAACGGCAGGTCAACTGCCGATAATGAATGATGCCGGCGAAACTGAGGCACAAATCTTTTTTATTGCTTACGCTGTCAACAACAATTCAGCTCCCGGCAGCAAGAGGTCTCTCTTGTTCGTATTTAACGGTGGGCCCGGCGCTTCTGCAGTCTGGCTACACCTCGGCGCTGTAGGTCCCCGTCGCGTCCAGATGCTTGCAGACGGCAGTATGCCACCGCCGCCGTACGTGCTTGTGGACAATGAGTTCACCTGGCTGGATAAGGCCGACCTTGTCTTTATAGACCCGGTTGGCACGGGCTATAGTCGGGCAGTCAAGCCTGAACTTATCAAAAAGTTTGCCTCAGTGTCGGGCGATATAGATTCGGTGGGCAGATTTATAAGGCTTTATCTGACACAGTATGAGCATTGGAGTTCGCCGCTGTTCTTGGTGGGGGAAAGCTATGGGACGTTCCGTGCCGCCGGCCTGTCGGAGTATCTGATTGAGCATGGCATCGCCCTAAACGGGATTATCATGATCTCTTCCGTAATGAACCTGCAGACCATCTCTTTTGATCACGGCAACGACCTCCCGTATGTTTTGTCGCTCCCCAGTTACACTGCGACGGCTTGGTATCACAAAAAGCTTGCGCCACAAACCGACCTGGACAAGACCTTGGAAGCAGTAGAAGTTTGGACTGAAACTGATTATTTAACGGCCCTTGGCAAGGGGGACCGACTGTCGTCCGGGGAGCGGGAGACTGTAGTGGGAAAGCTGGCAGAATTTACAGGGCTTGATCAGACCTTTATCGATAACCGCAACCTGCGCATTGATCGTAAAAGTTTTGTGAATGAGCTTCTTCGGAAACAGGGGCGCGTGGTCGGATACATGGATAGTCGTTTTACCGCTCCGAACCTTGATCCGGCGGAGCCTTCCGGTTTTGATCCGACAGTCGCGACAATCCGGCCGCTCTTTACGGCTACGTTCAACGATTATGTCCGTGGTGAACTCGGGTTCCGGTCTGATTTGGAGTACTTCACTTTGGGTGGCGGTATCGGGCACTGGGACTGGGAGGCAAAAAACAGCTATGCCGATGCCAGTGATAACTTACGGAACACCTTTGCCAAGAACCCCTACATGAAACTGTTTATAGCGACAGGCTGCTTCGACCTGGCAACGCCTTATTTTGCGACTGAATATACTTTGTCACACATGGGGCTGACACCAACTCTCAGGGCCAACATCACGACGCGCAGATACCGGTCAGGGCATATGATGTATTTGGACGGCGACTCTATTTCCCAACTAAAGCGTGATGTCTCGCAGTTTATAAGCAGTACCCTGGCAGTGCATTAGCATCACAACTGCCGCCTGTCAACGCGCTATTGCCATAAACGCAAGTGAGGATGGGCCTGCAAAGCCGTTGACCGCAACCGCTGAAAAGTTGGGTGGTGTCCTATTAGGACATTACCCCAATTTGATTAGTTCAGGCCCGGCATGATACATTTTATTAATGGGCAATAAAGAGTTATGGTTTTTTCTCTTCTTTTGCGGGGTACTCCTTTTTAACTGGCCTTTTCTTGAGATCTTCGACCTTTCTCTTCCCTATTATTTATTCGGTGTTTGGGGTGCCCTGATCATTGTCCTCGGCATGGTTGTCAAGAAGATGAATAAGCAGAGTAGCGGGCGTGTTTAAGGGCTGGCTCCTTTTTATCTTTATCCTCGGTTATCTGAGCCTGCTCTTCCTTGTCGCATATTATGCCGACAGGAGGGAGAAGGCCGGAAGGAGCATAGTATCCAACCCGTATGTCTATGCGCTTTCGATGGCCGTATATTGCACTTCGTGGACCTTTTACGGGAGCGTCGGCAAGGCGGCCACGTCCGGTTTGTCCTTCCTCACTATTTATCTTGGACCTACGCTCATGGCCTCTTTATGGCTGGTCGTCCTGAGAAAGATAATTATCATAGCGAAGGAGAACAGGATCACTACTATTTCCGATTTCGTCGGGTCCCGCTACGGCAATTCCATTTTCCTGTCGGCCCTTGTCGCGATTGTTGCCGTGGTGGGAATCACCCCTTATCTCGGGCTTCAGATCAAGGCCATTATCAAGACCTTTACCATTCTCGCCGGGGAGACGAAAGGGAGTGCCGTGGCGGGATGGTTCATAACGCTGATCCTCGGAATCTTCGCCATAATTTTTGGGGCGAGAAGACTCGATTCATCGGAGAGGCATGAAGGTCTTATCTTTGCAATTGCATTTGAATCAATTGTAAAACTCCTCGCCTTCCTGCTGGTCGGGGTCTTCGTTACGTACGGCATGTTCGACGGGTTTTCCGACATTTTCACAAGGATAAAAGACTCGGAATACAGTGAACTGCTTTATCTCGGCACGACCGTCGGTTACAAGGAATGGGCATCGCTTCTTTTTTTGTCCATGATGGCGATCATGTTCCTGCCGCGGCAGTTCCATGTTGCCGTAGTAGAGAACTCCGATGTCTCGCATGTATCGAAGGCGATGTGGCTGTTTCCTCTTTATCTCTTCCTCATTAATATTTTCGTGATCCCGGTTGCCTTCGGCGGCCTTCTTCTCGGCGGAAGCCAGGCGAACGCGGACAATTTCGTGCTTTCTATCCCCCTCGGGCAGAATGCGTCCCTACTTGCCCTGATCGTTTTTATAGGGGGTTTTTCTGCGGCAACCGGCATGGTGATTGTCGAATCCCTGGCTTTGAGCACGATGGTGATGAACAATCTGGTGATGCCTGCGATATACAGGTTCAACACGATGAAAGGATTCCCTGTCATTATACTGAACCTGAAGAGGGTTATAATCCTTGTCTGCGTTTTTTTAGGCTATTTTTTCGCGGTTTCGGTTGGTGAATTCTATAGTCTTGTCGATATAGGCCTGAAGTCTTTCGAGGCTGTGACCATATTTGCGCCGGCGATGATACTCGGGCTTTTCTGGAAGAGAGGAAACAAGAAAGGGGCCTCAGCCGGTATCATCGCGGGTTTCGCCGTATGGTTCTATACCCTTTTGATGCCTGCGCTCTTAAAATCAGGCGTCATTACCGAAAAAGGCCTGTTCGGCTATTTGCTTCATTCCGAGATGCTTAACCCCCATGCGCTCTTCGGGGTGAAAGGGTTCGATAAATGGAGCCACTCTCTCTTCTGGGGTCTCTTCTTTAATCTGGCTTTTTACATAGGGATTTCGATTTTTACGCGTCAGAATGAAGAGGAGCAGAAACAGTCTCTGCTGTTCGTTGATTTCTATTCCCCGAAGATGCTTCCTTCAAAGGGCAATTACAGTATCCAGCAGATCACCGATGTCCTCGGGCAGTATATAGGGAGGAGGGAATCGCTGGAGATCGTAGACCATTTTATCGTGCGCAACGCCATACGGAGAGAATCCATCTCCCGCCAGGAACTTATAAGACTGAAAGATGAGGCAGAGAGAGTTTTGTCAGGGGCTCTCGGCTCGGCGATATCGACGATCATCTTCGAGGACAAGTTGACCCTTACGGAGAGTGAGAGGGGGGAACTTTCGAGCTCGATAAAGCAGATAACCGAGACGCTGAGATTGTCAAGACAGGAACTTGCCGAGGCAAACAGGAACCTGGCTTACCTCAAGGAGTTCAGCGAAAACATCATCGAGAGCGCTCCTTTGGGAATCGTTACCATTGATTCTGCATTGATGGTGAGATATTGGAACAAAGAAATCGGCAGTATGACGGGGATAAGGAAGGGGGAAGCCTTCGACCGGCCGGTGACTGAACTTATGCCCTGGGTCTCGAAGGAAGTTTTTATGCAGAACGAACAGAGAGAGATGACCGTGCAAACGCCTTCCCTGCAGACGTTCAAGATAAATATCAGCCCCTTCAAGGACCCTTCGGGAGGGTTTGTCGTCATCTTGGAAGACATTACGGAAAAAAAGAAGATGGAGGAACAGCTCCTGCAGGCGTCAAAGCTTGCAAGCATCGGAAAATTGACCGCCGGCATCTCTCATGAAATCGGCAATCCCCTTGCGTCGATATCCTCGCTTGTCCAGGAGATCAGGTCCCTAAAGACGGGGACGTTCGGTCACGCTCTTTACGAAGGCGCGGTGACGGAATCGAATGATGAGCGGGCGGGAGCGGCCACGGAAGACAACCGGTTTCTTGAGGAGTCGCTTAGAACGATCAACAACCACATAGAACGAATCGCCAAGATAGTGCGCAGTCTGAGCGATTTTGCAAGGACTTCATCTCGTGAAAAAATCAGGTCGAACATTTCCGAGATCCTGGACAGGACAGTCAATCTTGTGAGATACGACAAGAGGTTTAAGAACATCCGTCTTGTCTCCAACATCGAGCCTATACCGGCTTTGAGGATAAACCCCGATCGTGTGCAGCAGGTATTTCTGAACCTTATGCTAAACGCGATAGACGCGATGCCGGAGGGAGGTGAACTTACCGTCTCTATGAAACAGAAAAGGGGCTCAGTCGAAATTGTCTTTAGCGACACCGGCGTCGGCATCGACGAGGTGATCATGGACAGGATATTCGATCCTTTCTTTACCACAAAGCCCTTCGGCAAGGGTACGGGCCTCGGCCTTAGTATATGCTATGGTATTATCAGGGAGCATAACGGCACTATCTCTGTGAAGAGCAAGAAGGCCGGGGGAACGACCTTTACGATCAAACTTCCGGTGGAAGAATGAGGGCGCCGTCAAGGTGGTACCCGGTTATAATAAAGAAATTCAAGTGGGAATTACGGCGTGACAATGTCTGAAAGATTACTTATCATCGAAGATGAGGAGACCCTGCGGGAGTCTCTGAAGCGCGTTTTCCTCCGGGAAGGGTACGAGGTGGACGTTGCCGATAGCTGCGAGACCGCGCTGAAGATGACGGATGGCAGGATCTACGACCTGATAATCACGGACATCATCCTGCCGGGAATGAACGGCATCGAGCTTCTCAAGAAGTGCAGGGAACAGACTCCCGAGCAGTTAGTGATTGTTATAACTGCATATGCCTCTCTGGAGACCGCTGTGGAGGCGCTGCGGGCCGGTGCCTACGATTATATCGTTAAGCCTATTATCCACGAGGAGATTAAGCGGATAGTAAGAAATGCCCTCCGGGAAAGGTCGCTGCGTACCGAAAATGCTATTTTGAAGAAGCAGATAGAAGAGCGGTATGATTTTGAAAAAATTATAGGAGAAAGCCGGGTGATCACTGATTTGATCGGCGAGGTAAAGAAGATCGCCGACGCCAGGAGCAATGTGCTTGTCCTGGGTGAGACCGGAACTGGAAAGGAATTATTTGCAAGGGCTATACACTTCAACGGCTCAAGGAGAGACAATCCTTTCGTGCCGATAAATTGCAGTGCCATACCGGAAAACCTTTTGGAATCCGAACTTTTCGGATACGTCAAGGGTGCGTTTACGGGTGCAGTAAATTCGAAGAGGGGTCTCTTCGAGGAGGCAGACGGGGGGACAGTTTTTCTCGATGAGATAGGAGACCTTAGTCTTTCCCTCCAGGCGAAGCTGCTTAGGGTGATCGATGACCACGAGATCAGGCCATTGGGCGGGGTGCAGACCAAAAAGGTAGACATAAGATTCATTACTGCGACCAATAAGGAGATAACCGGAGCGGTCAGGGAGGGTTCATTCAGGGAAGACCTCTTCTTCAGGATCAATGTCATGATGCTTAGGCTGCCTCCTTTAAGGGAGCGCAAAGAGGACATAATCATCCTTACCAGGCATTTTTTGGACAGATACGCCGCTGAAATAGGCAAGAACGTGAAATTCATCGACGATGCTACGCTCAAACTCCTTACCGGATACTACTGGCCGGGGAACGTAAGAGAATTGCAGAACATAATAGAGCGGGCAGTGCTTATTACGGAGAACAATACGATCTTTCCCGAACATCTGCCGGAGGGCATGAAGGGGGCCTCTACTTTTTCTTCGGAATCGATCGAAAAAGCTCTGTCTATTGAGGATTATACGAAAGAATTCATATTGAGGTACCAACACACCTATGGGGAGCAGAAACTTTCAAGCTTGCTTGGAATAACAAGAAAGTCTTTGTGGGAGAAGAGAAAGAGATGGGGAATTCCAAGAAAATAGCAATATGTTACCATAATATACATTTTTGAGATTGTCCGTAACCTTTTGTAACACTAAAAAACCTCTTGAAAATAAAGGGTTTTTTAGTTTAACTGCCGGCTGTGCTACATAAAGTAGCGTCGTTTTTTTGGCCTAAATCCTGGACTTTATTCTACCCTGAGAAAACAACTTTAACTATCCTCTTTAACCCTTTTGAAATAAAAAGAAAACTCACTTTTTTTGCTTCTTGGTTGACCTTAGGCATATTGATTGCAGTTTACCAATTATGTTGATTACAGAAAATGTTATAGATTTCTTAAGAAATGTGCCGCCTTTTCAGTTTCTGGACGACAGCTCGTTACGCAACATCGCTGCAAACGTCTCGATGGAATTTTACCCTAAGGGAACAACTATTCTTCACCAGGACGGGCCCCCCAGTGAATATCTGAGGATTATCAAAAAAGGGGGGGTGAAGGTCTTCATTACGCCGGATAAGGGCGAGGAGGTCCTGATCGATTACAGGAGTGAAGGCGACTCCTTCGGGCTCCTCTCCCTGGTCGGCGGCGACAAGTCCAGGGCAACCGTGGTTGCTGTCGATGACACCATCTGCTATCTGGTCAGCAAGGACATCATGCTGAGACTGGTTGATTCTCATCCCTTCTTTACGGAATTCTTTTTAAAGTCTTTCCTGAATAAGTTTATCGACAAGACGTATCAGGAGATGCACAACAAGAGTCTCCTTTACGGGGGGTGCGACAAACCCCTCTTTACGACCCCTGTAGGAGAGGTCGCCACAAAGAAGGTCATGACAGCGCCTCAGGAAATCACCATTAGACAGGGCGCCGAGATGATGTCTCATAACAAGAACAGTTCGCTTGTACTGGTCGATGGAGAAGGAGTGCCGACCGGTATCGTTACGGACAGAGACCTCAGGGACAAGGTGGTGTCCAAGGGCAGGTTGGTGACGGACAAGATAAGCAGCATAATGAGCGTCTCTCTCATAAAAACGGAGGCACGTGATTACTGTTTTGAGGCCTTGCTCAAAATGATACGGTATAACATACACCATCTTCTTGTAGTCGACGAGGGGAGGCTGAAGGGGATCGTGACGAACCATGATCTTATGATGCTTCAGGGGACTTCCCCGATATCGCTGGCAAGGGACATAGAGAGTCAACAGAGCGTCGAAGGACTTGTCCCGGCCGCAAAGAAGACGAACGAGATCATAGGTCTTCTGCTTAAGGAGGGGGCCAAGGCAAGCAATATCACCAGGATCATTACTGAGATAAACGACAGGCTCCTCAGAAAAATACTGGAGATCGCAGAAAAAGAGCTCGGAAGGCCCCCTTTGAGGTACTGCTGGATCATCTTCGGCAGCGAGGGCCGGAAAGAACAGACCTTCAGGACAGACCAGGACAATGCCATTATCTATGAAGACCCCCTGAGCGAGGGCGAAGAGACCGAAGCAAAGACCTATTTCACTGTTTTTTCGGCTTTTGTCCGGGACAGTCTTTTGAAATGCGGTGTTCCCCGCTGCCCTGCCAATTATATGGCCAGCAACCCCGAATGGTGCCAACCCCTGAAGGTATGGAAGAGGTATTTCTCTGCGTGGGTATATTCACCCACACCCGACGCGGTCATGAAGTCCCTTATATTCTTCGACTTCAGGCCTTTGTATGGTGATTTGACCCTCGCCGAATCTCTTCGGGACTCCCTCAACGCTCTCCTTGAAGGACAGATGATATTTCTCGGATACATGGCAAACATGATCATAAAAAACACGCCGCCTGTGGGGTTCTTCAAGTCATTTATTGTTGAAAAAGGAGGGGAGCATAAGAATGAGCTCAATCTGAAGGTCAAAGGCATAGCCCCTCTCGTAGATATGGCGAGACTTTTCAGTCTCGAAAAGGGCCTCAGGGAGACGTCTACTATCGAAAGACTGTCGCTGTTGAGAGAGAGACATACTATCGTGAAGGAATTCGCCGACGAGCTTGAGCATGCCTTCGAGTTCATTATGCTCCTTAGGATACAGCATCAGTTCGAGCAGATCGAAGCAGGGGAGGAGCCGAATAATTTTATTAATCCCAACAGACTGAGCAACCTCGAAAAGAGGATGATGAAGGAATCCTTTAACCTCATAACCAGGATGCAAAACATTATCATCGAGCGGTACAAGCCGCTTATCTGGTGAGAAGACAGAAGATGAGTATTCTTAAGGATAGGGCACAAAATGGGGGAAAAGGCGGCGCTATAGAAGAAGCGCGCTATCTCGTGATCGACACCGAACTTACCGGACTTAACAGCCGAAAGGACTCTATCGTCTCGGTGGGGGCGGTGAGGATGAAAGGCGGAAGGATAGACCTCAGCGACACTTTTTACAGGGTGATAAATCCCGAAACCAGTCTGACCGCGGAGAGCGTGATAATCCACGGAATTATGCCGTCCGATGTGCTGCTGAAGCCGGACATAAGCACGGTGCTTGGAGAGTTTCTCGATTATTGCGGGTCTGATATCCTGGTCGGATTTTGCGTAAGTATCGACGTGGAATTTCTGAACAGGGAGACGAAAAGATTATTTGGCGCTCCGATGGGGAACCAGATCATAGACATTTATCCGCTGTTCGAATGGATGCTGAGGAAAGGGGGTTTCAGGGAAAGGGAAGGGGCGGCCTTGCCGCATCGCTATCAACTGTATGATATGGCGAGATACTTCGACATCGAGGTGAACGGGGCGCATAACGCAATGATTGACGCCTTCATAACGGCTCAAATATTCCAGCGGCTTATCCCTGTTCTCAGTAGGGCCGAGATAAGAAAAGCCGAGGATCTGGTGAAACTCACTAAGAATTTCAAAGGGGGTGATCAGAATACTATATCCTGCAACATCAGTAACTTTTAGGGCGCAAGCTGCATTTTTGCAGCAGACCACATAAAAGGAGGTAATGGATATGAGCAGCAAGAAGACTGTCCACGAAATTCTTGAAGACGAGGAGTTTAAATCGTTGTCCGGTCAGAAGAATACCATATCGGTTATTCTGACGATACTGGAACTCGTACTTTACTTCGGCTTCATCGGCCTCATCGCCTTCAACAAGCCGTTTCTGGCGCAAAAACTGTCCGGGGAAGGCGCAGCGACAATAGGCATCCCCATAGCGGTGGGGACCATCCTCGGCTCTTGGGTGTTAACCGGGATATATATCTTTTGGGCGAACAGCAAGTACGATGAGCAAGTAAGAAATATCAAAGACAGAATAGGAGGATAACGATGCCACAAGCGGCTCAGACAGCACAGACTATGATAGGGCAGGCGAACCCGACTGCGATAATGTTTTTCGTACTTTTCGTCATAAGTACACTGGGCATTACCTGGTGGGCGGCAAAGAGAACAAGGACCACGAAAGATTTCTATGCTGCAGGCAGAAGCATTACCGGATTCCAGAACGGACTGGCCCTCGCCGGAGACTATATGAGCGCGGCGTCGTTCTTGGGTATAGCCGGTCTCGTTTCGACAAAGGGATACGACGGGCTCATTTACTCGGTAGGATGGCTGGTCGGATGGCCGATCATCATGTTCCTCATCTCTGAACCACTTAGGAACCTCGGGAAATATACATTTGCGGACGTCGTCGCCTACCGCCTGAATCAGAGGCCGATCAGGGCTGCGGCTGCGGCCGGCTCCCTCGTCGTCGTTCTGACCTACCTTATCGCACAGATGGTCGGCGCCGGAACCCTTATCAAGCTCATGTTCGGCCTTCCGTTCGAGCTTGCCATCATAGTCACAGGTTCGCTCATGATCATGTATGTCATCTTCGGCGGAATGATCGCCACTACCTGGGTCCAGATAATCAAGGCCGGTTTGCTCTTGGGTGGCGCGACGCTTCTCGTTTTGCTGACTTTGAACAAATTCAATTTCAGCTACGCCAACCTCTTCAATCAAGCAGCCGCTGCGACGCCGGCCGGGCAGAAATTTCTTGAGCCCGGCGGTTTGGTCACGAGCCCGATCGACGCCTTCTCACTCGGCCTCGCACTTATGTTCGGAACCGCGGGACTTCCCCATATCCTCATGAGGTTCTATACGGTGCCTGACGCGAAGGCAGCAAGAAAATCGGTTTTTTATGCTACGGGTTTTATCGGCTATTTCTACATACTTACCGTGACCATCGGTTTTGGTGCAGCAGTACTCGTCGGCCAGAAGGTAATTATGGGCATTGACAAGGGCGGCAACATGGCCGGACCTCTTCTCGCAGAGGCCCTAGGAGGAAACCTTTTCCTCGGGTTCCTGTCAGCCGTTGCATTTGCAACGATACTTGCGGTTGTTTCCGGCCTTACCCTCGCCGGCGCATCGGCCTTTTCGCATGACCTATTTGTCGGCGTTATAAGGCACGGCAAGGCGTCGGAGAAGGACGAGGTCAAGGTGGCTAAGATAGCTACCGTGGGGCTTGGTGTTACTGCTATACTCCTCGGCATCCTCTTTAAGGGGCAGAACGTAGCCTTTCTCGTGGGGCTTACCTTCGCCATTGCCGCCAGTGCAAACTTCCCTGCGCTTCTCATGTCGATCATGTGGAAGAAATTTACGACGGCCGGCGCAGTATGGAGCATCTATACCGGTCTTGCGACAGCGACTATTCTTCTGATCCTCAGCCCCACGGTATGGGTTGACATCGTTCATAAGAGCGAAGTAGATGCAGTGGGAAAGCAGGTGAAGGTTATAGAAGAAACATCCAAGGCGAAGATAGGAGAACTCAATAAACAGAAGGTCCCGGGCCTCGAAGCAGCGAAGGTCGCCGAAATCGATGCCGCGATCTCAGCCGAAAAGAAGGCGGTTGAGGCGCAGACAAAAGAGGCAAAAACAGCCCTGCCGAAGGCCATCTTCCCGCTCAAGAACCCCGGCATTTACTCTATGGCTGCGGCCTTCTTAATTGGGATACTTGCTTCGTTATTCGCGCCTGACAAAGAGGCGGAGAAAAAATATGCTGCTCAGAAACTGAGGGAATATATAGGTATAGGAGCGGAAGATTAATCAAATAGGTTTATTTAGCGGAATCTTGTTGAGCGCGGATTTAAAGGTATCATGTATACCATGGTGCCTCCGGACCGCTGATGTTAAGCCTAAAGAATAATTTAAAAGGAGAAAAAGGAATGTCACAAAAGAACATTGAAGTTTTAATGGCGGAAAACAGGACATTCCCGCCGACTAAGGAATTCAGTGAAAAGGCTCATATAAAGAGTTTGGCCGAATACGAAAAAATTTATAAGAGGTCTGTGGAAGACCCTGAGGGCTTCTGGGGTGAGATGGCGGAGAAGCAACTCACATGGTATAAAAAATGGGACAAAGTGCTCGATTATGATTTTGTGAAACCGGAGATCAACTGGTTTAAGGGTGGCAAGATCAACGCCTCGTATAATTGTCTAGACCGGCATATCAATACCCCGACGAGGAACAAGGCGGCAATCATTTGGGAGGCCGATGACGGCAGCTATAAGACTTACACCTACCAGCAGATGTATTATGAGGTAAACCGCTTTGCCAACGTGCTCAAAAAACACGGTGTGAAAAAGGGCGACAGGGTGACGATCTACCTTCCTATGATACCGGAGCTTGCGATCTCGATGCTCGCATGTGCAAGGATAGGGGCGATCCACAGTATCGTATTCGGCGGATTCAGCGCACAGGCGCTTAAGGACAGGATCCAGGACTGCAAGGCGAAGCTTGTGGTTACCGCCGACAGAGGCATGAGAGGCGGAAGGCAGGTGGCGCTTAAGGTAAATGCCGACGAGGCCCTGCAGGAATGCCCCACCGTTGAAAAAATGATCGTCGTCAAGAGGACCGACGGCATCGACATGGAACCGGGAAGGGACTTCTGGTGGCACGACGAGATGAACGCGGCGGACATCGCAAACTACTGCGAGCCGGAACAGATGGACGCGGAGGACCCGCTCTTCATACTCTATACATCGGGTTCGACGGGCAAGCCGAAGGGCGTTCTCCATACGACCGGAGGTTATCTCCTCTATACGAACCTAACGTTCAAGTGGATCTTCGACTACCACGAAGAG
>OBEQ010481903.1_pt1 | contig 16034 bp, 13 predicted proteins | sample 1670901 | NCBI WGS metagenome assembly OBEQ01 (sample SAMEA104232315, study PRJEB22302) | groundwater metagenome | biome: forest; feature: aquifer; material: groundwater | place: USA | collected 2011-08-07 | depth 5.4 m
CTGCGGGGGCGTGGTGGAGCGCGCCGGCTGGGCGGGGGCCAGCTGCGGTTGGCGCGGGAGCCGCTCGAGCCGGTGCAGCGCGCGCGTCGCCAGCGCAGCCAGGGGCGCGCGTCGCAGCATGCGGTCGTAGGCCTCGACGTTGGCATCGACGGGCAGGACGTCGATGCCCTCGCGGCGCAGGTAGCCGGAGAGCGTCGGCACCGAGAGGTACGGCGCGGTCGGATCACACGTGGGCGGGTAGACCAGCGCGACTTTCGGGCACATCGACGGGCAGTCTACACCAGCGCGGCATCTGTGCCGGATTGGCCTGTCCGGCCCGCTACTTGCGAGATCGGCGCGCGACTTCGCGCGACCTCGTCCTCCTGGTAGCGTGACCACCAGGATCCTTCTCGCTCTCGCCATCCTCGCCCTGACCCCGTCCATGGCACGCGCCGCCAGCTGCAGCGGCAGCTCGCAGACGCACACCGATCCCAACACCGGCCAGACCTGGGGCAGCGCCTTCACCTGCGGCAACGATGAGAACGCCCCGCTCTACGCCGGCGCCAACGACAGCACGCTGGTCGGTTCCATGGTCTCGACCTCGAGCTGGTTCGTCTGCTACCGCCACGGCGCGCCGCACGCCGGCGGCAACGACGTCTGGTACTACAGCCAGGGCGACCGCTCGACGCCGGGCTGGGAAGGCCGGCTCGCCTGGGGCTACATGCCCGCGGTCAACCTGCACACCAGCGTCGATCCCGCGCCCGGCATCCCCGAGTGCCAGCCGGCCCTGTGGCAGGTCAAGGAAGCCCATGCCGACGGTCACGGCCGCAGCTTCGCCGCCGTCTGGTACGGCAAGAACGACGCCAACGCGCGCCTCTACGGCGAGGCCAGCACGGCCCACCCGGCCGGCACGCTGACCGGCACGACCAGCTGGTTCGCCTGCTACACGCACGGCGCGACCCACGCGGGCGGCAACGACGTCTGGTACTACACCCTGGGCGACACGGGCGGCTGGGGCTACCTGCCCGCCGCGAACGTGCGCGCGCCGCGCGCGCCTTACGACAGCGTGCCCGCCTGCTCCGCCTCCAACGGCGGCGGCGACGAGAACCCGCCGCCCACCTGCGCCGAGCCGCTCATGACCTACTTCCCGGTGCGCGGCCGTCACGAGACCGGCTACCAGAGCAACCCCAGCAGCGGCAACAGCAGCATCTGGACCTGCGACGACGCCAACTCGAACAGCGACTACTTCAGCGCGGGCGGCTGCGGGCACAGCGGCGGCCACTACGGCAACGACATCTGGGCCGCCGAGGGCACGCCGGTCGTGGCCAGCGTCAGCGGCGAGGTCGTGCAGGCGGAGCTGTCCAGCTACTCGGGCAACCAGGTGCGCATCCGCGACGCGTGCGGCTGGTCGCACTACTCGATCCACCTGCAGCGCATCGCCGACGGCATCCAGGTCGGGCGCCACGTCGACGCCGGCGAGGTCATCGGCTACGTCGGGCACACCGGCAGCGCCTCGAACGGCGTGGTCCACCTGCACTTCTCGATCTACCCGCAGAACTACTGCCAGGGCATCAACCCGTGGCCGTACCTGCACCAGGTCGAGCAGAACGTGTGCAGCCTGCCCTGAGCCTGCCCTAAGGCAGCAGCCTGACGCCCACGCCCGGGCCATCCGACTCCGGCGCGACCGGCGCCATGGGCATGGACGCCGCGCCCAGGGCCGAGCCGTACGACGCCGACGGCGCCGCCAGCGGCGTGGCCGCGAAGCGACCGTAGCGCTCGGCCAGGTTGCGCAGGCCACCGAAGGTCGGCTGCGGGAACGACCACGGACCGTCGCCGCTGTAGCTGGGCGACGTGCCGATGCCCGAGCCCTCCGACAGCACGCCCGAGACCACGCGATCGATGTCATTGGCCACCGTCGAGTCGATGCCGCTCCAGGCGCGGTCGACGATGACGCGGCCGCGCCCGTTGCTCGGCGACGTGCCGATGCCCGTGCCCGAGGTGCCCGGGCCGTCCGGCACGCTCGGCGACGTGCCGATGCCCGTGCCCGACGCGAAGGTCAGCACGATGAGCGGCACACTGGGCACGTCGGTGGGCGCCGGCGGCGGCGTGGCCACGGCGAACGACGTGTCGTCGAAGAGGATGGCCGAGGCGCCCACGCCGGTGCCGTGCGAGACCACGCGCCGCTGCGCGGCGTTGGGGAACGTGCTGACGAACCAGGCCTCGTCGACGGCAACCGCCATGGGCGCGGTGGCCAGGCCCCAGGAGAAGTTGGGCAGGAGCACGGTGCCGCGGTAGCGCGTGCCGGGGAAGAGCACCGGATCGAAGCCGACGGTGACGGGCGTGCGCAGCGGATCGATGACGATGCCGGTGCCGGGCAGGTTGGGATTGGACGGGCTGGTGCCGATGCCGCTGCCCGCCGAGCTGCCGTCGCCGGCGGTGATGATCTCCTGCTCCTGGATGGCGGCGGCGAAGCTGGACAGCCGCTCGAGCGACTGCGACTCGATGCGCAGGAAGCCGCGCGGGCGGTCGAAGGCCACGTAGGCGCCCTGGCCGCGCGCCACCGCGTCGACCTGGAAGGCCACCACCAGGTTGCCCGAGAGCGCGCCCGACCACAGCTCGGCCACGCCGTTCTCGTCGGTGACCGCGCTGGTGGCGCCGAAGGCCGCACCGGTGAACAGACCGTACACGGTCATGCCCGCGGCGGGATCGCCGCTGGCGCCGTCGAGGATCTCGACCCGGGCGCGCGCCCGCACGTCGGCCACGCCGTCGTCGTGCAGCGTGACCACCACGTTGGCGTTGAAGCGTTCGCGCCCCGACGCGTGGGTGTCGCCCGCGGCGGCCGCGGCGATGGCCAGGTCGGCGCGCAGCGTGCCGCGCCCACCATTGGTGGTCATGAAGCCGTCCAGGCCCACCGAGCTCTCGACCAGGATGGCGCGCACCGCGAAGGCATCCAGGCCCGGGTTGACCTTGAGCATGGCGGCGACCACGCCGCTGACTTCGGCCGCCGCCTGCGAGGTGCCGGCATAGAAGTAGTAACCGATGGCGGTCGGGTCGCCCTGCGCGAACGTCTGCGCGACGATGCCCTCGGGCTGACCGTCGCCGTTGGCGTCGCCGGTGATGGAGCCACCGGGCGCGAGCACGTCGACCTTGTAGGAACGGTTGGAGTAAGGCGCGCGCACCAGCGCGGCGCCCGTGGTCAGCCACTCCGTGCCCGGCTCGCCACCGGTCACGTACGACTCGGGCAGCTCGCTCGCGCCCACGGCGATGACGTCACGGAAGGCGGCCGGGTAGGCGACCAGATCCTCGCCGTGGTTGCCGACGGCGGCGACCATGATGACGCCGTGCTGCGCCGCGTAGTCGACCGCCGACTGCAAGAGGCGCGAGGGGAAGTACGTGGGCGGGAAGGCGAGCGACATGTTGATGATGCGCGCGCCGTGATCGGCGGCGTAGCGGATGCCCTCGGCCAGCGCCAGCTCGGAGCCGGAGTTGCCGCTGTCGAGCACCTTGACCGGCAAGATGGTCGCGCCGGGCGCGAACGAGGCGATGCCGCTCGACGCGGCGATCACGCCGGCGATGTGCGTGCCGTGCCGCTGATCGTCGTTGGGATGGGCATCGTCGTTGATGAAGTCCCAGCCGGGCGCGAAGCTCGTCGCGGCCAGGTTGGGCGCCTGCACGTAGCTGCCGTGCGCGTCGGCGAAGGTCTCGTAGGCGACGCCGGTGTCGAGCACCGCGACGTTCACACCCTCGGCGCCGGCGCGCGGGCCGAACGGGTCGATGCCCATGGCGTAGAGGTTCCACTGCAGCAGCTTGAGCGGATCCGACGGCGACGTGCCGATGCCGGAGCCGGTCGCTTCGGCCTCGCCGTGCATGACGTGGTTGCGCGCCACATCGGCGACCAGGCCGCTCGCGTTGAGCTGCTCGGCGCCCGCCGCGGCGGCCGCGGCGTCGGCGAAGCGGACCACCGCGTAGCCCGAGTGGGGCGCGACGTAGACGACCTCGCCGCCGGCGAGGCTGGCGAGGATCTTACCCACGCTGCCGGGCAGCGCGTCGTTGAAGCGCACCAGCAGCTCGTCGGCGACGACCGCGCCGCTGGGCGTCTCGATGAGCGGCTTGCGCGCGATCCCGAGCGGCGCACGCGCCGTCGACTCCTCTGATGGAGCGACGGCCGCATCCGGCGTGGCGCCCGCATCGCACGCAGCCATGGCCGCGATCGCCGCCAAGAATGCGATCTGCGAGCTGCGTCGTATGAGCGTGGCCGTATGCGTCGACATGCTGGTGTGCGGGTTATCTCTTAGCAATGCGTGTGCCTGGATCGCACTCTCCAGACCCAGGTCGTTAGTGGAGCAATTTCACACGCTTGGATCAATCAGCATAAGTGTTGATGAATGCATGATCAGCTGCCGTGCGGGGCCAGCATGCCATTGTCTAGCTTACATAAAAAAATCTAAGTATCAATGATCTCGGGATTCATTACGAAATTGACCCAATGCATCACATCGCACGCGTGGTCATGTCGCCCCAAAACGTGGCGACAGCACCGCATTCTGGCCTGACCAGTAGCCTCACAAGTCCTGACAGGGGGTGCGCAGGGTGCGCGAGGTGGCGAGCGGGGGGGCTAGTTCTTCCGGAATCCGTCGACGTCGATGCCGTACTTTTTGACCAGCATCCACAGATTCTTGCGGTCCATGCCCGCTTGCCGGGCGGCAGCGGCGAGGTTTCCGTGGTGGCGCTTGAGCAGCTCGCGCGTGTAGTCGCGCTCGAAGCTCTCGACCACATCCTTCTTCACGTCGCGGAAGGGACGCGACACGTCGATCGACGGTGAGGTCAAGGGCAGCGCGACGTCGAGCTGCACTTCTTCGGGGCGGATCCGGTCGCCCTGCGCGAGCACGAGCGCGTGGTGCACCTTGTTCTCGAGCTCGCGCACGTTGCCCGGCCAGTGGTAGGCGAGCAGGCGATCCATGGCCGCGGCGGTGAAGCCCTCGACGCGCTTGCCCACCTTGTCGCGATGCTTGAGCAAGAAGTGGTGCGCCAGCAGCGCGACGTCGTCGCGACGATCACGCAGGGGCGGCATGGTCAGGGGGAAGACGTTGATGCGGTAGTAGAGGTCCTGGCGGAAGGCGCCCGAAACCACCGCCTTCTCCAGATCGCGGTTGGTCGCGGTGATGAGGCGCACGTCGACGCGCATGTCGCGATCGTCGCCGATGCGGCGGAACTCCTGCGACTGCAGCACGCGCAGGAGCTTCACCTGCAGGAGCGGCGGCATCTCGCCGATCTCGTCGAGGAAGAGGGTGCCGTTGTCGGCGGCCGAGAACAGACCCTCGCGGTCGCGCGAGGCATCGGTGAAGGCGCCGCGCACGTGGCCGAACAGCTCGTCCTCGAGCAGCGACTCGGGGATGGCGCCGCAGTTGACCACCACGAAGGGGCGCTCGTAACGCGGCGAGAGGTTGTGGATGGTGCGCGCGACCAGCTCCTTGCCGGTGCCGCTCTCGCCGTAGATGGCCACGGTCACGTCGGTGGGCGCGACCATGGAGATGCGCTCGTACAGCTCCTTGATCCACTGCGAGCCGCCGATGATGACGTCGCTCTTGCGCGGCCGGCGCTGCTCGGCGCTGATGGCGGCCTTGCTGCCCGGCGGTGGCGCCTTCTCCTTCTCGGCGGCGGCGGTGCGGCGGTCGCGCAGCGCGCGCTCGATGCGCAGGCGCAGCTCGGCAGGGTTGAGCGGCTTGCCGATGAAGTCGAACGCGCCGTGGCGCATGGCCTCGACCGCAGCGTCGCCCGGCTCGTGACCCGAGGTCAGGATGACCCGCGCGTCGGACCCCTGCTCGCGCAGCGCCTTGAGCGCGTCGATGCCGGTCATCCCCGGCATGTAGAAGTCGAGCAGGACCACATCGAAAGGCTCACCACGGGCAGCCGCACGCTTGACCGCATCGAGGGCCTCGAGGCCGCTGCCAGCGACGGACACGTCGCACGTGCCGCCCGCGAGATGCCTGCGCACGACGTCCGGCGAGGCCGGGTCGTCATCGACCACGAGGAGACGTGCGCGGTCCATGGGTGCGGCGAGAGTACCACAGCCGCGGCCGCGGCCCGCGCTACAAGGGCTCGACCGTCTCTTTGGGCACCCAGCCCTCGACATGGTTGGCCAGCCGGATGCGCCACCAGCCCTGGCTCTCGCGCAGGGCCACCACACGCATCCCCGCGTGAAGCTTGGGCATCTCGCGACTGGCCGCGTCGGGCAGCTCGCGCATCATGACCTCGTCGACGACCACGATGCTGGTGCGTACCCGCTCGACCCAGTAGAGCCGCCCGGCCAGCAGCAGCACCGCCGCCAGGCCGGCCACGCCGGCGAACACCGCGCCCACGGTGAGCCCGGTGCGGGTGAAGCCGATGGGGATGAAGCGCAGCGCGATGAGGATGGCGAAGAAGCCCAGGTCGAGCAGGATCACCGCCACGATCAGCAGTGGCAGCGGCACCGCATCGACGGCACGCACCCAGAACGGCTCTTCCAGCGCGCCCTTGACCGAGTCCTTGCCCAGGCGCGCGGCGACGGCCTCGTGCGCCACGTCCAGGTTGTAGCGCGCGTCGGCCAGGTCGGGGTCGATGCGCAGGGCACGCTCGTAGTTGAGGATGGCCGGACCCAGCTTGCCGGCCCGGAAGTAGGCGTTACCCAGGTTGTAGTAGACGATCTCGTTGCGCAGGCCGCCCGCAGCAGCGCGCTCGTAGGCGGCCGCGGCGCGCTCGTACTTCTGCTGCGCGTAGGCGGTGCTGGCCTCCTCGAGGTCGCCGGCGCGAGCGCGCGCGGGCACGAGCAGCACGGCGAAGGCGATGCTGGCCACGATGACGGCGAGCAGGAGCTTGTTCATGCTGCGTCCTCCTCGTCGTCGTCCTCTTCGAGCGGGCGCACCTTCTCGATGGCGCGCAGGAGCTCCTGGGCGCGCCGCAGCGCGGCGCGCATCTCGCCCGTGCCCGCCGCGGTGGGCGCGAAGCGCGCCATGTCGCAGGCCTCCAGCTCCTGCACCAGCGAGTCGATGATCTCGGCAGGGAAGCCGCGCGCGGTCAGCAGCTCGCGCAGCTGGTCGCGCGTCAGCGCGGTGATCGGCTCACCCACGCGTTCTTCCACGTGCTCGGTCAACATGTGCGAGATCTCGCCGAAAACCTTGGCTGGCCGGTTGCCGCGGATGTGCACCTCGGCGGTCTTCTGCCGCTTGCGTGCGCGTCCGCGCGCGCGGCGCAGGCGCGCGCGCGGGGTCTCGCGGCGCAGGCGCGAGCGCAGGAAGTCGACAAGGATCACGCCCATGAAGGCGAACCCGGGCGCGCCCAGGCCGATCCAGAACAGCCCCGAGCGGTGCATGTCGCTCCAGAAGCGCGTCGACACCGCGCCCAGCTCGTGGGGCGGCCGGATGTCGCGGCTGATGATGTTCTCGCGGCTCGAGCCCGAGCCGGGCAGCGCCGCGGGATCGCCGACGACCTTGACCTTCATGAGGTCGGAGCGCGCCGCGTCGTAGCGTCCGGTCACGGTGTTGAAGTAGGTGATCTCGATGGGCCCGAGCGGCAGCGTGCCGCCCTTGTTGGGCGTGAGCACGTACGAGAAGCGTCGATCGCCGCGCACCTTGTCGCCGCCCAGCTCGACGTGCTCCTGGAAGTCGCGCGGCGGGTAGACGTCGAAGCCGTCGATGCTCAGCGACGGGATCTTGCTGCGCCGGATGGCGCCCTCGCCGCGCATGGTCAGGGTCAGCTCGACCGATTCGCCCGCGGGCACGTTGTCGCGATCGATGCTGGCCTCGATCTGGAACTGGCCCACCAGGCCCGGGTCGAAGCCGGCGGGCGCACCGGGCGGCAACGCTTCCACCTCGATGGGGATGTCCTTGCTCGACAGGCGCAGGGGCGAGCCGAAGGGCGTGGCCATGGTGGCCACGTCGGCGTGGAAGGCGGGAATGGTCAGCTTGCCCGCCCTGGTGGGGAAGATGGCGCGCTTGGCCAGCACGGCGACGGCGTAGGTGCGCTGGCCGACCACCTCTTCGGAGTAGTTGAGGTAGTTCTGCGGCTCGTACAGCGTCTCGACCCAGAGGTCGTCGAAGCGGGGCGGCTTGGGCTCGTACTTGAGCACCTCCGAGCGCGTGTACAGGAGCCAGGTGACGGTGATCTGCTCACCCACGCGGACCTTGGTCCGGTCGGCGACCACATGAATGAAGGTGGGCCCGACGATGGACGGATCGGGCGGCGGGTAGTTGCCGCCGGCGGCGCTGGGCGGGCCGCTGCCGCCCGGCTTGCCGGGATCGGGAGCGACCGTGCCCCCGCCCGCCGACGCCTGGCCCGACGGGTTCACCTGCACGACCAGCGGCTTGGTCTTGTACTCGGTGCCGTCGACCTTGAGCTTGGCCTCGCCGATGCGCAGCTTGCCGGCGCGCCGCGCCTTGAGCAGGAAGCGACGCACCTCGACGCTGCGGATCTCCTGCCCGGCCTGCGGGTCGTAGCTCCACTGCGTCGACTGCTGCTCGCGCTTGTCGGTGACGGTGAAGTCGCCCCAGTCGGGCTCCCAGAAGCGTTCGGCGCCGTTGACGCCCTTGATGGCGATCTGCACCGTGGCGATGAACTCGTCGTCGACCGTGCCGGTGGAAGGCGTCACCTGCAGGGTGAACTCGACCGGCGGCGTGGCATGCGCCACGCGCGGCGCGGCGGCCAGAATGAAGGCGGCGAGGAGAACCAGACGGATGGGGCGGACGCGGGTCACCAGTCCTTCACCTTCCCGCGCCGCTGGTTGCCGCGGCCGCGCTGCTGCTGGACCTTGAGGTCCTTGGAGCGGCGTTCGAGTGCGTCCATCTTGTTCTCCGCGTCGCCGAAGCTCTTGCGCTGCGGCTGGTTGGGCTTGCTGCGCGGCTGACCCTGGCGGTCGGGATCATTGGGGTCCTTGGTGTCGTTCGAGTCCTTCGAGTCCTTGGGATCCTGGCCGTTCTGCTGCTTGTCCTGCTGGTCCTTCTGCTGCTGCGGATCCTGGCCGTTCTGCTTGTCCTGCTGGTCCTTGGGATCCTGGCCGTTCTGCTGCTTGTTGTCCTGCTGGTCCTTCTGCTGCTGGGGATCCTGGCCGTTCTGCTTGTCCTGCTGATCCTTCTGCTGCTGGGGATCCTGCTGGCCCTGCTGCTGATCTTTCTGCTGCTGGGGATCCTGCTGGCCCTGCTGCTGATCTTTCTGCTGCTGCTGCTTGTCCTGCTGGTCTTGCTGACCCTGCTGGCCCTGCTGCTGCTTGGCCTGCTGCTGCTGCTCCTGCTGACCTTGCCGCTCCTGCTGCTGCTGGCCTTGCTGCCCCTGCTGCTGCTTCTGCTGGCCCTGCTGCTGCTGCTGCTGCTGTTGCTGCTTCTTCTCTTCCCGCCGCCGCAGCGCCAGCTCCAGGTTGTAGCGCGCGTCGGGGTTCGACGGGTCTTCCTTGATCGACTGCTTGTACTCCTTCACCGCCTTGTCGTAGTCGCCCTGCTGGAAGTGCGTGTTGCCCAGGTTGTAGTGCGACGCGCCGCGCAGCGAACGATCCGGCGACTGGCCCGACTGCGCGAACTCGCCCTGCGCCTGGGTCAAGAGCTGGTCGCGCGCGGGCCCGGGCGGCGTGTTCATCGCCTTCTGGTACAGCGCCACGCCGCGGTTGAACTTCACGCCCGGCTCGTTGGGCAGGCGCGCCTGCGCCTTGCCGTAGGCCTCGAGCGCCTCGTCGTACTTGCCGTCGCGGAAGGCCTGGTTGCCGCGCTCGACGTCAGGATTGGGCGATTTGAACAGATCCCAGCCGCCCAGCAAGAGCAGCAACGCCAGCCACACGCCACGCGAAGGTCCACGCATCATGACTTCGACTCCTTGCGCTTCTTCTTCGACTCGGCCGAGGTCGCGACCACACGCCGCAGCCGGCGACGGTCGGACAGGCACGCTTCCACCAGCAGCAGCATGAAGCCAGGGTAGAGCAGCCACTGGAAGGCCTCCTGCGGCCGCTTCTCCACGCGGCTGTGCAGATCGCCTTCCTTCAACCGCGCCAGCGCTTTCACGATCGGCTCCATGCCCAGGCGTCCCGGATGCAGACGATAATAATGGTCCTCGCCACCGCCCACCTTGGCCAGCTCTTTCAGCCCGTTCTCGTCGAGGCGGCTCATGACGGTCTGGCCGTCCTCGTCGGTCTTCCAGCCGCGCTGGTTGCCGTCCTCGTCATACTCGGGAATGGGTGCGCCCTGGGGCGTGCCCACGCCGATGACGAAGGTGTCGATGCCCACGTCGGCGGCCTTCTTGGCCTCGTCCATGGCGTCGCCCTCGGTCTGCTCACCGTCGGTGATGAGGATGATGGCGCGCGCCCGGTCGCCCAGGTCGGTCTGCTCGAGACGGTGCTGCTGCATGCGGCGCGCCTCCATCTCGTCGAGCGGATCGCCTCCGTGGCCGCGCCCGATGGTGCGCTCGCAGTCGGGATCCTTCTCGAGGTCCGGGCGCAAGAGGCAGCGCGCGGTGCGCAGCGCCTCCGACACATCGGAGCCCGGGGGCATGTCCTGCGGCTGCACGCCGTGGTAGAGAATCTTCGCCGAGTCGTAGTCGGTGGTCAGGGGGTAGTGCACCGCGCCGCCGGCGAACGCGACCACGGCCACGCGGTCGCCGCTCAGCTGATCGATGAGGCCGTCGGCCTCCAGACGCGCGCGCTGGATGCGCGATGGGCGCGCGTCGAGCGCGAGCATCGACTTGGAGAAGTCCATGACCACGGCGACGTCGATGCCGCGCTGCTTCCAGATCGACTCGCCTTCGACCTGCGGATGCGCCAGCGCCAGCGCGATGCAGGTCACGCCCGCGACGATGAGCACCGCCTTGAGCACGCGCCGGCCGCGCGACAGCGACTCGGCCATCTTGGCCAGCTGCGGTGCGTGGCCGATCTTGTCGAGCAGGTGGCGCCGGCGCGTGAAGTCGAGCGCGAAGGCCAGCGCCAGCGCCACCGCCGCGGCCAGCGCCACCCACAGCCACGTCCGGTCGGCCACGCACACGCTGCCGCCGGGCAGGCAGATGGGCGGCGACACGGGCAGCACCGGGCGCAGCAAGGCCAGGGCCAGCGCGCTCACGGGAACCTCCTGAACCAGGTGAACGACAGCAGGAGCTCGAGCAGGATGATGCCGAACGCGATGGTGGCGAAGCGCGGGTACAGGTCGGTGAACACCTTGCCGACCTCCTTGCGCTTGCTCTTCTCCAGCGTCGCGCGCACCTCCTCGAAGCCGCGCTCGAGCGCGGCGTCGTCGCCGGCGTTGAAGTACTTGCCGCCGGTGTCGGCGGCGATCTTCTTCAGCAGCGCCGGGTTGGTCGCATGCTCCTGCCGGCCGAAGCGATCGCGCGCGTTGCCGCCCGCGCCCGCCTCGCGCCCGACCAGCACGGTGAACACCTTGACCTTCATCTGGAAGGCCAGGTCCTTCGACTCCTCGGGCGACATCTCGTTGACCACGTTGGAGTCACCGTCGGTGAGCAGGATGACCACGCGCGAGCGCGCGTCGGAGCGGCGCAGCGACGCCAGCGCCAGGCCCAGGCCGTCGCCGATGGCGGTGCCCATGGGCTCGATGTCGCCCAGCGACAGGTCGGAGACCATGCGGTCGAGCGCCAGGTAGTCGAGCGTGGGCGGGCACTGCAGCAGGGCCTGCTTGGCGAACACGACCAGACCGATGCGGTCGTTCTTGCGTCCGGTCAGGAAGTGACGAATCGTGCGCTGCGCGGCGTCGAGGCGGTCGTGGCGCAGGTCGGTCTCCTCCATCGACTTGGACATGTCGAGGACGAGCATGATGTCGATGCCCTCGACCTCGATCTCCTGCCGGCGGGTCGCCTGCGGACGCGCCAGCGCCACCGCCAGCAGCCCGATCGCGACCACGCGCAGCACGCGCGGCAGCGGCGCCAGGTACGAGATCGGGCCACGCCCGGCCTGCACCAGATCTGCGTGGCGCGAGAAGCGCAGCGACGCGGTGCGCCGCTTGCCCAGATGGAAGAGCACCCAGAAGAGCAGCGCGCAGGCCGCCAGCAGCAGCAGCGCGTACCTGTCGTCGAAGATGATCTGCTCGGCGCCGCGCAGGTCACGCAGCTGCCCGGTCACGACCAGGGTGATCGCGCCGGCGATGAGCACGAACAGCGCGTAGGGGATGATCCACGGACCCATCGTCTACGTCGTCCCCACGGTGGAAGAAGGCGGCGGCGCCTCGGGCGCCTCGGCCGCTGGCGGCGGCGCCACGATCGGGCGCGTCCGCTCGACCAGCGTGACCGCCTGCGCCAGCGCCGCGGCTGCCTCGTCGCGGCCGCTGGGCACGCGCGCGTACTTGACCAGGTCGCCGGCGCGCAGCCAGTCGCCCACCTCGCGCACGACGTCGGCGGGCGCGCGCGTGGCCAGCGCAGTGAGCAGCTCCTCCGTGGTCAGCTCGAGCGCGTCGAAGCCGTAGCGCGCGCCCAGGTATTCGCGCAGGATCTCGGACAGCTCGAAGTACACCGGCCGGCGGTCCTCGGCGTCGACGCGCCCCGACGACGCCAGCGCGCGCAGGCGGGCCAGCGCCGCCTCGTCGGGCGGCAGAGGTGGCGCGGTCTTGCCCGAACGCACGCGTGCGCCCGGACGACGCGCCTGCACCTTGCGCAGGCCGAGCCACAGGGCGGTTGCGATGAAGCCTGCGCCCAGGATCCCACCCAGGACCCACAGCACGGTGTAGTCGCGCTGCAGCACCGCCACCGGCTGGGCGACCGGACGCAGCTCGGCCTTGCCGCCGCCCACGATGGTGCTGACCTCGACCGAGACGGCCGTGGTGGTGATCTGCCGGTGCTGGCCCTTGACCGAGTAGCCGAGCGGGATGCCCGGCACGGTCTGCACGCCGGTCTCGAGCGCGCCCAGGGTCAGGCTGAAGGTGCGCTTGATCAGGCCGTCCTTCTCGACGCTACGGGTGTGCTCACGGTCGGCCATCTCGGCGAAGCCGTCGCCCAGCTCGAGCGCCGCGGGCAGCTCGACGTTCATGTCGGGCTTGTGCAGCACGGTGATGAGCACATGGAACGGCTCGCCCAGCTGCACCTTGCTGCGGTCGGCGCGCGTGGTGATGGTGGGCGCGTCGGGATCGACCTTGGGCTCGATCTGCGCGTGCGCGACCGACGCGACCGAGACGAGCGCGACCAGCACCAGCGCGACGGAGGCTGCGCGCATCAATGCCTCATTCTGCGCTCGCGCGCGCGGAAGAACGCGGTCAACGCGTCGACGTACGGCCGGTCGGTGCGCACGTTGACGAAGTCGACCTTGAGCCGCTTGAGCAGCTGCTCGCGCTCGCCGCGCCGCCGCTCGACGCGCTCGCGGTACAGGCGTCCCTCGGGACCGGAGGTGTCGAACTCGAGCAGCTCGCCGGTCTCCAGATCCTCGAAGGTGACCAGGCCGACGCGTGGCAGCGCCTCTTCCATGGGATCGCCGATGACCACCGGCACCAGGTCGTGACGGCGGCTGGCCACCTGCAGCGCGTGCGCCCAGCCGTCGGCGAGGAAGTCGGAGACCAGGAAGGCGACCGCGCGCCGGTGCGCGATCTTGCCCAGGTAGTCGAGCGCGCCGCGCAGGTCGGTGCGCGGCGAATCGGGCCGGTAGGTCAGGATCTCCGAGATCACGCGCAGCACGTGCTTCTTGCCCTTCTTGGGCGGCACGAAGCGTTCGACCCGGTCGGTGAAGATGATGAGGCCGACGCGATCGTTGTTCTTGATGGCAGAGAAGGCGACCAGCGCCGCGACCTCGGCGGCGACCTCGCGCTTGGACTGCGACATCGAGCCGAACAGGCCCGACGCCGACATGTCGACGAGCAGCACGACGGTCATCTCGCGCTCCTCGGTGAACAGCTTGACGTAGGGCTCGTTCATGCGCGCCGACACGTTCCAGTCGATGAAGCGCACGTCATCGCCGGCCTGGTACTGCCGCACCTCCGAGAAGGCCATGCCCCGGCCCTTGAACACGGACTGGTAGTGGCCCGCGAGCTGCTGGTTGACCAGGCGCGCGGTGTGAATCTCGATCTTGCGGATCTTCTTGAGCAGCTCGCGAGGGATCGACATCTGGATGACCCTCCCGACCTAGGGAACCTCGACGTGCTCGAACAGACGGCGGACGATGTCCTCGCTGGTGATCTCCTCGGCCTCGGCCTCGTAGGTCAAGCAGACGCGATGGCGCAGCACGTCGGCGCCCACGGCCTTGACGTCCTCGGGGGTGACGTAGCCGCGATGGCGCAGGAAGGCGTGCGCGCGCGCCGCCAGGTTGAGGTAGATCGACGCGCGCGGCGAGGCGCCGTACTCGATGAAGTCGGCCAGCTCGGACAGCCCGTGCGCGCGCGGCTCGCGCGTCGCGTAGATCACGTTGACGATGTAGTCCTTGATCTTGTCGTCGATGTAGACCTGCCCGATGACCTTGCGCGCCGACAGGATCTGCTCGGGCGTGGCCACCGACGAGGCCGACACCGGCGTGGGCGAGGTCATGCGGTCCATGATCTCGCGCTCCTCGACCTTGGTCGGGTAGCCGACCTTGATCATCAGCATGAAGCGGTCGAGCTGGGCTTCGGGCAGCGCGTACGTGCCCTCCTGCTCGATGGGGTTCTGCGTGGCCATGACGATGAACGGCACGGGCAGCTTGTGGGTCTCGTCACCGATGGTGACCTGGCGCTCCTGCATGGCCTCGAGCAGGGCCGACTGCACCTTGGCGGGCGCGCGGTTGATTTCGTCCGCCAGCACCAGATTGGCGAAGATGGGCCCCTTCTTGGCCGAGAACTGCGCCGTCTGCATGTTGTAGATGGTGGTGCCGACGATGTCGGCGGGCAGCAGATCGGGCGTGAACTGGATGCGCTGGAAGCGCGCCTTGAGCGTATCCGCCAGGGTCTTGACGGTGAGCGTCTTGGCCAGACCGGGCACGCCCTCCAGCAGCACATGGCCGCCGGTGAGCAGGCCGATCAAGATGCGCTCGACCATGTACTTCTGGCCGATGATGACCTTGCCGACCTCGGCCACGATCTGGTCGACGAAGCCGCTCTCCTGCGCGACCAGCTCGTTGACCGCCTTCACATCGAACGCTGCTTGCATGGTGGGGAGTCCTCAGGGTCCTCGGAGGGTTCGTCGTAACACGCCGTCTCGGTGGGCTACAACCCACGCCGTCGTGCCGGGCATTCCCACCCGATCGCGGCCCTTGACTTGCAGGTGGATGGCGGCTAAGTCCTTGTAACGATGAGCAGCAAGGACGCCAAGGACCACGATACCCCGATCGACGTGCGCGCCCTCGAGCGCGACCTCAAGCGCGGCAAGATGACGCGCAAGGAGTACGAGCGGGCGCTCAAGTCCTTGCCGGATGTCAAGGCCAAGGCCATGTCGATGGCCGACGCCTCGCCCGCCCCGGGCGGCCCGGGCCCCGACCTCGGCGACGACGACGAGGACGACGCCGACGACGGCAAGGCTTCGTAGCCCTCTCGACGGAGCACCCCGATGCCCGCGAACGAACCCAAGCAGATCCTCCCCGAGATCGACTTCGCGACGTTCGTGCTCTCACTTGCGTCCAACGCCCTGGTCCACCTGGGCGAGCTCCCCGAGCCCGACGCCAGCGGCATGGGCGACTCCGACGCCCCGCGCGAGCAGAACCTGGCCCTGGCCCGCCAGACCATCGAGATCCTCGCCATGCTCGAGCACAAGACGAGCGGCAACCTCGACGAGGCGGAGACGAACCTCATGCAGAGCGTCCTCTACGACCTGCGCGTGAAGTTCGTCGACGCCGCGCGCGCGGCCAAGTCGGGCAAGCCGGCGACGCCGCCGGCGACCAAGTAGTCGCCGCGCGGGACCTGCTCGCTACGCCACGCGCTCGACGAAGCGGGCGATGATGGTCTTCACGCCGTGGCCGGGGAAGGCCACGGTGAGCTTGCGGTCGGGGCCGCGGCCGGAGCCGTCCTGGATCTCGCCCACGCCGAAGATGCGATGCCGCACGCGCGCGCCGCGCGGGAAGATGGGATCGTCGTCGCCGGTGTCGTCGACGTAGTAGATCGGCTCGTCGTCGGAGGCGTGGCCGCGCTGGTCGACGTGCGAGTCGTCCGATTGGC
>OBEQ011078578.1_pt1 | contig 16032 bp, 18 predicted proteins | sample 1670901 | NCBI WGS metagenome assembly OBEQ01 (sample SAMEA104232315, study PRJEB22302) | groundwater metagenome | biome: forest; feature: aquifer; material: groundwater | place: USA | collected 2011-08-07 | depth 5.4 m
AGAGGTGGCGCCGGAATTCTGAACAGCGGGATAGGTGGAAGCTCTGCGGCATCAACCCGGGCCCAAGGCCCGAGAATGCAGGATGAGCATGACCAAGAGACCACGCAGGAACCACTCACCGCTCTTCAAGGCCAAGGTGGCGATTGACGCCATCAAGGGCGAGAAGACGCTGGCCGAGCTGGCCAAGTTGCACGACGTGCACGCAAATCAGATTGTGGATTGGAAGAACCAGCTGCTCGGCGGGGCGGCGAGCGTTTTCGGTTCAGAGTCGACGGCCGCCGCACCGGCGATTGACCTGAAGGAGTTGCACGCGAAGATCGGACAGCTGGCCTTGGAGAATGATTTTTTGGCCGGCGCGCTCAGCAAGGCGGGCATGCTGAGCGTAAAGCGATGATCGACCGAGATCACGCACTGCCGATCACGCGACAGGCCGAGCTGGTGGGCATCAGCCGAGGCAACGTGTACTACCTGCCGCGCACGGCTTCAGAAGCTGATCAGAGGCTCATGAAGCGCATTGACGCGCTGAACTTGGCGCACCCCTTTGCGGGCAGCCGGATGTTGCGCGACATGCTTAACCGCGAAGGCTTCGATGTCGGTCGTCGGCATGTGGCCACGCTGATGCGGCGCATGGGTATCGAGGCGCTGTACCGCAAGCCCAACACGAGCAAGAAGCACCCGGGCCACAAGGTCTATCCGTACCTGCTGCGCGAGCTGAAGATCGATCGGGCCAATCAGGTTTGGGCCACCGACATCACGTACATCCCGATGGCGTGTGGCTGGGTCTATCTGTGCGCCATCGTCGACTGGGCCAGCCGGCGGGTGTTGTCGCACCGGGTGTCGATCAGCATGGACAGCTCGTTCTGCGTGGAGGCGCTGGAGGAGGCCTTCGCGAAATACGGGCAGCCCGAGATCTTCAACACCGACCAGGGCAGCCAGTTCACCAGCGATGACTTCACAGGGGCGCTGAAGGCCCGCGGCGTGGCGATCAGCATGGACGGCAAGGGTGCGTGGCGGGACAACGTGTTCGTCGAGCGGCTGTGGCGGTCGATCAAGTACGAAGAGGTTTATCTGCACGCCTACGACTCGGTCGGCCAGGCCAAGGCAGGCCTGGCTCGCTACATCAATTTCTACAACACCGAGCGGCCCCATTCTTCTCTGGACAAGAAGACGCCCGACGAGTTCTACTTCGCGACGCTGCCGGCGATTCAACAGGCAGCTTGAGCGGTGAAACACGAGTTACCCACCGCGTCGGTCGGCCGGTACGTCGCAAGCGCCGACCAACCGCCGCCGTGGGTAACTCTGCACCGATGCCAGACCCGCAGGGCCTCCACTTAGCAAATCAACTTTGCTGTTCGGACAACCGGAGCCACCTCATCGGCGCCAGGCCACGCACGCGCTCCATGTGCGCATCATAGCGGCGCAGTTCCTCATCCACCGGCGTCGTACTCATCGTCGGCGGGGCAATGACTCCCCGTGCGCGCAGCACGAAGAGCAGGTGCCCCAGCGCAGCACGGTGGTCGCAGCGGTCGTGGCGGATCGGACCCACACACTGGCAATGCGGAAGATGGTGATCGAGAAACTGGGCGATTGACCCTTCGTCGATTCGGCAGAGACGCAGGCGCTTGCCCCGAACCCATTGCGCGAAGTGCGCGATGTTGCTCAGATACCCGGCAACCGTGCTCGACGCGTACCTGCCGTCGGCCAAGTGCTGCTTGAACGCATCAATATGCGGTGCGATCGGCCCGTCGGTCAGCCAGTTGACGTCGGCGAAACGAGAGCGGTAGACGATGCTCATGGCGGTCTCCTGAAGTGGGACAACCAGTGCACTTGAGCGTCGAAACTATGTCCAGTTCGACGTTGACCCATCAGGCCGATCACTGCGCCAAGCAAAGGTCGCGGCGTTCCATCTCACGAAACCTGCGCATAGTTCCGATCTGCGCATAGGCAGCGTCATGCATATATACGCATGACGCTGCATTGCCGCCATTCCATGCGTCGGCGCCGCAGCAACGAAGTGTGAGTTGGCCTCGGGCAACGCGGACAAACAGGCGATCAGGCTCCTGATCGTCCGATGCGCGACCCCGATCACATTGCCGAACTGGGCGAGCGGCGCCGGCCGGGTCGGCCGATTGCGAGCTGCCTATGCTTGGCCCTTCACCAACTTGAGCGAACGCCGCCTGTTCCGTCGCTTGCCTCGTCCTGTCATTGCTGACTCTCCACGTCGATCGGCTCATGTGCGACGTTGCTTCGCAGTTCCTCGTCGATGAGGAAGTGCAGGAACCGTATGTCCTCGCTGATACCCCAGAAATGGCGCTTGCAGCGTTCCACGAACTGCCTCAAGTCAACCTCGCTGCGCACGACCGCCGGCTCGAATCCCGTGATCTTCACCCTGCGATCCGCCTCGCGCCGGGTGAGCCGCAATGTCTTGGTGCCGCGCAGCACAACGTCCGCAGTGCAAGCGACCGGTCATGATCGCCGGTGCCCGGCGGGCAATGCGGCATCCCGCTCGATCTGATCCAGCATGTCCTCTACACGGCGTTGCACCGAGCGGCTTGAAAGCCAGCGCGCCGTCATGAGGATCGGGACATAGAGCACAGCGATCGGCACCGTCACAAGAAACAGGCCGGGCGCAAACATCGTGGCTGCGAACGGCGACGCGAACATCAACCCCACGGGAACAACAATATCCAGAGGTCGGTAGAGATGCGGCGGGTCGGACCGAGCGAAATTCAATCGAGTTCGCGTTGTCAGGTTGACCATACCGACCGGTGCGCCGGCTTCGAGCGCGAGCACGACGCGATGTCCGCGCCGAGCTTGCATCGAGCGACTCTCGACAATCAGCTTCTCCTCGGAGCCGTTCGGCGTCCTGATCCAGAGTTCCCACCGCTCCCGGCGTGCGTCCCGGCCGTAGAGCCCGAGCGGGGTCACGTAGTGGCGAATCTCGATGATCCGGCCGCCGGCGGTGTCGAAGTCTTGCATGGCGCGTGGAGAAGATGTGTCGCGCCAACCATCCCTCGCAACACAGCCCCGTCAAGGCCACGCTCGCCCACAACCGCGCCGAATCAACGCGGGCGCAATAGTCGGCGTCTTCAGATCGCGATCTGCTCCACCTCGTCGAGCTTGATCTGGCCGCCCCTTCGATCGTAGAGCCCAGTGGTTCGTGCCGACTCGTGGTTCGCCATCTGCTGCGCGATCTCCAGCTTGCCGCCGTTGCGCAGGTACTCCGTGATCCCAGTCGCACGAAAACTGTGGCAACCGATGCGGGTGCGGATGCCCGCAGCTTCCGCCCGGCGGCCGATCATTCGGTACACGTCCACCTGCGACATCGGCCTCGCCGACAGCACGGCCTGCGGCCCCTTGGCGGATCGGAAGAGATAGCCGGCCGCGTCGTCGATGCCCGCGCCCTGCATGTAGTCGTGCAGCCACTCCTCCAGGTTGTGGTGGCAGGGCATGTCGTGCAGCTTGCCGCCCTTCTCATGCAGCCGCACCCAAGTGCGGCGGCGCTGCACGTACACATCCTCGACGCGCATGCGTGTGACCGCGCCGACGCGCGCAAAGGTGTAGACCATCATCCCGATGAGCGCTCGGTCGCGCAGGCCGATAACGGTGTCGGCGTCGATGCTATCGATGAGGTCGCGGACCTCTTGCGCCGAGAGCACCGGCGTCTTGCCGGTTCTCACCGAGTAGCGCGGGCCGCGCACCGATGCGGCGGGGTTCGCCGGCAGCACCTGCCCGACCACGAGCCAATCGAACTACGATCGAAGCGCGGCCAAGCGCTGCTTCACCGACGGCGCCGACAGCGACAACTGCTCGATGTAGGTCGCCACATGCACCGACTGCACCGAGCCGAGATCGCAGGTGCCAAGCCCTCTACACCAGCGTGCGAAGTCCTTGCTCGCGCTCGCGTAGGCCTTGCGCGTGTTGGCGTTTCGGATGTGGGCGGTGAAGAATTCGACGGTCCGCCGCTTCGCGGCAGCGTCAGGTGCAAACAGCGCCGGCACCACGAAGGCGCCGACGGATTCACGGAGAGCCAGGTTCATCATGGTCGGGTAGGCTCGGGCTTGGTTCATGACTGATAACGTCCTTTATCAATCATGATCGTGGATTGGCAAGACCGGGCTCAGAGAGACCGACAGTTCAGCTGCTTCGGCTACTTCCGACGTACGAGCGCAGGACGCGTCCCAAGCCCGCGAGTGGCACGCACGGTTGCTGCAATTGATGAGAGCACTGCAGCCGAATGGCGGCGCCTTCGACATTGCGCCTCAACGAGCCATCCCGCACCAGGCAGTGACGATGAGTGCGCAGGGTAGCGGCCAGATGAAAGTTGATGAAACTTGATTTCTCAGTGCACGGGATGCACAATCGCGGCCCGATGCAAAGAACCCTGAACGCTGAGAACGTCAAGCGCGCCCTTCAAGACAAGGGTTGGTCGCAGAAGGAGTTGGCGGCCGCGGCGGGGGTGTCTGCCCAGTCGGTGACGAACTGGCTGAAGGGTGCCGACTTTCCGCGGCCCGACAAGTTGCTGAAGCTGGCCACAACGCTGAGGTTGCGTCTCGACCAGCTGGTGGCCGCTGTGCCCGAGCGGGCCGCCAACCAGCCCGTGGTGGCCTTCCGCCGCCGGGCCGCCACCAAGACCACCGAAGCTCACATCGCCAAGGCTCAGGCCATGGGCGCGCTGTTGGGCCCGCTGGTCCCGCACCTGCCGCCGCTTCGCGCCTTGCGCACGGCCATCGCCCAGCCCTCGGCAGCCTACGCCGACCTGCAGCGTACGGTGGCGCAGACGCGCGACAAGCTGGGCCTGGGCCAGCAGGCGGTGCTGGACTACGCCACGCTGATCGGCGAGTTCGCCGCCAACGACGCCTTCCTGGTACCGGTGCTGTGGGGCGCACAGCAGCACCACGGCAACGCGCTGCACATTCTGCTGCCGGCGCAACACGTGACCTTCGTCTACCTGAACCTCGACACCTACATCGAAGACTTCAAGTTCTGGATGGCGCACGAACTGGCCCATGTCTACACGCCCGACCTGGCCGGCACCGACGCCGGCGAAGACTTTGCCGACGCCTTTGCAGGGGCGCTGCTTTTTCCGCAGCCCTTGGCCGCCGCCGCCTACCGCGAAGCGGCCGGCGCGGCGCGCAAAGCCAACGCCATCGCGGCCTTGCAGCGGCATGCCCGGGCGCACCAGATTTCGCTGTTCACCGTCTTCTGCCAGGTGCAGGCCCACGCCAAGGCGGTGGGCCTGCCGCCGCTCGAACTGAACGAGAAGACCGACGTGCACGCCGTGCGCAATCACCAGCGGGGCGCATTGGTCAGTGCGCTGCTGTTCGACCCGCTGCCGCCCGAGCCTGCGGCCTATGTCGCCGCGGCGCACAACGTCTTCGGCAGCGAGTTCTTCAACGCCTTGCGGCGCCTGCTGCACGCCCATGGCACCGGCCCCGGCTATCTGCAGCAACTGCTGGACATCCCGTTGTCGGATGCCGCCGCGCTGCACCAGACCCTGACCCGCGGCTGAGCGCATGGCCGTTGCACCGGCCGCCGCCACGCTGGTGCTGCTGGACACCAACGCCTACCTGCGCCTGGCCAAACGCATCCGCCCGCTGCTGGGCGTGCCCTTCGGCCAGAAGGGCTACGTGCTCACCATCCCGACCGACGTGGAAGACGAGGTGCACGCCAGCGGGCGGCTGCGCTACCGATTCCCGTGGTTCGACGCCGACCCCGCGCTCGTGCAGGAGCGCTTGGCCAAGCGCATGCGTTTGAGCGCCGACGAACGCGAGCAGATCGACAGCGCCGCGCGTTTTCTGCACGACTGGGTGCAGGAGGACGTGGCGCGCTACCTGGTGGGCGGCGGCTCGCCGCCCGGCGCCACCGATTGCCGCGTGCTGGCCTTCGGCCAAGTGCGCCCGGCCATCGTGGTGACCGACGACCTGGGCATGCACACGCTGGCCCGGGAGTTCAGCATCGCCGTGTGGCACGGCTTCGAACTGCTCGCCAAACTGCGCACTGCCAAGAAGGTCAGCGACGAGTTGGTGCGCGAAATCTACGAGGCGCTGGAAGCCAACGGCGATCTCACCGCCACCTGGCGCGAGGCTCGGCACACAGTGCTGGCGAAGGTGTTCGGGCCGAAGCGCTGACGGGACTTCTCGCGCTACAGCGCGCCGGCGAAGGCGCGGTCGAGGATGGCGGGGAGGAGGGCGTCGAGGTCTGTTCGGGTACTGGATTGGACGCGCTCTAACGACAGCAACTCGACTTCCAACGCGTCGAGTTCCGCAACTAGTTCGGCCTGCTCTTCGAGTGGCGGCAGCGGCAGCGCCAAGTCGCCTATGTTGGTGAGGTTCAATCCGGGCTTGCCTTGACCGTAGCGTTGACCGACGAGTTGGTCTTGGCCCATGGGGCTTCGCAAGCCCCACCAAGCGAAGCGAGGTAAGACAACCCTGCCCGGCAATCGACAAATGGCGACATGCTGACTCACGAAGCCAGGCTCCATCCCGGCACCGAAGCAGGCTACCCGACCGACGGTAGCGCCAGTAATGACGAGCAGCAAGTCACCTGCTCTTGGCATGGCAGAGCGCCCCTGGTCGCCGTCCGGCGGCACCACGTAAGCCCATCGAGGTGCTTCTCGCCACCGACGCTCGCCGCGGCGAATTCTGCTTCGGCACATCACCCACGCTGGCCGATGTGTACCTCGTGCCGCAAGTCGAGAGCGCACGCCGCTTCAAGGTCGACATGACACGCTGGCCGCGCATCCAGTCCATCGCCGCCGCCTGTCATCGGCTCGACGCATTTCGCCTCGCCGCGCCCGCGCTCCAGCCGGACGCGGGCTGATCACTTCACAGCTGCCTCGACCGGTGGGCCTCGAGAGGCCGCCGACGAGGTTCCGCACATCAGGAGACAGACCATGACATCGCACCGAACGATCGACGTCCAGGAATTCATCAACAGGCACAAGATGTCGGCGACCCAATGGGTCACGCTGCTGATGTGCTTTCTCATCGTGGCCGTGGACGGATTCGACACCGCGGCCATCGGCTTCATCGCGCCGGCGATTCGCGCCGAATGGGGCCTGACGCCCGCCGGCCTCGCGCCGCTCTTCGGCGCCGGGCTCGCCGGGCTGATGGCCGGCGCGCTGTTGTTCGGTCCGCTCGCCGATCGCTTCGGGCGCAAACGCATCCTGATGGTGTGCGTCGGATTCTTCGGCATCGCCTGCCTGGCGTCGGCGGATTCGACCTCGCTCGACATGCTCGTCATGCTGCGATTCCTCACCGGCCTGGGCTTGGGCGGTGCCATGCCGAACTCCGTCACCTTGAGTTCGGAATATTCGCCGGAGAAGCACCGCTCGGCATTGGTGACCACGATGTTCTGCGGCTTCACGCTCGGCTCGGCCCTGGGCGGCGTTCTGGCGGCGCACATCGTCGCCGACTTTGGATGGCGCGCCGTGCTCGTGGTCGGCGGTGTCCTGCCGATCCTGCTGGTGCCGGTGCTGGCGCGGGTGTTGCCGGAGTCGGTGCGCTACCTGGTGGTGAACGGGCTGCGGCTCGATCAAGTCAGGCGGGTGCTGCAGCGCATCGCGCCGTCCGAGAATCTGTCGCAAGCCCGATTCGCCGCGCCTGAAAAGGCGCAGGCCGGCTTCCCCGTCACGCATTTGTTCGACGCGAACCTGCGCCGCGGCACGCTGTTCCTCTGGCTCGCGTTCTTCATGAGCTTGCTCGTGATCTACCTGCTGTCCAGCTGGTTGCCAACGCTCATCAGCAGCACAGGCATGACGCTGAAGAACGCGTCGCTCGTGACGGCCATGTTCCAGGTCGGCGGCACGGTCGGTGCCATCTCGCTGGGTCAGTTGATGGATCGATTCAATCCGCAGCGCGTTCTGGGCCTCACCTACGTGCTGGCGGCCGCTTTCACTGCGCTCATCGGCAACAGCACAGGCAACACCGCGCTGCTGGTCGCGGCGGTGTTCGGTGCGGGCTTTTGTGTCTCCGGCGCGCAGGTGGGGGCGAATGCACTCGCTGCAGCGTTCTATCCGACGGCCACCCGTGCGACCGGTGTCAGCTGGGCCTCGGGAATCGGACGCATCGGCTCGGTCCTGGGCTCGATGGCCGGCGGCTGGATGCTGGCCCTGGGCTGGGGCCTGCCGGTGGTGTTCGCCCTGGTCGGAATTCCTGCGGTGGTCGCCGGCTTCAGCATGCTGGCAATGGGTCGCACCGAGCAAGCGCAACTTGCGTTGCGCTTGCAGACGGGCCATTGACGCGCCCCTGCCGGCCTGCCTTGACGATGGCCTGCGTCGCCTGGTGGGTCGAATCGGGGTGCGAACTCAGCGCTTCTTGACCGTGATGCCGTACTTGCCCGTCCCGCTGCGGTCGAAGTGCCGCACTTGGACGAAGTAGTCGCCCGCAAGCAGTCTCGCGGAGATGCGCGGGTTGAGGCCGATGCCGCTGTCGTCGTCTTCTTCCAGCAGCGCCGTCGGGCTGTTGGGGCCGAAGAGCTTCATGTAGATGTCGGTCTGGCCGCGTGTCTCGATCACGTAGGCAGCGTCGGCATCCGCGCGGAAGCGGTACAGGTCTTCCTCACCGGGCTTGCCGATGTCGGCGTCGACACGTGCTGCATCGACCTTCAGCACCACCGCGCCGGGCAGGCCGGGGCTCGTCTTCGGGTACATCTTGGCGCCGGCGATGAACTCCTTGTCCAACTGCGAGAGCACGTCGTTGGCGTGGGTGGACACGCCGTTGCGCGTCCATTCGGCCGGAAAGGCATACAGCATGATCGAGTCCGGATCGAAGGCCGTGCCGTTGATCTGGTCCATCGAGTACTTGAAGAACACGTTGTGCTCCACCGTCGGCGGATCCCAGAAATTGGGCGCGCCGGCGAGGTCCTTGAGCACCACCGGCTTGTTCCACTCCATGCCGCCCAGCGGGCTCGAGTGTTCGTGCGCCAGGCCGATGGCATGACCGAACTCGTGGGCTGCGGTGCCGCCGTCGAGGAAGCCGAGATTCATCGTCGCCTGGTTGAAGGGCACACTGCGGGCATCGGTGCCGATGGTTGACCAGGCTCCATCGTTCTCATCGAAGGTGATGCGAATGTCGGCGTTCGGCGCGTTGCCGAATTCGAAGCTCAGATTCGCCACCTGTGCCCACCAGGCCGCCTGCTCGCGCGCCTTGTTCTGTTGCGCCGTGGTGCCCTCCATGAAGCGCACTTTCAGCGTCGATCCGTTGATCCATGACTTGCCTTTCGGCGCTATGGCACGGGTGCGCCCGCCGACGCCGGCCATCGTCACGTGCGGACGCAGCAGGTCGCGGGGAAGGATGTGGTCGAAGCAACATTTCGGTGCGGGCATGAGAGCCTCCATTGCAAGATGCGGCAGGCCGCAACGGCGGTCTCCCGTCAGGCAAACATAGTCGCCGCGACGCCTGTTCGTATCCCCAAGGTTGGGGAGGGCGGGACGGGTGGGGGCACGAACTCGTTCCCGGTGCGCCGCCGGCACGGGCTTGGCGGCAAGACGCGGGTTCCATCGTCACGACTGAGGAGGACTTGGGCGAAGTTGCCACATAGCATCCCGATGCCTGAATGTCGGGAGAACCCCATGAAGTTCCGCTCGCTCGCGCTGACCCTCGCCTTGCTTGTCTTGCAAGGCTGCGCCACGGTGGCAGTGGAGCGGGCGAAAGACCTGTCGTCCGCTGCGATCAAGTATTCGGAGGCAACGGCCGCGGTCATCGATGTCGCCATCGATGCGGCCATCGACGCGGACAGCGAAGCCCAAGTCCGGTCCGCGCCGCGCCCTCCGTTGACCGAGGTCAAGCAGCGCGAACGAGCCAAGGCGCTCGAGCAACTCGATGCAGGTCTGGCCAAGACGGTGTCGCTCTACACCGTATTGAAGCACTCGGTCAACACGACCAAGGCCTACTTCATCGCGTTGCAGGATCTGGCCGATGGATCGCAGGCAGACGCGACCGGCGACGCGGTCAAGTCGGTCGGCGAACGGGTCAATAGCGTCAACAAGGCGCTCCAGGGCGCTGACGCGACGCCAAAGCTCAGCGACGCCAAGATTGCGGCTCTGGGCGGCTTGGCCAAGCAGGTGGCGGCGCAGATTCACGGCGCCAAGGTCGCCAAGGCGCTGGAGCGTGATGCGCCGATCATTGGTCGCGCGTTGGTGCTGCAGCAGTCGGTACTCAGGCTGGCCGGCGACGATATCCGGAACAACCTGAACGAAGCCAACAACCGGTTCTTCGTCGACCGGGTGCGAACACCGTATCAGAGGGGTGAGATGGGGCCGGGCTGGGCCAACGATCGGCGTGCATACCTGAAAGTCCGGGCGCTCGGGCAAACCGAGACAGCGTTGAACTCCGCGGAGGCGGCTGCCGGGCAGATGCAGATCGTGTGGGAGCGCATCCTCAGCGGTTCGTCCTCGGCCAAGGAGATCACTGCGATGCTCAAGGATACGGAAGACCTGCTCGACGCAGTCAATACATTGAAGGACGCCGACAAGTCCAAATGAGTCCCCCCGGTTCTGAAACTCACGAGGAATCAACATGGCTACGTCAAACAAAACCAGCCCCGGCGCCCACGCGCCTGCCCCTCAGGCGCCCGCTGCGCCGGCAGGCATCGCCCCCGCGACAGAACAGCTGCGGCAGCTCAAGCTCAATCTCCAGGCAACGCGCGAGAAGCTCATGCTGGTCAGTCCGGATCTGCTCAACGATGCCGACCACGAAGCATGGGGCGAGCAGATCTTCAAGGTGAGTGTTGCGATCAACGGGTTGCGCAACGCCACGCTGCAAGCGCTGTCCGACGAATTCAAGGCCGAATTGCCCAAGTTCGAATCGGCGGCGACGAAGCTGACCGACGAACTGTTCCAACTTCAGCAAGCCGTCGACGTGATCAAGGCCGTCTCGGCCGCGCTGGGCGTGATCAGCAAGATAGTGACGCTGTTGGGGTAGTCGCGAGCCGGGCGAGGCCTTGGCGGATGTCAAGGCCCCGTCTTGTGGGGCGACCCTGCTGCCACGGCATTTTCTTTGCCGTTCACCCACGGCTCGTGTAATGTCAGCGTTGACCTCCATCCCGCAGTGGGAGTTCAACGTGTCGGACGAAACCCGCCAGCGCAGATCCTGGCTCGACGGCTTCATGGCCTATCCGGGCCCCGAAGGGCTGAGCGAAGCCGAGGCGCGCCGCAACATCGTGCTGCTCGACCGGCGTCTGTACACCTTGTGGAGCCTGGGCGAGAACCTGATCTACGCCTGGACGCCGGCGCCGCGCGGGCTGACCGTGCTGCTGGCGCCGCACACCCTGCTCACCGAGTTCGTCAACCAGGCCCGCGGCCAGGCCGAACGGCGGCGCCGCGGCGCGCTGCTCGAGGGCTTGCTGGCGCGCAAGGAACACTGGGCGCCGCCGGAGTTCGAGCAGCTCGCCGCCGAGCTCGGCCTCGAGCCGCAGGACGTGCCGCTGCCGTTTGCGCCCGAGCAGGGGCTGGGGCTGGCGCTGGTGGCGGCGCTGGTCGAGCGCTACGGCATCCGCCTGGTCGACGACCGGGCCGTGATCCTGCTCGATGCGGTCGGCTTCTCGCTGCTGTCGCCGCTCGAGCAGGTGGTGCAGCTCAACAGCCTGTCATGCTCGGTCAACACCGCCTACGCCAAGCTGCTCGACCGCCAGATCAACATCAACTTCGCGCGCACCACCACCGGCGACGGCTTCTACATCTGGAACCGCAAGGGCGGCATGGCGGCCAACGTCGAGCTGTACCAGCTGATGCAGTTCATCCTGGCCGACAACGCGCTGGCCCGCGAGCGCGCCGTCGGCAAGAGCGGGGTGCCGCAGCTGCGTGCCTGCTTCCATGTCGGGTCGCACTACGAGTTCTACCAGTCCGAAGGCCTGAACCCGACCTCGTTCAGCTACCTGGTCGGGCAGGTCACGATCGAGCTCGCGCGCATGATCGAATGTGCGCTGCCGGGCCAGATCCTGGTCGGCAAGTTCAACACGATGATGCACGACGAGACCCGCGGCGGCGCGCTGGCCGCGATCGACAGCATCGGCTTCGTCGAACGCACCCGCGGCCCCTTGCACAAGCTCAACGGGCTGGTGCTGGGCGGCGCCGAGATCGACGCGATCGCCTGCTACCTGACCGGCGGCAGGGCCGTCGAAGACGGCTTCGGCGTCAGCGAGTTCGAGATCGTCGACAAACATGGCCGGCGCCACCGGGTCTACAACGCCAAGATCAACATCCACCGGCGCGACGGCGCGCCGATTTTCCTCGGGCTGCGCGAAGAAGACCTGGAAGGGTTTGCGGCTCAGCTGATGGAAGTTTGAGCGGCGAGCGCCACGCGTCCCGAGTCGCATCGGTGACCGCGCGACCGCGCCGCCGGTGCTTCAATGGGCGCACCCCGACGAAGGAGACACCGATGCTTACCGAACACTCGACCAAGACCCGCGACCTGCTGCAACGCATGAATGCGTTCTTCGACCAGCACATCTACCCGAACGAAGAGCGCCATGCGCGCGAGATGGACGCTTTCCGCCGCGGCGGGGACGCCTGGCAGCAGGCACCGGTGGTCGACGAGCTGAAGGTCGTCGCGCGCAAGGCCGGGCTGTGGAACATGTTCCTGCCGCATGCCTACCGCGGCGAGGGCGGCATTTCCAACCTCGACTACGCACCGCTGTGCGAGCTGATGGGGCGGGTCGGCTGGTCGAGCGAGGTCTTCAACTGCTCGGCGCCCGACACCGGCAACATGGAGACGCTGGAGCGCTACGCGACCGACGCGCAGAAGCAGCGCTGGCTCGAGCCGCTGCTGGCCGGCGAGATTCGCTCGGCGTTCCTGATGACCGAGCCGGCGGTGGCGTCGTCGGACGCGACCAACATCCAGTGCAGCATCCGGCGCGACGGCGACCACTACGTCATCAACGGCCGCAAGTGGTTCAGCTCCGGCGCCGGCAACCCGCGCTGCGCGGTCTTGATCGTGATGGGCAAGACCGACGCCGATGCGCCGCGCCATGCCCAGCAGTCGATGGTGCTGGTGCCGCGCAATGCGCCGGGCGTGACGGTGGTGCGGCCGCTGACGGTATTCGGCTACGACGACGCGCCGCACGGCCACATGGAGGTGGTGCTCGACAACGTGCGGGTGCCGCTCGACAGCATCCTGCTCGGCGAGGGGCGTGGCTTCGAGATCGCGCAAGGGCGCCTGGGGCCCGGGCGCATCCACCATTGCATGCGCTCGATCGGCGCGGCCGAGCGTGCGCTCGAGATGATGATCGACCGGCTGCAACAGCGCATCGCGTTCGGCAAGCCGCTGGCCGAGCAGTCGATCTGGCACGAACGCATCGCAGAGTCGCGCTGCATGATCGACCAGGCGCGCCTGTTGACGCTGAACGCGGCGCACAAGATGGACACGGTCGGCAACAAGGATGCGAGGGCCGAGATCGCGATGATCAAGGTGGTTGCTCCGAACGTCAGCTGCAAGGTGGTCGACTGGGCGATCCAGGCGCACGGCGCGGCCGGCGTGAGCCAGGACTTCTGGCTCGCCGAAGCCTATGCGCACCAGCGCACGGTGCGCATCGTCGACGGTCCCGACGAGGTGCACCGCAATGCGATCGCGAAGATCGAGTTGGCGAAGCGCGCCGCGCTGCGGTGAACCAGCCCGATTGGCTGACGAAGCTCGAACGCGCCGCGCAGCGCGAACCGGCGGCGCAGCGTGAGCCGCTGCGGCTCGCGAGCGCCGAGTGCGGCTCGATCGAGCCGACGCTGGGCACGCGGATGCAGTCGGCGGGCTTGCCGCTGCGGCGTGACGCCGGCGGGTGGGCCGTGGAAGGTGGCGACGCCGGACTCGCCGCGCTCGCCGCATGGCTGCATTCGCAGGGACTCGGGAACCGCTGGCGCGACGAGCTGATGCCGGTGATCGATACGGCCGGCGCCTGTCACGGCCTGATCGAGCGCGCCGCGGTGCGCGTGCTCGGCATCGCGACCCGGGCGGCGCACTTGGTGGGCCGCACGCCGGCAGGTTCGGTGTGGATCCAGCAGCGCGCTTTCGACAAGGCGGTCGACCCGGGGCTGTGGGACACGCTGATGGGTGGCCTGATGTGCGCACGCGAAACGGTGCAGGAGACACTGCAACGCGAGACCTGGGAGGAGGCGGGGCTGCGCGTCGACGAGCTCGAAGCGCTGGCCCCGATCGGCCGCCTGACCGTGCGGCGGCCGGTGGAAGACGGCTATATGGTCGAGCACATCCACATGTTCGAAGCGCGTGTGCCTGACGGGATGGTGCCGGTGAACCAGGACGGGGAAGTCGAACGATTCGATTGCCTCGCTGTTCCGATGCTGATTGATCGTCTGCAAGCCGGCCAGTTCACGCTGGAAGCAGCCTTGATCCATGCTCACTGGCTGAGCCACCACGCCCTGTTCCCTCTCCCTCCGGGAAAGGGTTGGGGTGAGGGCGGGGCCGTGAGCTCGAGCCAGGCCCCGCCCTCACCCCAGCCCTCTCCCAGGGGGAGAGGGAGTAGGTCAGTTCAAACCAGCCGCAGCGCCACCACTCCCCCGACGATCAGCGCCGTGCCCGCGGCCCGCCGCGCGCCGAAGCTCTCCTTCAGCCAGCGATTCCCGATCAGCACCGCAAACAGCACCGAGGTTTCGCGCAGCGCCGCCACCGCGGCGACCGGCGCGCGTGTCATCGCCCACAGCGCGATCCCGTACGAGCCCAGTGATGCGGCGGTGCCCAGCAAGGCGAGCGGCCAGCGCTTGCGCATGTGGGCCCAGGCGGCAGGACGGTGTTGCTTGCCGCGCCGCCACATGACGAGCCCGAAGTAGGGCAGCCCGTCGACCAGGAACAGCGCGGCGACGTATTGCAAGGCGTTGCCCGATGCGCGCACGCCGATCCCGTCGACGACGGTGTAGATCGCGATGATCGCGGCGTTCATCAGCGCGAAGCGCAGCGCGTGGCCATGCGAGGCGCCGGCGCTCAGCGCCGAGCGCGACAGCCCGACCAGCAGCACGCCGGCGCTGATGCCGGCCACGCCGAGCCAGGTCGCGGCCGGCAAGGTCTCTCCTATTAGGCTGGCGCTGCCCAGCGCCACCAGCAGCGGCGCGAGGCCGCGCATGATCGGGTAGGTGAGCCCCAGGTCGCCGTGTTTGTAGGCGCCGGCGAGCGCGATGTAGTAGCCGATATGCACCGTCAGCGAGGCGGCCAGCCACGGCCACGCGGCCGGACCCGGCAGGCCCACCAGCGCGACGATCGGCAGCGCGAGCACGCAGCCCATTGCGTGGATCAGCGCGGTGTCCAGCGACTTGTCGCTGCCCGACTTGATCAGCGCGTTCCACGCCGCATGCAGCAAGGCGCCGAACAGGACCGCCAGCACGATCGGCCAGGTGAGGCTCATGACGGCGGCCGGGATCAACGGTCGTCCGGCGGCAACGCGGCCAGCCGCGAATGCCGGATCCGCGTTTTCGACAAGGCGCCCGCGGTTTCCAGGATCGGGTAGGCGATCGAGCAGATGTGCGAGTTGATGCGCTTCAGGTCGCTGATGAGGTCGAGGTGCAGCGAGCTCGTCTCGATGCTTTGCGCGGTGTTGTCGCGCAGCCGTGCGATGTGGCTGGCCGCGTATTCGTGCTCCAGGTCGCGAAAGCCCGCCTTCTCTTCGAGCAGCTTCTTCGCGTCGCGCACATGGCCGTCGAGGAACACGCTCATTCCGAGGCGCAGGTTGGCGAGCAGCTTCTCGTGCAGGTGGCAGATCTCGGCCATGCCGGCGTCCGAGAAGCTGCGGCTCTTGCGGATCTTCTTGTCCTCCACGTCCTGGATCCCCCGTTCGATGATGTCGCCGATCTGCTCCATGTTGATCGTGAACGAGACGATGTCGGTCCAGCGCCGGCTCTCGCGTTCCGAGAGCGCCTCGCGCGAGATCTGGGTCAGGTAGAACTTGATCGCCGAATAGAGCTCGACGACGGTGTCGTCGAGGCGCCGCAACTGCTCGGCAAGTGCGAGGTCGTTGTTGCGGATCACCGGCAGGATACCGCGCAGCATCGTCTCCACCACATCGGCCTGGTGCAGCGCTTCGCGCGCGGCGCAG
>OBEQ010625459.1_pt1 | contig 16029 bp, 16 predicted proteins | sample 1670901 | NCBI WGS metagenome assembly OBEQ01 (sample SAMEA104232315, study PRJEB22302) | groundwater metagenome | biome: forest; feature: aquifer; material: groundwater | place: USA | collected 2011-08-07 | depth 5.4 m
GTAGTAAGCCGTAAAAAATATATGGAACAATCAAGAACCAGTAATCATTTTTATTTACAACTTTCAAACTGAAAAAATTATTTAATGAATACCAAATCCACATAATAACTAGCCATTGAATCATCAACGAACCAAAATAAAATCCGTATACCAATTCAGTGAGACAAGCTATCACAAGACCTAAATAGATTACCCAACGATGAACACCATAGGTCATAGCAATCGCAATTAAAAAAATAGTCGAGCCATATCCTATGGGTATACCGAGTAATGCCGGCATTACTATACCATCAATAATCAACACCCCGATCCATACAATAATAATCAGTATTACTTTCATTATTGGATTACAACCACAGTACCCTGGCTCGGATTCATCACAGGATTAACATTAACTCTTTTAAATAACTGCGTATCATTATTCTCAACATTACGAACAAGACCAACCACCAGACCAGCAGGAATCATGTCATTTCCTGTTGTTATTAAAGTATCACCCTCAACAATTTTATCGGATTGTGTAACAAGTTTCATTATAAGCCCGTCATTCAAAGCCCCCTGTAAAATACCTGTTGTCTGACCGTGTAAAACTTGCACTGTCACACTAAAACTAGGATCGTTTATAAACATAACTTGAGCCGAATTTGAAAAAACGGTGTTAATTTTACCGACTAAAATTCCTTCTGGCGATATGACCGCTTGACCGATTGTAACGGCATCTTTTTGTCCTTTATTAATAAGCGCGTGATATCCGTCAGGTGTCAGTGAGATGTTAAATATTCCGGCGGGAAGTACATGACGTTTAAAACGAGCTGACAATCCTAATGATTTTCTTAAGATTTCGTTTTCAGATTCGAGCGATTGAATTACTGATTCATTTGTTGTTCTGGTATCAACCAATGCCTGTAATCTCTTATTTTCTTCGACAAGATCCCGCCATTTTGAAACATACCAGAACCATTCATGAAACTGTCCAGAAATATTAAAAATGGACACTGTGGATACCATTCCTGGTGCATATTGCCGACGAACAGTCCGTAATACAAAAATATTAAAAATAAAAATAAAAACCAACAAGACACTGCAAGTGATAAGGAATTTGACAATATTTTCATTGCGCATAGCGGTAAATTAGAGAAAATTATCACTTTGAGTAGATAGTAAAACAGATCGTAATTCATCAAGATGTTCCAATACAAATCCGCAACCGCGGGCAACAGCCGTCAACGGGTCATCTACAATCTGAACGGATAATTTAGTTTCATGGGCAATTAACTCGTCGAAACCTTTTAACAATGCTCCCCCGCCGGCCAGATAAATATTGCGATTTACCAGATCCGCCGTTAATTCAGGAGGTGTTTCTTCAATGGTGTTTTTAATTGCCGTCACAATGCTTTTCACCGAGCGTTGAATCGCAGTTCGGATTTCTTCTGATGAAACCATAATTTCTTTTGGCAAACCAGAAACTAAATCTCGTCCCCGAACTCGGCCTTCAAGTTCCTCTAACATAGGGTACGCTGATCCCAAATGTATTTTTAAATTTTCAGCCGTTGCTTCGCCAATCAATAAATTTCGTTCCTGACGCATATAACGTACAATATCATCAGTCAATTTATCACCTGCAATCCGCAATGAGCGTGAGGCAATAATTCCACCCATCGATATTACAGCGACTTCAGTCGTGCCCCCACCCATATCGACAATTAAATTTGCCACCGCGTCTTGAATGGGTAAGCGCGCGCCAATTGCCGCTGCCATCGGCTCTTCAATGAGATATACTTCACGCGCGCCGGCACTGTATGTCGCATTTTCAACCGCCCGTTTTTCAACTTCAGTTACACCCGATGGCACACCAATGACCACTCTTGGCCGCGGTAAAAAAGAAAATTCTTCCTGATGAACTTTATCAATAAAATATTTAAGCATCTGCTCGGTGACTTCATAATCCGACACAACACCATTCACCAGCGGACGGGATACAGTAATATAACTCGGGGTGCGTCCAACCATGGTGCGAGCCTGCGTGCCGATCGCCAAAATTTTGCCGGTTTTTTGGTTCAAAGCCACAATCGAAGGCTCATTAATGGTTATACCCTTGTCATGCACATACACCAGCGTATTCGCCGTTCCCAGATCGATGCCGATATCTTTTGACCAAATACCAAATAATTTATTAAACATAACATGAGTAATAACTATGACTTTCACTATCCGGTAGAATATCAGAAAAATGTGCTAAAACAACTTGACAAAAAACGAGAAGAAAGCACTTAACCACGAAATAAAACCTCGTGAAGATTGCACTGGTGGAATAGGTTGGGATGGTATCGCTCGAATTGTTGGAGTTAACCTCGTGATACGAACAACCGATGGGCGCGGCTGACTAATAACGGCAATCAACGGATTTGCGGTTGGTGTCACAATAACTGATACCAATGGAGTTGATTCAGCCCCGACGTTTGAGGTCGGGGTCCCGACGACCCCTAAGGGCGTCGGGAGTGCCATTGTAGGACTAGGTAATGGAAGAGTAAGGATGATAATGCCTGGCGTTACAATCGGTGTAGGTGTAAAAGCCACCGTTGCAACCGGGATACTTGTTGGGGTTGCTGTGCCCGCCGACTTGTCCTCCGAAGCTTTAGCGGAGGTGGAAGCCTCCGGCGAAGGCTGGGGAGTCGGAGTTGATGTTATTTCCGGGGTCGGTGTTTGGATTGAACTTGGAGTAGGAGTAAGTGAAGACAAAGGTGCCGAAGTTACTGTTTCAGTGGGTGTAGGACTGTCACTTGGTGTAGTAGTTATCGTCTGACTTTGTGAATTTCGCGGATGAGCAGTAGTCTGTAAGAAAAATCCCGATCCATCGAGATTTCGTTCTATACTTTGATTCGCAGTGGGATTAGAAGCAAACACGGAACCGTCAATAAATGTATTCGTGGCAAGTCCCCACGCGATACTGTCAATAATAGTTCCAGAATTTTCCGGACCATTTCTTAATGCAACAGTATTATCGTTTGCAATCGAATATCCGGTTGTTGTATCAGGTACAACCGTAATATTCACAAAATCGGCATTCGCCCAAAGATAAAAGCCGTGTGTTTTTATGATTGCCGAACCGGGCGAGGCATCTGACCAGGACTTGATTGGTAAATCCGAAGTACCAATCTTAGTTCTTTTAACAAGACGATAATTTTTTAAATCAACATCCACACTCGTAGGATTATAGAGTTCCACGAAATCATTCGTGATCTTTCCACTCCCACCCGTAATCTGTACCTGACTGATCAGAAGATGATCCGTATCCGCTTTGATATTTGAAAAAATAAAAAGCCCGAGAATAACTAAACTTACTGCGATAATTACCAGAAGAGACTTACTCATTCTCTTGTGTTAAACTATTTTAATTCTTCCAAGAGATCTTTTTGTTTTATAATTCTTGGTTCTTTTTCGGTACGTCGTTTTATTTCAACTTCGTCGTCAGCCATCCGTTTACTGACAACGATACGGATGGGGCAACCGATTAAATCTGCGTCGGCAAATTTTTCGCCGGCAGATTTATCATCTCGGTCGTCATACATAACCTCGATATGAGCAGATTGTAAATCATGATATATCTGATCAGCTTCAGATTTTTTATCTAAGGATATGAGATGGACTTTGTATGGCGCAATCGATTCCGGCCAAATCATACCTTTTCCATCATGAGAAACTTCTACGACCGTGCCCATTAACCGACCCGGACCAATTCCATATGATGCCATAATCACTGGTTTTGTATTGCCTTCGTTGTCGGTATATGACAATCCTAAAGGTTCCGAAAACTTTGTCCCGAGTTTAAAAATATTCCCAACTTCAATCGCCGGCTTTTCAAGAAGAGAATCTTTATCCCAGCCAAGTTCATTGATAACTTCATCAGTATATACTTCTTTATTCACTGCTCTCTGTTCTTTTTCATTCACATAAATAGTATCTTCGCCAATATCTGCAACAACTTGGAATTCATCAGAAAATTTAGAGAATAATCCGCCGGATGCAAATGTTCGAATCGCTTGCACACCAACTCGTTCAAAAATACGCGTATATGCTTCTGCAACTTTTTCGTAATACAGATCAAGATCTTCTTGAGTAGTGTGAAAACTGTATAAATCTTTCATTAAAAACTCACGCCCGCGGAGAAGACCAGATTTAGCACGAGGTTCATTGCGAAATTTTGTTTGAATTTGATACACCGCTTTTGGTAAATCTTTATACGAACTGATAAAGTGTTTCGCTGAAGTCGCAAGCGGTTCTTCGTGAGTAAAACCAAGACCATATTCTTTATCATTCATATCTTTGAACTGGTACATTACTTCTTTTGCACTTTCCCATCTTCCGGTTGCTGACCATGTTTCCTTATTTTGAAATACAGACATCTGAAGTTCTTGACCGCCGATTGCGTTAATTTCTTCCCGAATAATGGTATTTATTTTTTCAAGGACGCGAAGACGGGGGGGCATATATTCATACCCCCCCGCCATGACTTTAGAAATAAAACCTGCTCGAATTAATAATTGAGCATTTACAGCCGTTTCGTCTGAAGGAGCTTCTTTAAGAGTTTTAGTAAATAGTTGGGAAAATTTCATTTTATAAAAAATTTAGCGACATCTTTGTAGGTGATATAGACCATCAATGCTACCAGAAGGTAGAAACCGAAGGTGTTGACCCAGCCTTCGACGGTTTTGTGAACGGGCGAGCCTTTTATTTTTTCGATAATCAGAAAGAGGACACGCCCGCCATCCAGCGCGGGAAACGGAATCAGATTCAAGACCGCGAGGTTGATGGAGATCATGGCAACAAACTGTAACAGATAATTAAATCCGACTCGTGCCGCCTGACCTGTCAGACTGGCAATCCCAATTGGTCCCGATACGTCTCCAATCAATCTACCATGAATAAACAGGGTTTTCAAAAGGGCGTAGTAACTTTGAATCGTGGCTATGGTCAGCATCGTGGCGTCGGATATGCCTCGCCAGATGGCTTCGTACCAGGGATATGCAACTTCGCCCGTCAAAGCGAGTGACACACCCAGCGCGCCTTGCCCTTCGGGCGGATTCAATCGAGGAATTATAGTTTTATTAATAATAGTACCTCCTCGCTCAATCTGAAAATCGAACGGTTGACCCAGATGACTCGCAACTTTATCTTGAAGCGCTTTGGTCGAATCGACACCAACAATCGCATCGAGGGGCTGAAGATCAGAAGCGGCGGCCGGACTGCCCTCACTCACACTAATAATCTGCACTTTCACATCACGAGCCGAACCGGTGTGACCGTCTACCAAACCAATTCGTAACCCAAACGAATTCACAATCATGAGTAATACTGCCGCCAACAGAAAATTCATCGTGACACCGGCAACAAGTACGAGAACACGATGACCAAATGATGCCGAAGCAAAACTTCGCGGTGCTCGTGTGTCACCGTCTTCGCCGAGAATCTTCACAAATCCGCCAAATGGAATCCAATTAATCGAATAGACGGTTTCACCTTTCTTCCAACCCACCAGTCGTGGCGGAAATCCAAAACCAAATTCTTCCACCCGCATTCCCGCCCGTTTCGCCATCACAAAATGCCCAAACTCATGCACCAACACCAGCACCCCAATCACGATAATAAAAATAAGGGCAGTAAACATTAACTCGTCATTAGTTCTTGTTCTTTCTTTTTGGTGAGGTCGTCGATTTTTTTGTGGAGGTCGTCCATGATTTTTTGGAGTTCTTCTTTAGCTTTGAAAGCTTCGTCTTCGCGGGCGGTTTTTTCTTTCACTGCAGTCTGGACTTTTTTCAGGATATCTTCGCGAGTCATACGGATGCGGATCCGGACTTCTTCCATCCGCTGATTCAAAAGTTTAATAAATTCTTTGCGCCGCTCTTCGGTCAAAGACGGAATCGTCAAGCGAATTACGTGACCGTCGTTCATGGGATTTAAACCCAATGCGCTTTCGCGGATCGCTTTTTCGATAAACGGTACGACCGCGGCATCCCACGGTTGAATGACAATCAGCCGCGGTTCTGGCGCGCTGATACTGGCCAGTTCTTTGATTCGTGACCGTGAGCCCATATATTCAACGGGAATATCTTCGACGAGTGACGGATTTGCCCGCCCCGTCCGAATCGAGCCCGCCTCAACCCGCGCCGCCTCCAACGCCGCATCAAAATCCTTTTTTCTGCTCGCAATGAGTTCTTTGTACATTTCGATAACTATATCATTTCAAAACCACTTATTCAACGAAAGGCCCCGCTAAGCGGGGCCACGAGTAATCGGGATTTCACGGCAGAGTTTGTTGGTAGCTAATTGCCACACTTCTTTCAGGTACAAACGCAAAGCCTTGTACCAACGTCTCTTGGGATTGGCCTGCAAGAGAATAGCGAGAATTGGAATGGCGAAAAAGAGTACCCATCTACCCACTCTTATGTCTGTTGGGGTGTTTTGGTGGGTGTAGAAAAACAAAACGCGAGCAACTTGGAGCCAAAAGAGTAATACACCAAACCCAACCATCCATACCACCGGCGATGGTGATAAGATTTTCCGAAAGGTAATTGGAGCTTGACTGGGACCAGAATTCAAAACCTGCCACACAGTTTCATCTGTAAATTTCCCCGTCAAAAAAGGGATAAACGCCCACTTGCCGATCCCCACAATTAGATATCCGACGGATACGCAAACCCACAGGAGAGGCAGAGACATCAGATTTCCTGCGTACATACAACTCTGGGTAACATTGGTAGAAATCTTGTTAATTGGATTGACCGGAGCAGAATTGTGAAAACGACAATGCCAGCTCACCGGATTGACCTCTTTCAGCGAGGCAACCAGAAAACAGACAAACACCATCCACAAAAACTGTATCATCCCTGACACCGCCAGAATCTGAAAGAACAACGGCCATGTTGTAAAAGTAGACATCATTCACACTCCTTAATATGGTTATACCATAAACCCTAATCTAAGTAAATTAACGTGTATGAGGCCACCCACTTTTGCACTCCCGAGGATTACCTTCTAAATATAGCATGTATTGGACAGGTGAGTAGATGTTCTTGAAAGCGTAATGGACGCGCTTGGTATTGTACCAGATCAACCAGTCCATTAAATGAAGATTGAATTTCTTTGAATCAATTAACTCATAGAGGTGATAATCAATGTATTCTTCCTGAATAGTCCGGTTGAATCTTTCAAGGTGAGCATTCATCTTCGGTGTCCTGGGATAAGTATGAAAATGGGTGAGATGCAACCGGAAGAGCTCAGCATTGAAATGCTTCTTAAATTCAGAGCCGTTGTCGGTTAAGACAAAGGCAATGGGATACGGGAATATCTGAACACAGATCTCAAAGAACTCTTTAGCGGCTAATGAGGCATGACTACTGGTGGCCCAAGCAAAGCCAAAACGAGTATGGATATCTTCAAAGGTGATGATATATCGTCTCATGCCATGCACAAACCTCTCAATGGTATCCAGGGCCACTAAATGACCGGCATATTGAGGCTTAAAATCTTTAGGTTTTCTAAGGACTTTTTGCCTGTTTACTTTCTTCACTTTGCCGAAGTGAGACACGTGCTGGGGAAACATCCGCAAACCTCCCAGATCAGTAATCAATCTACCAATGGTTGTAGGTTTAGGACATTTCAAGCTCCGAGTCAGACAGAATTCTTTTAACTCCGGGAAGAGTTTCTCTTTACCAAGATTGGGATGTTCTGTCCTCAATCTCCTCATCTCCAAGAGTATCTCCGGAGACCAGATACGCTTCCGTTTCTCTTTACGTTCCGTCTTGCCTGGATTAAGGGCTTCAGCCTTGCCACCCCCTTTCTTCAAAGCCTTCTTCCAGTTAAAGAGGGTTCTTCTCTTTACTCCAAAGGCATCTATGGCTGAAGTCAGACCATGCTTCTGCCAATGAGCTAACACTTTGTATCGATACTTGGCTTTTTCTGTTATCATATATGCCCATCTTAGAGCATTATGACCCGTACTTAAAAAGCCTTTAGTATTCCTGAATTTGTTAAAGATTCTCACTCTTTAGTTTCTCTAAAGAGTGCAATATGTATGTGGCCTTATGCATTAACGAAAGGCCCCGCTAAGCGGGGCCGTGGACTACCGGCGTGTTGGTAGTGGCTGGAGTTTCCGGAAACTAGCTTGAAATCCTTCAACCCACTGCTGAACCTTGCTTTTCCCCGGTGGTAGCGGTGTTACTAATACGAAATAGTAAAATGCTGACGGATAGGCAGGAAATGCGCCAACATTTAGTGCCAACAATAAAGATCCTTTTGGATCTTCTATAAACCATTTATAAACCGCAAAAAAACAAATCGGAGAAAGAAGAGCAAGAAGTAAACGTGTCCTATCAGGGCTATCTCTTTCAAAAAGATGAACTCGAGATAAAACTGTAGGGTCTTTGTCGAATTGTGTTTCCGCATCATGTGTAAGGTGAACAAAGAACATGATCGAAAAAAACAACAAAACACAAAACAATAGTCCCCGCCAATCTGTTTTGAAGAACAACAACGGAAACCAGTAATTCAAAATAGAACTAGCAACGGCTATTGAAAAAGGAAATAGACAAAGTCTGGCTAAAAAGAAGTTTGTCTTGCCGGTCAGTCTTTGAAACCAGTGACTGAATTTGGTAAAGAGCTTAAGAATGCCTTCGTCGAGACGCTTGAGTACCTTTTCCATGCGTTGCCTCCTGTATATCTTATACCATAATACTAACAATTCGTCTATCACTTGGAGGCTTAGCCTCCAAGTGATTTAGAAATTAATCAGAGTATTTTCAAGGAGGGCGCGGTGGTTGTATTGGGGCTGATTGATGTATTCGTGGAGATTTAAGAGTTGAGTCAAAACCCGGTGAGCGTTGGGAAGCGAGGCGCGATTGGTATACGCCCAGGCGAGCCAATAATTAATGTGTTCTTGATAGGGTTGCTTTTCAATCATGGTTTTTGCAAAGAGCATGCGTTCAGCCAACGGGCTTTTAAGAATGGTACCGAAATCAGTAATGGCTTGTTTGATATCGGGGATATGTCCGCCTTCAGCAACGGTCAGTGCCCAACCGATCCGCCCACAGGCAAGACCTGTGATTATATCTTGATCAGATTTTGATAATGCTGTTGGTGCAAGCGCAGTAGTAACAATGTGGTCAGCATGAGGTAAAAACGAAATATGCTGACAACGAGAACTGATGGTCGGCAGTAACTCTTGGGGCTGGCTCGTCACCAGAATGAGAATAACCTGACCCGTGGGTTCTTCGAGGAGTTTTAATAACGCATTTGACGCTTCGGGCGTCAACCGATGGGCGTCATCGATAATCGCGAACTGATAGGGACCATAATAGGGTCGCAATGACAGAAATGTTTTTAAATCCCGGATATCTTCGATATATATTTTAGTTCCTCCTTCGTTTCCTTTCGGCGCCACAATACACACATCCGGGTCGGCTGGGTCAAACTCTCGGCGTTTATTCGCCTGCACGAATACATTCTGCGCAAATAATTTCTTACCAATCTGATCCTGTCCCTGAAAAATATAAGCGTGAGACAAAGAACCCTGATCAATCAGAGTTTCAAATGTCTTTTTTTGTTTTTGGAATCCAATTGTTTTCATAACACACAAACCTTAACTTATGATACTTCATAGTATCATAAGTTAAGGTACATTAACGTTTTAGTAACTCTGAAGCAATTGTGTTAGCGGCATTGGGTTTGGCGAAGGTTTTTATTTTCTCACTGACAGCTTGATAGCGAGCCGGCTCAAGAAGTTCTTGGATTTGATTAATAATGATATGAGAGGTGACATTCGCTTCTTCGATCATAACTCCGCCATATTTTTGAAATTCGATGGCATTATCAATTTGGTCGCCACGGCTTGAGACTTTGGAAAGCGGGATAATAATCGCTGGCTTACCCAAAGCCGAGATTTCAAAGAGATTTGAAGCTCCGCCGCGAGAAATAATAACATCCGCCGCGGCATACGCCATGGTCAGATCTTTGGCGTTAAAGAACGGATACAGACGATAGTTTGCGTTAATCAGCGCGCCATAGGATTTCTCGCCTTCTTTGGAATACTGTTCCACCAGCGCTTTCAACGCCGTAAATTGATATTCTCCGCACTGATGAATGACTTGAAAATTCTGCACGAGCTGAATGAGAGCTTCGATGATCGCGTCATTGATACGTTTGGCGCCCTGGCTCCCGCCGGTCACGAGAATTGTTTTTTTGTCACTGCGAAGATTAAATTGTTGGAGCGCAATTGCTTTATCACCGGTCAGTAACTCGAGTCGAATCGGATTGCCGGTTAGAATCGCTTTGCCGGCGGAAAAATAATGTACCGTACTGTCAAACGAAACAAATACTTGTTTTGCCAGTTTCCCAATAATTTTGTTTGCTAGACCGGGTACAGAATCTGATTCATGAGTATAAATTGGAATTGTGTAGAGTTTTGCCACCACCGCGGGCATCACTGAAATATACCCGCCTTTCGTAAAGACAGCGTCCGGCATATACCACAACAGAATCCAGAGGGATTGAAAAAACCCAACAATTGTTTGAAACGGTGCCAGGGGTGTCCATAAACTAAAATACCGACGAAGTTTACCGGCTTGAATCCGTTTGTACGGTACATTAGCCGTTGAAGCCGCTTCCGCTAAAAATGGTCCATCGCCAAGCATCAACAATTCAACTCCAGGATCAGCGATACGCAAAGCCTGCGCCACTGCCATCAGTGGAAACACATGACCTCCCGAGCCGCCACCGACGAGTAAGATTCTATTCAATTACCAATTTTCAATTACCAATTTTCAATAAGTTCTCAATGTATCAATTTCCAAACAAAAACTGGAAACTGAAAATTTAATGGGAACTAAAAACTGGAAACTGATAACTATTTTATTACCCCTTCCTTCTGTAGTAATTGTATCTTTTTTCTCGTCCCGCTGGCAAATCCGCCAACCGTACCGTCTGACCGAACCACTCTATGACATGGTATTAAAGAGGAGACTTGATCGCTTATGCCCAGCCTAAGTTTTCTAGAAGAAAATTTTGGCGGGTATGGGTGGGGATTCTTATTCAACGCGTTCCCCACTGCCCGATAAGCATTAGATTTGCCGATTGCTCTGGCTACTTCCGAATAGGTCATGATTTTGCCCTTAGGAATCTTAGAAACAACATCGTAGACCTTTTTCTGAAAAGGCGTAACCGAGATTTGTTGATTTTTCATATAGATATGATATAAAGGGTTTGAGGAGGGCTTGAAAATGTGGAGAGAATTCTTACCGGCATTGCGGCGGTATCCGATCGTCATGGGTTTGGTCTTCTGTTTTTTCGTCATGGTAGTGCTCACCTTGAGTTATATGACCATATTGGACTCGAGGTTGATAAAGATTAAGACTTCGGATATTGTTTTGATGATCACTCTAGTCTTCTTTTTGCCCTGGGGCTACATCGCCCACGGTGGTCTTCACTCTACCCATATTGATAACAGAAAACGCCTTTTCTGGCTCGCGAGCGGTGGAATAGTTGGTTTATTTTTAATTCAAATGAGTTTTGACCAACCGTTTCAGTGGCTTTTCTCGTTAACGCTCATCATAGTACCACTCATAATCGGGTACTTTGCAGCGATAATGAAGCTCTTTTTTACCGGTTGGTGGGCTTTTTCTAGACGATACTTTTTCTGACCGTTGTCAGACCATGGCGCTCGAACTTCGGGCGCCGTTTAATTTTTACTGAATAAGAATTAAACTCTATCCGGTTCGGGTTTGACTTGGCCTTGAGGGACTTTCGCTTTGAGATCTTTGAAGATAAAAATCTGCATCAATCCGCCAAAGACCGCGAAGATACCACCAAGAATAAAGACGATGTTGAAACCAAATCTCTGAGCAATAATACCGCCTAATGCTGCGGCGCCAGCAGCGGCCAGACCGATAGAAATTGAATCGAGAGTCCATTCAAAACTTTCGTGAGTTTTATCCAGGTGCCTTGAAAAAATTGCATACCAGGGCGGTATTACAAATGCAATACCAATACCATATAAAGCCTGAATTAAATAAATGTGAGTGATAGTATTAGCAAACAGATAAGCAAAGGGTACAATCGCAATAAGCGTACTACCGATGATGAGAGAATAAAAATCATCATACTCGCCGTGATTTTTGTCGAGAATTTTTGAAAGCGGCAATTCAACCACAATTTTACAAATCTGAACCAGAGCCGCGCCAAAACCAATGGCTTCAATTGTCCCGCCAACGATTTGACGGGTAATAAAAATGGCCACGACAGGACCAAAGACACTAAAACCGGCATTCACAAAAAAATCCGCGAGAACGAGTGTTCTAATAACTCTATTAATTTTCATTGCAGAGCGGTCAGCAAGTTATAGTTGCGGCATACCCCAACCGGAAGTAATATCATTACCGGTCGGCATAATATCGAGAGAAAACTTATGAAGTAATTCTCGCGTAGCACTCGCTGGGTGATCCGCATCATGCTGCCATTCCTTAGCGGCGAAACCGGCGATATGAGCCGCAGCCATTGACGACCCAGACGAAGTGACGTAATCGTTATTGTTTGACGTTGATTCAACATTCACTCCCGGTGCGACAAATTCCAAATCTCCAGATTGCTTAGTAAACGATGAAGAAGCAGTATTGGTGCCGCGCGCGCTCCAATCAGGAACGATTAAAGAAGAATCAATGACACCAACACTCACAACAAATTCATTCGAAGCTGGGTAATCAATACTGCCCGTATATGGACCATCATTACCCGCCGCACCGATAATTAAAACATCATGATCAGTAGCATAAGCAATCGCGGCATTTATAATAGAACTTACAGCATCAGAACCAAAACTTAAAACAATAATATTTGCTTCAGTATCTACCGCACGACGAATCGCCGATGCGACATCATCCGAAAAACACGTGCCATCGTTAGCACAAACTTTGTAAACAATAAGTTTTGCATCAGGCGCGACACCGAACATACCTTTGCCCTCGGGTCCGCCATTGGCGGCAATCACACCGGCAACTTGAGTGCCGTGACCATTTTTGTCATCACAACTATTTTTAATAAAAGGTTCCGAACCGGTAAAATCACTACATACGATAACACGACCCTTCAAATCAGGGTGATTTATTAAAACACCTGTATCAAGCACCGCAACTTTAACACCTTCACCACCGGATGGTAATTCACCGTTGAGTGTCTCACCGTAAATAACTTTCACCCCCCAACCAACTTGGTTAAGAGGAATTTTAATTAATGGTTTAGTGGTAGTTTTTTTAGAGACTGTGGTCGTGGCAAGAATATTTAATTTCTTAATAGGCGTAACTTCAACACCAAAAACTTTAGTAAGTTTTAACTGCCAGTCATTTAAATCAGCCGTAAAACCAGCATCAAAAACATTTCGTACTTGAAACGATTTTTTCCAAAACTGTGAGGTTGATTTTACTAAATAGCGACTATCGGTCCCGGCGGCTTGGACACTCGATGCCGTTACAAAAAACAAGGTAAAAACTAAGCAAACTAAGGCTTTCTTTATATTCATAATTGTACTTAAAAGTATACCACAAGGAGAGCAAGCCAGCAATCCACAGCTAGGACATGAGCTTGTCGATGCTGTCTTTGAGTTTTTCACTGAGGTCGCGGAGGTTTTCCATGGCGGTGAGAGATTGGATAAATTTGGATTTGAAAATAATTTTGAATACGTAGACCAGGATGGCGGCACTGGCAAAAAACAAAACAATATAACCAATATTGTTCACAATACTGACGGCACGATAACCTTTACCAAACAAGAAACCAACCGCAAAAGTAAGCCCGACCCAACCCAACCCGCCGATAAAATTATAATATGAAAATTTTCTAAAATTGTATTTAAATGAACCCGCCATAATCATGGTAGCGATGGTGAGCGACCAGGTTAACTTCGTAAAAATAATTGCCCGCCCACTGTAGCGTTTAAAATACCGTTCGACGGTTTCAATAATTTTTCGACTTTTTTGATCTTTTCGGCCCCATTTATCAATGGGTTTCGCCCCGCCAAAATAACCAATCGCATACCAGATCCAGCCATTTAAGAAATCTCCCACGATACAAATAATAACCGCCGGAATAAATGCCACGGTGCCGAGTGAAACTAAAAAACCCGCCAAAATAATACTATTAAACCCTTCGATAAAAGTCGCAATAAACAAAAACAGATACTTGTAGTGAGCAAGGAGCGGAAATTGAAGTTGAATTGAATCTATGATTGAAGCGAATAAATGCATATAATTAACTTATAACTAATAACGTATTACTTATAACTAGCTAATATTTTAAAATCTTTATACAAATCTTCTTTTAACATTTGATTATAAATACTTGCGGCGGGATGATAAAGCGGAATAATCGTAATTGGACCATACGCTGCGTGTGCAGGCACACTTGTACCGTGCATGGCACTGATTGATCTTAATTCTTTTTCAAGACTGAAGGCCCGCAAAATATATTCCATCGAAAATCGTCCGAGCGTCGCAATTACCTGGGGCTGAATGATATTGATCTGACGATCCAAAAAAGGACCATAAATGGCAATTTCATCTGGTTCCGGATCACGATTGCCCGGCGGACGATCTTTTACGATATTGGTGATATAAATATCTGCGCGATCAATCTCGACGGATGCCAACAGTTGATCAAGAATTTTCCCCGCCGCTCCGGCAAATGGTCGGCCGGTGGCGGCTTCATTTTTGCCCGGCGCTTCGCCGACAAACATAATTTTGGCGTGATGACTCCCTTCACCGATCACCGGAAAAACGCCGTTTTTAACTCGTTCAGCATAGAGCGGCGAAGCTTTTAAATCCAGAATCTCATCCTTAATTTTCCTTAATAATTCCGTGCGATCGTCCGCCATCCAATCAGTCTAATAGAAAATTCTGTTATTGAAAAGCCGTGAGACAAAACATTGAGTGTGTTATTTTATCTTCGTACGAAGCATAAATAACACACGTACTATTCAGCACCGGCGGCTAGACCTAATACTAACCACAACATTAATCTCCCTGATTGAATTGTCCAAAGAAAATGATCAAACATACCAACAACGAGCACGACAATAATTATAAGTCCGAATGAAAAATGGTAAAGTTTTTTAAAACCTAAACGTTGGTAAAAATCATAAAGCAGTAGTGCTAAAAATAGAATAAATAATAAAATTCCAAAAATTCCGGTTTCAGAATAGATCAATAAATAAATATTATGAACCGGCTGATATAGCCCGCGATCAAGATGGAGATTTTGATTCATCAGCCACGGCACAAAATTACCCATACCCAAGCCAAACCAATTGTGTCCACTTGCTAATGACTCATGATTATATAAAACCCGAAGTTGCACCGCTTCATCCCCGTTTGAAATACTCGAACGATTCACGACATAGGACCAATACGTTATAACAAAAATCACCACCACAGCAATTGTAGTCCAAAAAATTTTGTGGGAGTTGTCAGCCCATACTCTTTCACCCAGACCCGGGGAACCAGTCCCGTCGGTTCCCCCAGCTTCGCTGGGACCCCTTCCGCTACTGGGTTTAAGAGCACGGACTGACAACAAAGACATCAGTATGAAACTTACAGTCCATAACCCAATAATCGTCCGGGAAAAAGTTAAAAAGAACGCCCACAGAATCACTGCGTCAAATATGTGCCACCACCAAGTGCTTCGCGCAATTTTCAATTTCCAATTTTCAATTTTCAAAAACTGAAGACAATAAAAAGTACCGAGCGCGATAAATAGATACAACGCCAAGACGTTTGAATGCGGAGTGGTGCCATACGCCCGCATAATTTTGATGCCGTCCACATAAAACGCAGCGATACCGCTTAATGCCGACGCGAGAGGACTTTCGCCCAGATATTTCAAACCCAGACTTCCCTGGGTCATAAATTGAGCGACAGCAATGACGGATTGAAATACTCCACTCAGAACTAGAACTACAAATCCTCTATCGAGGCTAAACCTCGATAGAGCGTA
>OBEQ011577428.1_pt1 | contig 16027 bp, 14 predicted proteins | sample 1670901 | NCBI WGS metagenome assembly OBEQ01 (sample SAMEA104232315, study PRJEB22302) | groundwater metagenome | biome: forest; feature: aquifer; material: groundwater | place: USA | collected 2011-08-07 | depth 5.4 m
AGAATCCCTCTGTTTGGGTTGAACCTTCAGAAAGGGGACAAACAGGGCAGCGATCCAGGCGGGTGTGGACATCATCGCCCACCCCGGCCTTATATCCACTGAAGACCTGCTTTCGGCGAAGGAAAAGAACGTCTGCCTGGAAATAACTTCACGCAAAGGACATTCTCTGTCGAACGGCTACGTAGCAAAAGAAGCGATGCGTTTCGGAGTTCCTCTTTGCATCAACACCGACAGTCACGGTCCCTCCGACCTCATCACATCAGAGACCGCGAGGAGCATTCTGTTGGCTGCAGGCATAGAGGAAAACAGGATAGACTCCATATTCGAAAATTCAAAACATTTAATAGAAAGAGCATCAAGGAGGGCTTAATGCCACGGGTTATTAAGAAAAAAACAAAGAAAAAAAATGTCGGGGTTGAGACCGAGGTCGTAGACAGACTCTCCGGCATCAAGGACAGACTCAAGGAAAAACAAAAAACAGTGCTCACTTACGGGGCCGTTATCGCTGTCGCTATTGTCGCCGTCGCAGGCTTTTTCTTTTATCAGTACTCGGAGGGAGAAAAGGCCCGTCAACTGGAGTACGAGGCTTATAAAGTCTATTACAACGAATATCAGAAACAGCCGATTTCCGAACAGGAAAGGTACCAGAAGGCCCTCGACTTATTTCAGCAGGCTTATAACAAAAAGAGATCCGCAAGACTGCTCCTTTACATCGCGTCCGCCAACGCGGAACTCGGCAAATATGATGACGCATTAAAGGGCCTCGATCAGCTTGCAAAAAACTATTCCTCCGACAAGAATGTACTTCCCCTGGCATATCAGAAGATGGCTGTCATACAGCTTAGGAAGGGGAATAAGAGCGAAGCGCTGAAGGCGCTTGATGCGCTCTATAAATCCAGCGACAGCATCTATAAAGACCTCGCACTTGCCGAGTCCGCGAGGATCCTCGAAAGCGACGGAAAGAAAGAAGAGGCACTGGCAAAGTATAAAGAGCTCGCCGACAAGTTCAAAGATTCGCCGTTCCTGGCAGAAGCACAGGCAAAGATCGCGGAGAAGAAATAGGAGTGAATTGACCGGTTTATTTGTGCTGACTTAGACTTTTTTGCCGTGTCTTGAAGACCTTTTCGACGAGGTCTTTTTCTTCTTGTGTTTGTGGGAGACCTTTTGCAGCGAAGACCTGTCATCGGCATCCACAGTATAAAGGCCTTTGGGAGGCAGATATATCTTGCTGCCGACCTTGAGAGGCATAATCTTTTCCATGGAATTCAGCGACAGAATCACGGATTCGGAAACGCCGGTCATTCTTGCTATCTTTTTGAAGGTGTCGCCTTTCTTCACCGTGTACCTGTCGATAGTAAATCTCTCCTCTTCAGGAACAGCGGACAGTTTCTCCAGGAAGGTTTCCTTCGTCCCCTGAGGGATCTTCAACATATACTTCGCGACATCCGGCGGTGTGCACCATCTCCTCAACTCAGGGTTAAGCTTCTTTATCACTTCAAGCTCAGTGTCGGCGCATTCCGCAACGACCGCAAGATCGACGGGTGAAGCAAGTTCGACTTCGTCATAACTGAGCGGCTCGTTATATTCTATATTATGAAAGCCGAAGTCGTCGGGATTACTCGCGATAATGCTTGCCGCGATAAATTTAGGGACGTATTCCTTAGTTTCATTCCTGATATGCTTGGTATCGAGGAGGTCCCAGTAATCGTCCACCCTGCTCTTTTTGATCGCCCTGAGGATCTTTCCCTCCCCGGCATTGTAGGCGGCCATTGCCAAGTTCCATGATCCGAACATACCGTAAAGGTCCCTGAGATATTCGGCGGCCGCAGTGGTCGACTTTACCGGGTCTCTCCTTTCGTCCTTCCACCAGTTGATCTCGAGCCCGTATCGTCTGGCAGTGGAAGCAATGAACTGCCAGGGTCCGACCGCTTTGGCAATTGAATACGCATTAGGGTTGAACCCGCTCTCTATCAGGGACAGGAAAACGATGTCTTCCGGGACGTCCTTTTGCCTGAGTATCCCCTTCATCAGATCGAGATACTGCCCGGACCTGCTGAGCCATAAAGAGAATTTGTCCCTAATCCTTGTGCTGAAGAGCCCGACATTCCTTTCCACCGCCCTCGATGCCGCACCGTTGGAATTATAGGCCGATGAATTAAATGCAGAAATTTCAGGGGCCTTCTCGGGTGTCTTTTCATCCTGGACTGTAGAAGTAGAGGCAAGCAGTATCTCCTCGTTCGCATTATCTTGCGCTCCGGATAAAACAGGGAAGATGAAAAATAAAATCAGGGCAAAAAACAATAAGCGATAAAAACTTTTTAATCTTTGCACGCAGTAATTTTCCTCGAAAAATGCCCGCCTTGTCAAGGAAAAAACGAATATTCATGCTATCTTATTAATAATGCGGGAAAAAAATATCTATACCCTCGGAACAGGCAGGAGAAGCGGGGAGGATTTCATCGAGATCCTTCTCAGCTACGGGATAGAGGCATTTCTCGACGTAAGAAGTTTTCCAAGGAGCAAACTCCCTCTTTTCAACAGAGAGGCCCTGGAGGAACTTCTTTCGATGCATGGAATTAAATACCATTTCCTCGGCAAAGAACTCGGCGGCCTCAGAAGAGGGGGCTACGTCGCCTATATCGTCACGGAAGATTTTCAGAAAGGGATAGATGCGGTCGAAACGATTGCATCGGAAAAGATTTCCGTGATCGCATGCTCCGAAAAGCTGCCCTGGAAATGCCACCGCAAGTGGATATCCAGGGAACTCCACAAGAGGGGGTGGAAGGTCGAGCATATAATCGACAAGGGGAAGGTCTGGGTGCCGAAATAGGAATAATGCTCTTCGGCATGCAAATTTCCCAAGAGGGTTTATCGGCCTGTTTATTTTAATGAAAAAATATGGTATTATCCTTTCATTAAATTTTACTTATGAAACTATCCTTTCATAAAGATCTTACATGAAGGCCGCTGACAGGGCAGGTACATACATAGTTGCGTCAACTGCGGGTGAACGCTATAAAGCGTTTGTTCCGCGGCCATTACCACCCGATCCACCCCTGCGCCTCGATGCCGGGCACTACAAGCTTATGGAAAAGGCAACCCTGGCTTTGGGACGGCTCGATGGATTGACAGTGCTTCTTCCCGACACAACTTTATTCCTATATTTCTACGTCCGCAAAGAGGCAGTCTTGTCCTCGCAGATAGAGGGTACTCAGTCATCGCTTTCCGATCTTCTTTTATATGAAAATCACGAAGCTCCCGGTGTTCCGCTGGCCGACGTGGTCGAGGTCTCTCAGTATGTCGCTGCCCTGGATCACGGTCTCAAGCGGCTGCGGGATGGTTTTCCGCTTTCCCTGCGTCTTCTACGGGAAATACACGGCGTTTTGCTCTCCGAGGGCAGGGGAAGCACGAAGACACCGGGGGAATTCCGGCGTTCGCAGAACTGGATCGGCGGATCGCGGCCGGGCACAGCCAGGTTTGTGCCTCCCCCTCCGGAAAAGGTGATGGAATGTATGGGCGCCCTTGAGAAATTCCTCCATGATGAAAGCATGCCGGTGCTAGTTAAAGCGGCGCTCGCGCATTTGCAGTTCGAGACCATTCACCCGTTCCTGGATGGAAACGGCAGGGTAGGAAGGCTTCTGATCACCCTTCTTCTTTGCGCAGAAAACATTCTGCGCGAACCTATGCTCTATCTTAGCCTGTACTTCAAGACCAACCGGCAGAAGTATTACGATTTTCTTCAGCGCGTGAGGGCAAAGGGGGACTGGGAAGGATGGCTCCGGTTTTTTCTGACAGGCGTTCATGATTCGGCCGATCAGGCGGCAAGCACTTCTCAGTCCATTGTGCGGCTTTTTGAAGCCGACCGGCGCAAGATCGAAAAACTAGGGCGGCCGGCGGTTTCCGCACTTCGGGTCCATCAGATGCTTCAGCGCAAACCTATCATCTCGGCGCTCGCCGGGGCCGATGAAACCGGCCTCACGCGGCAAACGGTTCTTCTTTCCTTAAAGCATCTTCAAAAACTTAGGATTGTGCGGGAGCTTACGGGAAAAGAACGGCACCGGCTCTTTGTTTACGATGAATATGTAAATATCCTGAGCGAGGGAACTGAGCCGATAAGGAACGAAGGGGTTCAACAGGAGTAAATCATGATGGGATATTGTAATACATCGGGGAAAAACCTTAGAATTTATAAACTTTTCATTTTTCGCCGTATTATCAGCGCATCATCATGAATGGAGGGGCCATGGATAAGAAGGATTCGGTGGCAATCGGTACCAAGGCATTTGAAGAGCTAAGAAAAATAAATGAGCATGGTGTTGAATATTGGAGCCCGAGGGAGCTTCAACCTCTTTTAGGTTATACACAGTGGCTGTAACTTCATGCAAACAATCTGGAAATGAGCCAGCGCATCACTTTGCCGGCGTCGGCAAAGTGATTTAGGGCGCTGGGAAATAAATAATGTCCGAACAGACAAAACTTTTCTTGCTGAACAATCAGAATCTTTTTTCGAACAACTACCTTGATCATCGTCTGCCGAATACTGCTTTATGGAAAGAACAAGAAGAAAAGGTCTCATATGTTTTTGATGTTATAAAAAAGACATATGACGAGACTAAGTCTTTAAAACTCGGCCCGGGAGAAGAAGCAGGGCTTGAGGATAAATTCATAAGGCCAGTCCTTCATTTGCTCGGTTACGAATGGGACGTACAGCCGACAACTAAAAGAGGACTGAAAAAGAAAAGACCGGATTACGCCTTGTTCAAGGATAAAGCTTCCCTGACAGATGCAAGGAAGGAGAGGGATAATTTAGTCCGGTTCTTCAAACATCCTGTAACTATTTTAGAAGCAAAATACTGGGGCAGAAGGCTCAATGATTCAGACCCTAAGGATACTCTCGACAAGCGCGATCCTACAGCCCAAACTGTAAAATATCTCGATGATGTATATCATGCCTCTGAAAGCCGTATTCAGTGGGCAATTCTCACCAATGGCAAGGCATGGCGTCTTTTTTATTATAGGGCAGCCTCACGGGCGGGTAACTACTTTGAAGTAGACCTTGAAGAGATGATCTTACGAAATGATCCAGAGAAATTTCTCTATTTCTATCTTTTCTTCTCAAAAGATGCATTTATCCCCGATCCTGCTACCGGCAAGACATGGCTTGAACAGCACCTGAGAGAGACTGAAGAATACGCCACCCGGGTCAGCGACAAACTCAAGAGCCTTATCTTCGACCAGATATTTGAAGGCCTTGCCTCCGGATTCATTGGATATCGCAGCCGTGAAATGGGCATCGCGAAAGAAACGGATGAAAGCCTTAAGGAAATATTCAATGGCTGCCTGACGCTCCTTTACCGGATGTTATTTCTTCTATACGCCGAGTCAAGGGGCCTTTTGCCTGTTAATGACCCTAACCGTTACTACAAGAAAAGCCTTAAAAAAATAAAAGAGGACGTGCGAGATGAGCTGAGCAAATCCGGAGTCGAGGGAATGAGCCATAATGCCTTTGATTATTGGACGCGCCTTGAATCGCTTTTCAGGATTATTGATAAGGGCGACAGGGCATTAAACATCCCTATTTATAACGGCGGTCTTTTTGAAACAGTGCCCGACAGTTTTCTGACCACGCACAAGATTTCAGATCCGTGCATAGCCATAGCCATTGAACAGCTCACAGTTGATCCTGAGGCCGAACATGCGCCGGGCACGACGCCCTTTTTCGATTACTCCTCCCTCAATGTCAGGCATCTGGGCGACATTTACGAGGGCCTTCTCGAATTTCATGTCCGGATAACAGAAGAAGACATTGTAGAGATAAAGGAAAAAGGGAAATCGCGCTGGAAAAAAGAATCGGAAGTCAAAACTCAACCAAAAATCGGCAGAAAAAAATCACGCGGCGAAGTTTATATCGAAAATTCAAAGCACGAGCGCAAAGCGACCGGCTCCTATTACACGCCGCACTACATCGTCGAATACATTGTCAACAATACTGTCGGTCTCGTGCTTAGAGAAAGGCTTGATAAGGCAAAGGCCGTGCTTTCCAGTCTTGATTCGTTGTACGAGAAACAGCGCAAGCGACTCAAGAAACCCGTGGACTGGAAACATTGGGAACATCCCGGCGAGGCCAAGGGAAAGCATGCCGATAATATTGTGTCAAAAGAACATGAGGTTTTTGAACTTCTCTTTGACATTAAAGTCCTCGACCCATCCATGGGCAGCGGACATTTTCTTGTTCATACCGTTGATTTTATTTCGGACAAGATCATAACCTTCCTTGCTGAATATCCCGACAACCCGGTTGTGCGTAAAATCGACGAGTTGCGGGCGGCCATATTAAGTAATATCAGAGAGCAGGAAGTAACCATAGACGAAACTAAGCTCACAGAAGTAAATCTCATAAAGCGCATGGTCATGAAGCGTTGTATCTACGGGGTTGACCTAAATGAAATGGCGGTAGAGCTTGCAAAGCTTTCTTTATGGCTTGATTCTTTCACCCTCGGAGCGCCGCTTTCATTCCTGGACCATCATCTTAAGTGCGGCAATAGTTTGATAGGCGTTTTTGATATTTCAGACGTAATTATTCCGGGCTCGGAGATGTATGGGCAGGTGCAGCGTGCATTATCCTACATGCTCCAGGTCGCGGAGTTAACGGATGCCACAGTCGCTGAAGCCAGAACGAGTTATGAACTATTCAAGAAAGGCAGAGAGGCAATAAAGCCGATTTTACGAAGGTTTGATGCTTCAACAGCAAGGCATTTTATTGATACCGGCTGGAATCCCAGGATTGAACAACTTGCATATACTCTCAACTATGAAGGTGAGACTTATGCAGAGGTAATTGAGACATGCAAGAAGGCAATAAAGATTGCCGGTGAGAAAAGATTTTTCCACTGGAAGGTAGAGTTTCCTGAGGTTTTCTATGCAGACAAAGGTGAGAAAGAAAATCCCGAGGGATTTGATTGCACGATTGGCAATCCGCCATATGGCTTACTATCCAAAGATGGATACTTCAAACAGAATTACTCATTCGTCAATCCAAACTGGGATATTTATATCGCTTTTATCGAAAGAGGAATTGCCGTTGCCAGAAGGAAAGGTTTCATAAGTTATATCGCCCCAGTCTCATGGGAAACTGGAGCGATGTTTGAGAGGCTGAGAGAATTCTTTATAAATAGAACAAGTATTAAGCAAATTGTTAACCTGCCGTTTGATGTTTTCAAAGATGCTTACATCGACACCTGCATATTTGTTGCTGAGAAATCAGAAAATGCAAGTAATAAGGCATTAGTCTATGAATTTCCAAACAAAGCCAAGGTAGACAAACTTGATACGATTGATTATCGAGAAATAGAACAAGCGCGATGGCTTGGCAACAAAAATCAGATAATCCTTGATTCTCACGCCTTGTATATGTTGCCGAAACTTTTTCAGACCTGCCTAAAGTTGGGCGATATAACAGTGTCAGTTAGAGGAGTTCTTGCAAGTCCTGACTTTATATCCGACAGGCCTACAATGGCACATGATCCATTTTTTGATGGTGAAATGATCAGATATGAAATATCTGCTCCTGATAAATTTATACGCTATTCGGATGAGTTGCCAGAAAAGCCAGCTAATATTGATTTCTTTAAAGAGGGGCGTGTATTAGTAAGGCGGTTGATTAGCAGACAAGATCGTTTGATGGCTACATATGCGGCGGATTTCTTTATAAATAAGAAAGACATATATATTGTTAAAGCGACCGTCGAGAATTATTTACCGTATTATTTGCTCGCACTGATTAACTCAAAGTTGTTATCTTTTCTGTATCTGAGTCAAGACACCATATCAAAAAAGGATGATTTTAGGCAGACAACTTTAGATGGGGTGAGAAGCCTCCCCATCCCTCCAATTTCCTTCACCACCCCCGATAAGGTTGCAATTTTGTCAAAATTAGAAGAAGAGCGATTGATTGCAAAAGATCGGAGCCACTATAGTATTACCAACCTTGGTGCAATTCTTTTCGCGAAAAATCTTTCGGATTTTGGCAAGCTATCTCGCAAAGCTCCCAGAGTAATTATTTACAAAGGAAAAGACAAACTTCATACCATTAAAGAACAGGTTGGTTCAAAGGGGTATGCGCTGGGTTTTGAGGGAATGATTACCTTTATAAATGATAAACTACCGACGAACGAAGAAATAGGCAAAGTGTTCAGGAAAGAAGTGAAAATGTATCCTGAACTCGCGATTCGCGAGTTGGTTGCGAATGCCCTCATTCATCAAGATTTTAGCGAGACAGGTACAGGCCCCATGGTCGAATTATTTGATGGTCGAATTGAAATAAGTAATCCGGGCAAACCATTAATAAGTACACTACGATTTATCGATCACAATCCACAGTCACGCAATGAAAAGCTGGCCTACTTTATGCGGAGGATAAACATCTGCGAAGAAAGAGGCAGCGGGATTGATAAGGTTGTGAATATGGCTGAAATCTATCAGTTGCCTGCACCTAATTTTATTGAGGGAGACAATTTCCTTAGAGTGGTTTTGTACGCCTATAAAACGTTACGTCAAATGGATAAAGAAGATAAGATCAGGGCGTGCTACCAACATTGCTGTCTGAAATATGTTTCGGCGCAATATATGAGTAATCAGACTTTGAGAGAGCGATTTAAAATAGACGAAAAAAACTACGCGATTGTTTCGAGAATCATTGCTGAAACAATTGAAGCTGGCCTAATCAAATACTACGATGTTACAAGTAAGTCAAAAAAATATGCGAAATATGTACCATACTGGACTTAAGCGGATAATATCTTATGTGACTGTTATGTGACTAGGTGACAGGTTATGCTTTTTAAATCATTAATAATCAATATGTTGCTGATTATTTTTATGTGTTTTCTTTTAAAGCTTAGGTTAATCAGCAAATCGTATACCAAGCAGGTCGATGTGCTAAATGGCGATGCCGAAGAACATGGGGATAAAGATCTTGGTCAATATTAGTGGCAGAGGAGGTTATTGGAGTTGCCTAAAACAAGCGCCGACATTACGGAACTAACAAAGAAACACCTGGCATTCCGCAAGCGAATTCTTACAGATGATGAAATCAAGGCGTTTGCGGGATATATGCGGGAATTCATGGGAGCGACCTTTGGTGCGCTGTCCGATGAATATGGACTTAGTATAGAAGACACTCTCCGTTTTCAATCTCTGGCTTTCCGCCTCGCCGAAGCACGCACTGCAAAGGGCCTCACCCTGAAGGAGGCGGCCGCAGCACTTAAGGTCCCGAAGTACCGGCTCGATTATATCGAAAATGCGAGCGTAGAAAATATCAGCCACGAGATAGCATTGCGATATGTAGAATTTCTTGGCCTCACGCGTTGGTTAAGCAAATGGAAAAAGGCTAATCCTGAACTCTCGGAGCGCATGGGGTTAGCAGACTCCTAAGGCTATAAGATCATGACCCAAAATATCCCTGATCACATCAAGAACGAGATCGAGAAACTTGTAAAGGACCTCAATTATCACAATTACCGTTACTATGTCCTGGATTCGCCCGAGATCTCCGATGCCGAATACGACAGGCTCTTCAGGCGATTAAAGGATCTGGAAGAGAAATATGGCCTTGTCCTGCCCGATTCGCCGACACAAAGGGTCGGCGCTCCCGCGCTCGAAAGGTTCGAGAAGGTGAAACACACGGAGCCGATGCTTTCGCTTGACAACGCCTTCACCTACGATGAAGTGAGGGAGTTCGATAAGAAGATAAAAAAACTGCTCGGCTCGGACCACGAACTCGAATATACGGTAGAGCCGAAATACGACGGCCTTGCAATGGAACTGACCTACAGGAACGGACTCCTCTACAGGGCCTCGACGAGGGGCGATGGATATGAGGGCGAGGACGTCACTCAGAACATCAGGACGATCAAGTCGGTGCCCTTAAAGATTGAAGGCAAGCGTATCCCTGATGAGATCGACATCCGGGGAGAGGTCTATATGGACCTCGAAGAGTTTGAGAAGTTGAATAAAGAGAGGGAGAAGAGAGGAGAGCCGCTCTTTGCCAACCCGAGAAACGCCGCCGCAGGATCTATCAGGCAGCTCGATCCATCGGTCACTGTCTCCCGCAAACTGCATCTCGCCTGCTACGGCCCTGGAGCCGTGAAAGGCATACGGTTTCAAAGCCAGTTCGAATTTATTGAATGGCTCCGTGAGGCAAGGTTTCCCACACCTATAGCGGTCAAACTCGTGAAGGGAATAGACAGGGTTGTCAAGGCGATCAGAGAGATCGAGGAAAGCCGCAATTCCTTCCCCTTCGAGACGGACGGCGCTGTGGTAAAGGTGAATGACTTTGCCCTCCAGCAACAATTGGGGGTAAAAACGAGAGAGCCCCGCTGGGCCGTCGCTTACAAATTTCAGGCCCACCAGGGGACCACGAAGATAAAGGAAATACGCGGAAGCGTGGGAAGAACCGGCGTTATCACTCCTTTCGCTGTCTTTGAGCCTGTCAGGATCGGCGGGGTCACGGTGTCCCGCTCAACCCTTCACAACTGGGACGAGATAGAGAGAAAAGACATAAGAATCGGCGACACTGTCGTGGTGGAACGAGCCGGGGATGTCATCCCTCACGTTGTGATGGTGATCAAAGAGAAGCGAACAGGGAAGGAAAAGACCTTCCCTATCCCCGATACATGCCCTGCCTGCGGGTCGAAGGTGGTGCGCGAGGAAGGCGAGGTCGCAGTGCGGTGCGTCTCTTTGCACTGCCCTGCCCAGATCGTGGAGAAGATCATCCATTTCGCCTCGCGGGGCGGCATGGATATCGAGGGTCTCGGAGAGAAGAACGTCGAGCTGCTCTACTCACGAGGCCTGATCAGACATTTTGAGGACATTTACCGGCTTACGAAGGAGGATCTGCTTGCGTTGCCGAGGTTTGCGGAAAAATCAGCGCAGAACCTCATTAATGCAATAGAAAGGTCAAAGCATACGACCCTCGCACGTTTTCTTTTCGCCCTGGGCATAATCCATGTCGGAGAATTTGCCTCAAAACTCCTCGCTAGAAATTTCAGGAGGCTCGAGGACCTCTATCATGTAAAGCCGGAAAGACTCTTACAGATAAAGCAGATGGGAGAAAAAATAGCAACTTCGGTCTCTACCTTTTTCAGCGACGAAAAGAATATATTGACCCTCGACTCCCTGAAGGCCCTCGGCCTGAAAATCGCCAACCCGGATTTCGCTGGAAAGGCGCAAGGCGGCTTGCCGCTTGAGGGACTGACCTTTGTTATTACCGGATCTCTTCCGAGGCCGAGAAAAGAAGTCGAAGATATGATCGAGGCCAATGGGGGCCATACGTCCTCGACTGTCTCGGCGAGCACCAGTTACCTCGTGGTGGGGGAGGAACCGGGCTCGAAACTGCAAAAGGCAAAGACGCTCGGCGTAAAAACGATCTCACTCGAGGAACTGCTTAAAATCATAGAGGACAGGTCGCGCAGTCCAAGATTGTTCTGATCGCACGAGAGAGTGAAATAAGGCTGACATACGCGCACCGGCGCTGCGCTGTGATCCTATTTCTAACCGGTCTCTTCGTGAAGCCATTTGAGATACTCTTCGGACCCTTCTATGACAGGCAAGGCAATGATCTCGGGAATGGAATAACTGTGGAGTTCCTTCACCCTCTTCTTAAGCGCATCGAAGAGGTCCCGTCTCGTTTTCACGACCATAAGGACCTCCGCTTCATCTTCTCTCTTACCCTTCCAGCGATAAATGGAGCGTATGCCTTTCACCATGTTTACGCACGCAGCCAGCCGCGAATCGACAAGCTCCTGTGCGATCCGCGCCGCCTCATCTTCTTTCGAAGCGGTTATCAGGACTACGATAAATTCTGTCATGATATCACCTGTAATTTCCCTTTCTTCATCAACAATGACTTGCTCCCGTCTTTGTGGAGCAGGAAAACCGTCGGCCTGAAAAAAACAAAATCCTGATGGAAAGGCGCCCTCACCCGAACGTGCCGTTGTCCCCGAGGGCTACACGGACGGTGCCCATTATTTTTTCGGAATGAAGAACCCCGCGGCAAGACCGCAGGGTATCTTACCGCAAGGAATTCTTCTTAATCATATTCGCTCGCTAACTCCGCAGCAAGCTACGGGGAATGCGCTCGCTGGCCGATTCAAGGCACCCTGTCCTCTTTTTATTTAAAAAAGAACTCCAGCTGCTCCAGATGCTCCCCCGGGAAGCTGATCGGGTAGACATTGTCAAAACAGGCGGTGCAATAGTGCTGCGAATCCGGCACTATCCTGAGAAGCCCCTCTATGCTCAGATACGCCAGAGAATCGGCGGTCACATACTTCTTGATCTCCTCCACGTCATGGCTCGATGCAATCAACTCCTGCCGCGTAGGCGTATCTATCCCGTAAAAACAGGGCATGATGGTAGGAGGAGAACTTATCCTCAGGTGGACTTCCGCCGCGCCCCCGTTTTCTCTCAGCATCTTGACAATCTTCTTGCTGGTGGTGCCTCTTACAATCGAGTCGTCTATGACGACGATCCTTTTCCCCTCGATAAGCTTCCTGACAGGGTTGAGTTTTATCTTCACCCCGAAATGCCTGATACTCTGCTTCGGCTCGATAAAGGTCCTGCCGATATAGTGGTTCCTGATCAGGCCAAAATCAAAGGGGATGCCGCTCTCCTCGGAAAACCCCAGCGCTGCGGGCACGCCCGAGTCCGGTACGGGGATCACAAGGTCGGCTTCTATCTTCGATTCCCTCGCGAGCTGTCTGCCGAATTCCTTTCTGATGCCGTTTACGTTCTGCCCTCCGAAGATATTGCTGTCGGGCCTCGAAAAATAAATAAACTCGAAGATGCAAAAGGCCTTGTCCGTGTTCGGCAGGGCCTTGAGGGATGTAATGCCCTGCTCGTTGATGATAACGATTTCTCCCGGCTCGATGTCGCGCACATACTTTGCGCTGATCAAGTCGAGCGCGCAGGTCTCGGATGCAACGACATAAGCCCCGTCGACCTGGCCGAGACAAAGAGGCCTCACGCCGTATGTGTCTCTTGCGGCGATCAGCTCATTTTCCCTGAGGATAAGGAGGCTGAAGGCGCCGCTGACCGCCTTCAACGCCTGGATGACCCTCTCATAAAAGCTCTCGCCTTTCGAATGGGCAATAAGATGCACGATAACTTCGCTGTCGGAGGTGGACTGGAAGATTGCACCCTCTTCCTCGAGGGTCTTTCTAAGCTCGCTGGCATTCACGAGGTTGCCGTTGTGAGCAAGCGCCAGCATGCCGAGGGAAAAATTTGCAACGATAGGCTGGACGTTCTTGAGGATGCTGCTGCCGGCTGTTGAATACCGGTTATGGCCGATTGCCATGTGACCGGGGAGTTTCTTCAGTCTCTTTTCACTGAATATGTCCGCAACAAGGCCCATCGCCTTTTCAACAAACATCTGCTTGCCGTCGGCAGAACATATCCCCGCGCTCTCCTGTCCCCTGTGCTGGAGGGCATATAACCCGAGATATGTGAGGTTTGCAGCCTCGGGATGGCCGAAAATGCCGAAGACCCCGCATTCCTCATGAAGTTTGTCCGCGAAGATCCCGTCGTGCTCTTCGTTGAGGTTGCGGTGGGGGCATCTTCCCGATTTAATAGAATGCGGCCCGGCCTTCCGGGTCTTTCCGCGCATCCTTTTATTTATATGATTGTCCAATCGTGTAATTTCTCTTTTGAGAGGTTACAAAATATTTTAACATAAACCACTCTGTTAATTGGCCGAATCTGCAGCCTCCCCAAAAGCCCTGAAATTTGAATAATCGTTCCGCTTATGATAAGATTACATCAGAACTCGAAGCCACGAAGGCTCGAAAAAGGACCGCAGGTCCTATTCGGAAAAGCCTTTGTGGCTTTTTTATTTCCAAAATTAAGAAGTTGCAGCTTGCGGCGGACAGGAGAAACAAACATGCACATGGCTGACGCGTTACTTTCACCGGAGGTTGGGGCCGCCTTCTGGGCGGGCACATTGGGGACCATTGCATATTGCTCGAAAAAACTTAAAAAAACCATGGATGAAAAGCTGATACCCATGATGGGTGTACTCGGCGCCTTTATCTTTGCGGCACAGATGATTAACTTTACGATTCCGGGGACCGGATCGAGCGGCCACCTCGGGGGAGGGATGATCCTTACCGTCATTTTAGGCCCCTATGCCGCCTTTCTCGTGATGGCCTCGGTACTGACCGTCCAGGCATTCTTTTTTGCCGACGGCGGGCTCCTTGCGCTCGGCTGTAATATCTGGAACCTTGGCATATATCCTTGTTTCATCGTCTATCCTCTGATTTACAAGCCGTTAGTCAGGACGGAAATTGCCCCAAAAAGGATTACGATAGCTGCCGTAATAAGCGGCATAGTCGGACTCCAGTTGGGGGCTTTCTCCGTGGTCATCGAAACGTTGCTTTCGGGCAGGAGCGAGCTTCCCTTCAGCGCCTTTCTCCTCCTGATGCAGCCTATCCATCTAGGCATCGGTCTGGTCGAAGGGTTTGTGACGGCAGGAGTGATCAATTTCGTCAAGGCTGCACGGCCTGAGATACTCGAAGGCGTTACGGCTGAGCGTCAGCTTTCCGCTCATGTTTCGACCAATAAGATTTTTGTCGGTTTGTTGATCGCGGCTGTGGTCACCGGCGGGGCTCTTTCATGGTTTGCATCTGCCAACCCTGACGGCCTTGAATGGTCGATAGAAAAGATCTTCGGAAAACCGGAGCTTCCGGAAAAGGTGAGCGGGATAGCTCCGGCGCTGAAGTCAATTCAGGATAAGACGGCCTTCCTCCCTGATTATGGCTTTAAGAAGCCTGAAGGAGCTGAAAAAGGGAAAGAGGGACCCTCCTGGCCCGTAGTAGAACCCGGCAAGTCAGTGTCAGGAATTGTCGGCTCCGCCATAGTATTGGCTGCCATACTTTTAATAGGATTGGTAATCCGGGCGCTTCGCGGGAAATCGGCGTGAGACAGGAAATAATCAGCCCTTTTTTCCTTATGATGACGTCTCCTTTGCTGATAAGATATCCTCATGTTTGACAACGAATATTTCAACCTGGGCTATCTTGACACTTTGTCTTACAAAGACACGCTCATCCACAGACTCGACCCAAGAACAAAACTGCTGGCAACTTTAGCATTCATCGTAACCGTTGTGTCTTTTCCCAAATACGAGATCTCCGGATTGCTGCCTTTCTTTCTCTTTCCTGTCCTGCTTTTTACCCTTTCAGACATCCCGGTAAAATTCATCCTTAGAAAGGTGTTCCTTGTCTCATCTTTTGCCTTCTTCGTCGGAATCTTCAACCCTTTGCTGGACCGTCAAACCGTCTATGTCTTCTCCGGGTTCACCATCTCCGGGGGATGGGTCTCTTTCCTCTCTATCATGCTGAAATTCCTACTTACGATAACATCGGCGTTGCTTCTCGTCGCCACGACATCGTTCCCGGGTGTATGCCATGCACTCCAGAGACTCGGCATGCCGGGCATCTTCGTTGCACAGCTTCTGTTTCTCTACCGCTACATCTTCGTGCTGGTAGAAGAGGCCATGAAAGTCGTCCGGGCGCGTGACCTGCGCTCGTTTGGAAACAAAGGAAAGGGGATGAAGACATTTGTCAGTCTCATCGGTACACTTTTCCTTAGGACAATCGAACGTGCTGAACGGATCTACCTTGCGATGCTCTGCCGCGGGTTCACCGGCACGGTTCATCCCACAAAGACCTGCGGCTTTTCAGTCATTGATGCCGCCTTCCTTATTACGGCTGTCGGTGCATTATATCTTTTCAGGACGCATGATGTGGTCGGCTACATCGGAAAACTCTCGATGGGGGCTTTCTGAGGGGCGGATGAGCCACCATATAGTTGAATTTCAAGACGTACACTATTGCTACCCCGACGGGACAAAGGCGCTGAACGGTCTGTCTCTGAGAATTACCCACGGTGAGTCCGTCGGCGTCGTAGGCGCGAACGGTTCGGGGAAGTCAACCCTGCTGATGCATACAAACGGGTTCCTTATGCCCCAACGCGG
>OBEQ012260167.1_pt1 | contig 16026 bp, 15 predicted proteins | sample 1670901 | NCBI WGS metagenome assembly OBEQ01 (sample SAMEA104232315, study PRJEB22302) | groundwater metagenome | biome: forest; feature: aquifer; material: groundwater | place: USA | collected 2011-08-07 | depth 5.4 m
CCATAAAGTAAATAAAGTGATTTGCTTAAGTACAGATAAGGCAGCCTACCCTATAAATGCAATGGGAATATCAAAAGCATTAATGGAAAAAGTGGCAATAGCAGCTTCACGTAATTTAACAGATACTACCGTTTGCTTAACTAGATATGGAAACGTAATGGCATCGAGAGGTTCGGTAATTCCATTATTTTTGAAACAGATAAAAGAAGGTAATCCTATTACAATCACAGATCCAAATATGACACGGTTTTTAATGTCATTAGATGAAGCTGTAGAATTAGTATTATTTGCATTTGAACACGGGAACTCAGGAGATTTATTTGTAAATAAAGCTCCTGCTGGTACAATAGGTGATTTAGCACAAGCTTTAAAAGAAATCTGTAAATCAGATACAGAAATTAAAATAATTGGTACTCGACACGGAGAGAAATTATATGAAACGTTATGCACTCGTGAAGAGATGGTAAAAGCTGAAGATATGGGGGAGTTCTATAGAATTCCAGCAGATAATAGAGATTTAAATTATGCTCAATATTTTTCAGAAGGAGAACAAGATGTGTCAATAATAGAAGATTATCATTCACATAATACAGAACAACAAGGAGTTGAAGGTATGAAAATTCTTTTGTCAACACTTCCATTAATTAGAAAAGAAGTATTTGGAGAAGATGTAGAACAAATGCCCGGTTAATCTTTACTAAAATATTACATAAAATTTAGTGTTAAATGTTACCAAAATTAATAATTGGAGGAAATCATTCAGACTCAAGAGGTACAGTGAGGTTTAATAGAAATTTTGATTCCTCATCAATTAAAAGACTATACATTATTGAAAATGAAAACACTGAATTCATTCGAGGTTGGCAAGGTCACAAAATAGAGCAAAGATGGTTTTCTGTTATTCAAGGTAGTTTTAAAATAAATTTAATTGCTATTGACAATTGGGAATTCCCCTCCATTAATCTTAAACCTTTATCATTTGTAATAAATGCAAAAACTTTTGACGTCCTTCATGTACCGAAAGGATACGTAAGTAGCATACAAGCGATTGAAAAAGATTCAAAATTATTATTAATGTCTGATTATTTGTTAGGAGAGATTGATGATGAATACAGATATGAAATTGAACACTTTAAAATTTAAATAATTATGTTAAAAGTTGGAATAACTGGTCAAGCTGGATTCGTAGGTTCTCATTTATTTAATACATTGGGTTTATTCGAAGAAGAGTTTACTAGAATAGAGTTTAATAAAGATTATTTTAAAGATGAGACTAAATTAAACGACTTTGTATCCAAATGTGATGTGATTGTTCATTTAGCAGCAATGAATCGTCACAATGATCCAGATGTAATTTATTCAACAAATATCGATTTGGTCCAAAAATTAATTAATTCTTTAAATAATACGAATAGTAAAGCTCATGTATTATTTTCGTCTTCTACACAAGAAGAAAGAGATAATTTATATGGTAAATCGAAGAAAGAAGGTCGAGAAATGATGATCAATTGGTCAGAAAAATCAGGTGGTAAATTCTCTGGAATGATAATACCAAATGTTTTCGGACCTTTTGGTCATCCAAATTATAATTCAGTTGTCGCTACATTTTGTCATAAATTATCACACAATGAAACTCCTGTTATTGAAGTTGATGGGGATATGAAACTGATATATGTTGGTGAATTAGTTACTAGTATAATTTCAGAAATTAGAAGTGAAAAAGGAATTCATGAAATAATAGTTAATCATACTTCAGAATCAAAAGTATCGACATTGTTAGCTTTATTAGAATCTTATAAAACTGAATACCAAGATAAAGGGATAATTCCAACCATAAATAACACATTCGAATTAAATTTATTTAATACTTTTCGATGTTACATGGATATTAAAAATCATTTTCCTGTAAAATTTATAGAACATACCGATCCTAGAGGTTCATTTGTAGAAATTATTAGATTAGGAATAGGTGGACAAGTTTCTTTCTCAACTACAGTTCCTGGTATCACGCGTGGCAATCATTATCACACACGTAAAATTGAACGTTTTGCAGTCATAAAAGGGAAAGCATTAATTCAATTGCGACGTATTGGTACCAATGAAGTTTTAGATTTTTATTTAGATGGCGATCAGCCTGCTTATGTTGATATGCCAATTTGGTACACGCATAATATTAAAAATATAGGAGAGGAAATCGTTTACACAAATTTCTGGATAAATGAATTTTATGATCCAAATGATCCTGATACCTTTTTTGAAAATGTTTAGACACTCGTTAAGTTTTTTTTTTGCACTCAGATTTAAAGGATTAATGGATTTAGTGTTGGTTGAATGTGGTAGTGAATGGTATAGTAGTGACACTGTTGATTTTTTTGAAGATGTTTAGAGATTCGTTAAGTTTTTTTGCTCGCAGATTTAAAGGATTGAAAGGATTTAGTGTTTGTTGAATATGGATGTGAATGGTATCATAATGACACTGTTACATTTATTTTTGCACGCAGATATAAAGGATTAAATGGATTTAGTGTTTGTTAAATATGGAAGGGAGTAGTATAATAATGACACTATTTTTTTTTTGCACGCAGATCTAAAGGATTAAATGGATTTAGTTTTTGTTGAATATGGCTGTGAATGACATAACTTATAAAATTAGAGGCTGTATTTTTACGGTATACAATACTCTGGACCCTGGATTGTTGGAATCCGTTTATGAGGCAGCTTTAATGCATGAGTTTAAGAAGGAAGGTATTCGTGCTCTAAATCAACAAACTTTACCTGTAACGTATGACGATATAGTGTTAGAAATTGGTTTTCGGATAGATATTATAGTAGAAGATACTATTATTATAGAACTTAAATCAATAGAGGAGTTTTCAAAAGTTCATTATAAACAATTATTAACTTATCTAAAATTAGCTAATAAAGAAATTGGAATACTTGTTAACTTTAATTCGGAAGACATAAATAAAAATATAAAAAGGATTATTAATAATAATTATCAGCATAATGAATGAAATAAGATTCATTAATCTTTTTAATCATTTAAATCTGCGTGCACTAACTTATTTGAAAATATAAAAAGAATTAATAATTATTATCAACTTAATGAATGAATTCAAATGCACGAATCCCTTTAAATCATTTAAATCTGCGTGCACTAACTTATTTGAAAATATAAATAAATGAAAACAAAATTAAAAGTAATGACGGTGGTCGGGACAAGACCTGAAATCATCAGATTATCAAGAGTAATGGCAGCGTTGGATTCATCAGAAGCAATCGAACATATTATTGTACATACTGGCCAAAACTATGATTATGAATTAAATCAAATTTTCTTCGATGATTTAGGAATTAGAAAACCCGATTTCTTTTTGAATGCAGCTGGAACAACAGCAACTGAAACAATAGGCTTAATTTTAATAAAAATAGATCCTTTATTAGAAAGTGAAAAACCAGATGCTTTTTTAGTGTTAGGTGATACAAACAGTTGTTTATGCGCAATACCAGCTAAAAAAAGACATATCCCAATTTTTCACATGGAAGCTGGAAATAGATGTTTTGATCAACGAGTTCCCGAAGAAACAAATAGAAAAATAGTAGATCATATTTCCGATATTAACTTAACATACAGTGATATCGCTAGAGAGTATTTATTACGAGAAGGATTGTCGGCTGATAGAATCATAAAAACTGGTTCGCCAATGTTTGAAGTTCTGCATCACTATTTACCGGAAATAAACTCATCTGAAATTCTAAGCAAATTAAATCTTATAGAAAATAAGTATTTCGTTGTTTCTGCACATAGAGAAGAAAACATCAATAATGAAAAAAACTTTCAAGGTTTGATGGATAGTTTGAATTTAATCGCTGAAAAATATGGTTTTCCGATAATTGTAAGTACACATCCTCGGACTCAGAAAATGATTGATTCAAAACAAATTGAGATGCGACCAGAAGTTCAATTTTTAAAGCCAATGGGATTTAATGATTACAATGCTTTACAAATGAAATCTTATGCAGTATTATCAGATAGTGGTACAATTTCAGAAGAATCATCCACTTTAAATTTTCCAGCATTAAATATTCGTGACGCACATGAACGTCCGGAAGCGATGGAAGAAGCATCTGTTATGATGGTAGGATTAAACCCAGAAAGAATAATGCAAGGATTAGTTCAATTACAAACTCAAAAAAGAGGAGTTGAACGTAATTTTAGACCAGTTGCAGATTATTCAATGCCGAATGTATCTGAAAAAATGGTTAGAATTATATTGAGCTATACAGATTATATTAAAAGAGTTGTTTGGAGAGAAAAAGAATAAGTATGAAAATATTATTTGTTTCACAATACTTTTATCCCGAAACGTTTAAAGGCAACGACATTGTTTTTGATTTTGTAAAAAGAGGTCATGAAGTAACAGTTGTAACAGCAAAACCGAATTATCCAGAAGGTAAATTTCATGAAGGATATTCATTTTTCGGAAAGAAAGAAGAGATAATAGATGGTGTAAAAGTAATTAGAACTCCAATATACCCAAGAAAAAATGGAAAAGGGATTCATTTAATTTTAAATTATTTTTCATTTATCTGGTTTTCATACTTTACATGTTTATTCAGAGTAAAAGGGAAATTTGATATTATTTTTGTTCAACAATTATCTCCTGTTACAATGGCATTGCCAGGAATATGGTTAAAGAAAAAGAAAAAAGCTCCTCTCGTTTTATGGGTTTTAGATTTATGGCCAGAAAGTATTATAGCTGCTAGTAATATTAAAGAAGGCAAAATAATTAAATTACTTGATAAACTTGTGAAATTTATTTATAATAAATCTGATGTAATTTTAATTAGCTCAAAATGTTTTGAAGATTCAATACTAGAAAAATTACAAGACAAAAATAAAAAAATTATTCATTTTCCAAATTGGGCAGAAGATGTTTTTACTCAAATAGATAAAAACATATCTGTTCCTGACCTTCCTGTTGGATTTAATATAATGTTTGCAGGAAATGTAGGAGAATCGCAAGATTTTGAAACAATTTTAAATGCTGCAAAATTAACAATCGAAGAAAATATAAATTGGGTTATAGTGGGTAGTGGCCGTAAAATGGATTGGATTGTAAAAGAAGTCCAAGACAAAAAAATGTCAAATATTCATTTGATGGGAAGACACAATCTTGAATCAATGCCATTTTTTTTTAAAAAAGCAGACGCAATGTTAGTCTCTTTGAAAGACGAACCCATATTTGCTTTAACAGTTCCAGCAAAAGTTCAAGCTTATATGGCTTCAGGTAAAATAATTTTAGGCGTGCTTAATGGAGAAGGTAATAATTTAATTAACGACAGTAAATGTGGATTAGCTGTTTCTGCAGGAGATTATCAATTATTAGTAAAAAAGGCAATTGAATTAAAAAACTTATCTCAAGAAAATAAAAAACAAATGGAAAGTAATTCGATAAATTATTATCAAACTTATTTTTCAAAAAAAATGCTTTTTGATAAACTTGAATTAATTTTAAAAAACAGTTTAGACAATAAAAATCTAAATTAAAAATAAATAATTTAAAATGAAAATAGCACTTATCACAGGTATTACAGGTCAAGACGGATCATATTTAGCAGACTTTTTATTAAATAAAGGATATGAAGTTCATGGTATTAAACGTAGAAGTTCACTTTTTAATACAGATAGAATAGATCATTTATACCAAGATTTGCATGATAAAAATATTCGATTCAAATTACATTACGGTGACTTAAGTGACTCATCCAATTTAACATCAATAATTCAAGAAGTTCAACCTGATGAGATTTACAATTTAGGAGCTATGAGTCATGTAAAAGTAAGTTTTGATATGCCTGAATATACAGCTGATGTTGATGGTATTGGAACTTTACGACTTCTAGAAGCAATTAGAATTTTAGGATTATCAAAAAAAACGAAGATATATCAAGCATCAACCTCTGAATTATATGGTCTTGTACAGGCTGTTCCTCAATCAGAGACAACTCCTTTTTATCCAAGATCACCTTATGCAGTTGCTAAAATGTATGCATATTGGATTACTGTAAATTACAGAGAGGCTTATGGGATATTTGCATGCAATGGTATTCTTTTTAATCATGAAAGTCCTTTAAGAGGAGAAACTTTTGTTACACGGAAAATAACAAGAGCAGTTTCAAAAATGGCCTTAGGTATGCAAAATAAATTATACCTAGGAAACTTAGACGCTAGAAGAGATTGGGGGCATGCAAAAGATTATGTAGAAGCAATGTGGCTAATATTACAACAAGATATTGCAGAAGATTATGTAATTGCAACAGGAGTTACAACAACTGTTCGAGATTTTGTTACAATGTCTTTTTTAGAAGTAGGAATTTCAATAGAGTTTAAAGGTATTGGTGTTGAAGAGAAAGGGTACGTGACAAATTGCTCAAATCCGGAATTTCAAATAGAGTTGGGAAAAGAAGTCGTAACAGTTGATAAAAGTTATTTTAGACCTACTGAAGTAGATTTATTAATTGGAGACCCTACAAAATCAAAAACAAAACTAGGCTGGGAACCAAAATATGATTTACAGATGTTAATAAATGAAATGATGAATGCTGATTTAGAAATTTTCAAAAAAGAGAAAATCCTATTAAATGCAGGATATCAAGTGAAAAGTCAATTTGAATAAACGCATTTCATTTTTAAAACAATACTGAAAAAATGAATTTAAACGATAAAATTTATATTGCTGGTCATCGAGGTATGGTTGGTTCTGCAATTTATAGAAAATTAAAAAAAGAAGGATATACAAATATTATTGTAAGAACGTCTAATGAATTAAATTTAATTGATCAAAAAACAGTTTCTGATTTTTTCACCAAAGAAAAACCTGATTACGTTTTTCTTGCTGCTGCAAAAGTTGGTGGTATATTGGCAAATAATACATATAGAGCAGACTTTATTTATGAAAATTTGATGATTCAAAACAACATTATACATCAGTCATATTTAAATAAAGTAAAGAAATTAATGTTTTTTGGTTCTTCTTGTATTTACCCTAAATTAGCGCCACAACCATTAAAAGAAGATTATTTGTTAACTGGAGAATTAGAAGAAACGAATGAACCTTATGCTATAGCAAAAATTGCAGGTATTAAAATGTGTGATGCCTATAGAGATCAATACAATTGTAACTTCATATCTGTAATGCCGACAAATCTTTATGGTCCAAATGATAATTACGATTTAAACAGTTCGCATGTTTTACCAGCAATGTTAAGAAAATTTATTACCGCAAAAAACAACCAAGAAGAATCAGTTACAATTTGGGGGACAGGATTACCTAAAAGAGAATTTCTTCATGTAGATGACTTAGCAGAGGCAGCAATTTATCTTATGAAAACCTTTAATGAAAAAGGACTAATAAACATTGGAGTTGGTCAAGATATTAGTATTAAAGAATTGGCTGAAGTGATCAGTAGTATTGTAGGGTTTAATGGTAAAATAAAATTTGACAGTTCAAAACTAGATGGAACACCTCGTAAATTAATGGATGTCTCAAAATTAAATAAATTGGGATGGGCAGCAAAAATTAACTTAGAAGAAGGAATAGAAAAAGTTTTCGGTGAAATAAAATACAATGAATGGAAATAATTATTACATTGCATTGCATTATAATTAATTTCAAATTAAGTTAAATGAGACAAGAGATAATAATAGTAGGATCAGGAGGTTTAGGGAGAGAAATTCTAGCAAACTTTAAAAACTCAATATTATCTAATCAATTTAAAGTAATCGGTTTTGTAGATGATGGTGTTCAAAAAGGAACAATTATTAACAAAATAGAAGTTATAGGAAATGTTGAATATCTTTTAAATTGTAAAAATGTTTCAATAGTATTAGCAATTGGAAATCCCATTATAAGAAAAAAAATAGCGGAAAAATTATTAACAAATACGAGTCTAAATTTCCCCAATATAATACATCCCAATTCTTCAATTCAAGATTTAGAATTCTTCAAAATAGGAAAAGGATGTTTTATTTCTGAAGGATGTATAATTACCACAAACGTTACACTTGAAAATTTTTGTTTTATTAATATTGGTTGTAGTATACATCACGATACGTTTATAGAATCTTATGCTGTATTAATGCCTGGTGTTAGAATAACAGGTGGTGCAACAATTGGAGAAGCTAGTTATCTTTCACCGAACATAGCAATATCAAAAAATATAAAAATACCAAAAGAAAGTATTCTAAATTAAATGAAAAAAATAGTAGTAACTGGAGCTACAGGTCAATTAGGAAGTGAGTTAAAATCATTACATCATTCATTTAAAGAATATAATTGGGTATTTGCCGATAGAACTCAAATAGCGTTAGATAATCTTGACTTACTCGACATTCAATTAAAAGCAATAAAGCCAGATGTCATAATCAATTGTGGAGCATATACAGCTGTTGATAAAGCAGAAGTGGAACAAGAACTTGCAAATACTATTAACCATCTTTCGATAGGACGAATATCAAATTACACAAAAGAAAATAAAGTAAAACTAATTCATATATCAACAGATTATGTCTTTGACGGAACCTCATCTACTCCATTAAAAGAGGAGTCAAAAACACATCCGATAAATACTTATGGAGAAACAAAAAGATTAGGAGAATTGGCATGTTTAGAAAATAATCCAGAGAGTATTATAATTAGAACATCATGGGTTTATAGTAAGTTTGGAAATAATTTTGTAAAAGTAATGCAAAAATTAATGTCTGAAAAAGATAGTATAAGTGTAGTTAATGACCAGATTGGATCTCCAACTTATGCTAAAGATTTAGCTGAAGCAATAATCAAGATACTAAATTCAAAAAAATGGATTCCTGGAATTTACAATTACTCAAATGAAGGAGAAATAAGTTGGTTTGACTTTGCAAAAGATATAAAAGAAATTAAAAATTTAACCTGTGAAATAATAGGGATCCCAACTTCTGAATATCCTACAACTGCCAAAAGACCAAAGTACTCATTACTTGATAAAAGCAAAATAAAATCTACTTTTGATATTGAAATACCCCATTATAAAAAAAGTTTAGTAAAATATCTTACTAGTTAAGTTAAAAAAATAGAATTTCAAAAAGTTAATAATTGAAAAATTATTAACTTTTTTTATATATCTTTGAATTTAAATTAAGAGCAAACAAGAACAATTCTCCAGAAAAACATGGAATACGGTATTTTATTCATTCTGTTTATTTTGATACAACTTATGTATTTTAAGTTCGCAGAAAAATACAATATCAAAGATAAACCTAATGAAAGATCTTCACATTCAACAATTACATTAAGAGGAGGTGGAATAATTTTTCCAATAGTAATCGTCATTTGCTATTTTTTAGCAAAGGACGAAGGAAAAAACATCTTTCTTACAATCGCAGTTTTAATTGTTGCTCTGATAAGTTTCATTGATGATATTAAACAATTACCTCTTTTACCTCGATTCACATCCCATTTTATAGCTGTTGCACTAATATTTTATAATTTACATTTATTCCAACAACCTATTTGGTTACTTCCAATTTTATTCGTGCTAATGATTGCTTGGATAAATGCATTCAATTTTATGGATGGAATCAATGGTATTACCGTTTTATATGCTTTAGTTACTATTTTAAGCTTTTCATTGTTAAAAGAACATCATAAAGATTTACCATTATTGTATAATATGTCGATCGCATGTGTTGTATTTGCAATATTTAATGTTCGAAAAAAAGCGAAGACTTTTGCAGGCGATGTAGGCAGCATAAGTATGGCTGTTTTTTTAGGTTATTACATGATTAAAACGATAATCGAAACACAACAATATGGATATATTTTATTTTTCTCAATTTACGGTATAGATTCAGCATTTACTATTCTTACTAGATTACTAAAAAGAGAAAATATATTAGAACCACATAGATCTCATTTATATCAATACCTCGCAAACGAATATAAGTACCCTCATATTCTTGTGGCATCTATTTATGCAGGACTACAATTATTAGTTAATTTATTTATATTATATTTAGATTCTACAAATAATTTAAACCCTTTTATTATTGTTGGTCTTTTAAGCTTACTTGTATTAGTTTATTTATTTATCAGGACGATTATGGTACGTCAATTAAATATTAAACCCGATTGATAATCAAAATTATAATGTTAATCTGACAACAATTATTGTCAGTTATAATTAATCGAAATAAATAAACAATAAAAGATTAAAAAAATTGTGTTTATCGAAAAAATAAGTATATTTGTTTCGATATTTAAAATAATTAAACTGAATCGTTTAGGTATTATAAATAATATAAAGTTGTAAATTAATTAAATTAAAATGAAAAAAAAGAACGTAACAATAGCTTTAACAGCTCTTTTAATGTTTTCTGGAGTAGCTAATGTAAATGCTCAAGAACCTGCTGCACCAGCTAAAATGTCAATTAAAACTTGGATTTTTAAAACTCCAACTATTGTAGGTTTTGGTGGAGATATCATACATGATAACTTCAAAGAAAATAAAATTAAAAAATTGATGAATTATGACTATTATCCTGCAAAATTCACTGCTGAAAAAGTATTGAAAAAAGGATGGAGTATGCAGGGTGCTTTTGTTAGTACTTCATTAAGACCTCATCAATATATTGCTTTAGATTTAGGTTTTAAATACGACTTTAACAACTTAATTGGAGAAACTAAATGGTTTGATCCTTACTCAATTTTAGGTTTTGGATGGAGTATGAGAGAACCTATCACTACAAATGTTAGAGATAGAGCTCTTCACTTTAACGCTGGATTAGGTGCTAATTTATGGTTATATCCTAGTTGGGGAGTTAACATGCAAGGAATTGCAAAATTAGGTCACGATTCATTTTTACAAGCTTCTTTAGGTCTAGTATTTAAAATCGGTGGTGGTACTTGTAATCACAAATGTGAATTAACTCCAAAAACAAAAGAAGCAGAAGATGCTTTACAACATTTGAGAGGAATTATTAATAAATAAGAAATACAACAAAGATGAATAAACTATATATATTAGTTGGATTTACCCTTAATTTCTCGTTGTTGTTTTCTCAAATGAATCCGAATAACAACATCTACACAGAGGATGAGGCGATGAAGTTATCAAATTATGGAAAAGCATTAGAGAAATCTATTCTTGAAAAAAACCCTGCTGATTCTGCGAAAATCGCAAAATTAACAGGCGATTATTCTCAAGATTTATGTGGATATTCTGATTCAAGTGTAATTAAAATATCTGAATATTTAAGAGAATTGGAGAAGTTAGATTCTGTTAAACCAATTGTTGAAGAAGTTGTTGAACCTGTTATTGAACCAGTGATTGTTCCAGTTGTGGTTGTTGAAACTCCAAAAGCACCGAAAGAAACAATTATTTTATTTGCTTCAAATAGTAGTGTAATTAAAAATGCAAATATAGATGCATTAGTTTCAGAATTAAGAACAAACAGAAACTTAACTGTTGCTATTGATGCGTACACTGATGAAACTGCAAGCGATGAGTACAATTTAGTTTTATCTAAAAGACGTGCGAAATCTGTAAAAGATTTACTTGTATCGAAAGGTGTTGAGGCTAAAAGAATTTCTACTTTAGGACATGGTGAAAAAGATCCAATTGCTTCGAATAGTACTGAAGAAGGGAAAGCTCAAAATAGACGAGCAATTATCACTGTTAAATAAAGTTTTTAAAATTATTTTTAAAAGCCTTCCACATTTGGAAGGCTTTTTTTGTTTGGAGTATCGTATCAGTCCGAGAAATACATCTTTTCTAAAATCAAATGATTCGAGATCTTTGCTGTTAAAAAGGAATGACAATATAGCAAGTGATGTTCCAAGATGACCCAAGTCTGGAAGTGTCAAATTACAGCCTCAGTAGATTAATCGCTGACTATTGATTAGAAACTCATTTGCTCGAGCGAATACACTTTACATCTCTTTTATAATTTATCATTCCTCCAAATGAAAAAATCCGTTTTGCGTTTTCAACTTTTCTCCTGATTGAATTTCTAGTTGATAAAAATAAACGCCAGCACTCATTTTTACATTGCTTTTATCTTTTCCATTCCACTGAAAGTCGGGTTGATTGAAAGAAATTATTTCATTCCCCCACCGGTTCAAAATTGTAAAATTGAAATAGCTAAAAGTTTTACCAATATTATTTAATTTGTAAAAATCATTTTGTCCATCGTCATTCGGTGTGTAAATATTCGGAACTTCAATCAAACATCCTAAATTGGGAATAAAGCGTTCTTCGTTGTAAACTCCGCATACATTGGTCAACGAAAGTGTATAAATTCCTTCTTCATTTATTTCTATAATTGGAAGTGTATCTCCTGTATTCCAGAGAATAGTTGTTCCAAAATTGGGAAAAGAATCTGTAAATGAAATGTATTGATTAATACCATCGCAATACGCTTGATCATCAATTGATCCTTTGGGGAAAGGAATAAACTGAATCTCAATTGTATCTTTTTCACCGCATAAACTGTCTTGGTATTCGAAAAGGTAAAGTCCAGGATTTGTAACTGTAATTAAAGTATGTAATCGACTTCCATTTTTGAAATGCGTATAACCATCGGAAGAATTAACGGACCAATAGCCTGCTTCAAAACCTTGACTTTCTATAAATGAAAAGGTATCACCACAAACTGTATTTGAATGAATTAAATCGGGTGCATTAAAGGATTGAATTGTAATCAATGTGTCATTTTCACAGCCGTATTGATTTTGAATTTTAATATGATGAGCACCCGATGTCAAAGGATATTGAAATTGGGTAGAATTTGGTAAATCGCCTACTTCCCAATTTACCCAGTTCATTGTTAAGGAATCCGTAATTTCTACTTCCAACGTCCCTGTTTTACAAATCGTATCGAATTCCTCAAAATCAAAATAAGGTTTATCTGAATAAATAACTGGAAGTGTATCGGTTTCATTACAAAATAGATCATGATAAACCATTTCATAAATTCCAATTTGAGAAACTGTGCAATTTGTATTTAAACTATCCATTTCATCTATCAAAATTTCAGTATCATTGGTCGACCAAAATCCTTGATTTGAACCGCCCGAATTACCTGTCATTGTAAAATTTGAATCACACGAAAATAATGGTTTAGCGAGATTGAGTTCATTCAATTGATGGATTTCTAAAACAGTATCATTACTACATACGTTGGTAGAATCCCAGATCGTAATTGTATAGGATCCATTTGATAAATTGGCAGTATAAAAAGTATCGACCGTATTGTTGATCGTTGTGTTCCAATGCATCGTTCCTACTGATAATGAATCTGTAATTATAATCGTTGTAAAAGGCATTCCAAAACAATATTCATACAATCCTTCTAGCTGAAAATTCGGTATTGGTGGAACATTTACAACCGTATCAATAATCACTTTGCATCCTTGACGTTCAACGGTAACGTTTACTGCTCCAGAAATGGGTTCGGGCAATATTTCTGTAAATTGATTTCCCCCAGTTGACCAAGAATAAGAGGAAAATGTGGCATCGTCTAAAACCAATGAAACAGGAGCGCATCCATTTTGAAAAGTCAACTGTGGGATTATTGGAATTACAAGATGGCCATCAAATACTTCAATTTGAAAACTAATAGAAGTAGAAGCTGGAATTGGAGCGTTGTCTATTCCTGTAATTGTTAATGTATGCGAACCTAATGTTTGAGCATCTCCAGGAATTTTCAAGGTAAGAACACCTGTAAAAGCCTCAACATTCGAAACAATTTCTATATTTGACAACGTCGAAGACGAATAGGAAACAGCACAAAGTTGATTGATTTCTGGTGAAATGAAGGGAAACTCCATTAAAAGTGTATCTCCAACGGAACACAAAGGGATCGGAAAACAATTTTCGGTGTACACTGGAATTGGTGCAATATTTCCATTCGAAGAACAAAAATCGAAATAAAAAGAACGATTATCTAGCCAATCAATACCATCGGGTTGACCTGCTGGACCGTCGTAATCGCTGCCTGCATGATCAAAAAAACCAATCTGAAAATAATCGACATTGTTTCCTCGATTCGTACCACAAGACGCTGGTAAACCTCCGAAACCGTTAACGCCTTGAGATGCATCGCCTGTTGTCCAATTCATATCTCCAAAATGTACTGCCACATTTCCATTGCTTATTAATGGGTCTGCACCATCGGTTATGACAATTTGTAAGGTGTTTTTTTATCGCATTTCTCATTGTAATAGCCAACATCTTTCCATGTAAAAACAGCAGATGTTGGTGAAATATTTGTATGCATTGTACCGCAAGATCCAAAATCAAAATCGGACCAAAAGCCTGCAATTATTCGATTTATATTGGAAGGAAAAGCGTAAGCATTAAAAGAAGAATTGGGTGATAGAAAACTTATGTTTCCGTTGTTATTCATATAAAGAGAGGTGTAATTATCCCCAAAAAAACAAAAGGTAAAAGGTAAATTAATAATAGGGGCGCTTCCATCGTCAGTATTCCAAGTCATCACATAAGCAGGTCCAATATCTTGCACAAATCCTCCACAACCAGAAGCTTTTTGATTAGGTTGCTTTGGATTCGTTTCAGGCTCAAAAATAGGAATTAGAATCTCTGAGTTGGGTTGTAAAAAATCAAACGAATTTAACTGTCCATTTTGTTTTTTGAAGGTGTAGTCTTGTTCTTGAAGGTATTGAATGTTTTGAGAAAAGCAAAACGAAAAGGGAAATAAAAACAGCAAAAAACCGTACACAAAAATTTGTGTACGGTTTTTAATTGAGTTTATATTGCTTTTATATTTTATTTTCATTTGTAGACATTGCCTGTTTTACTTTTTTTTCTTCCCTCCTTGAGGAGGGATCGAGGGAGGTGATTTGCGTTAAACTGAAAATCATATTATAACTATTATGTCTCATTAGTCACCTCCCTTAATCCCTCCTCAAGGGAAGATTTAAATCACTATACATCACCAGTAAATACTGACATTTATGCTATTTATCATCTTTTAGGTTAAAATAAGGTTGATAATTGGAATGCTATGCAACTTTAAGTATCAAAAATATTTCACCATGTGTTCTAATGTTTCATTTCATTATTAAAATTGTAGAAAAAGCTACTTCTAGCATACAAAAAGATATTTTAATACCTCTGAGATAACATACAACAGTTGTCAAATACTTGTCTGTGCTTTCTTCTGAAAATATTTATTTTCTTTTATCAGCTTTTAAACTTTTCCAAACTCTAAAAACAATATACAAGACGAATACTAAAAAAAATTGATATGTATATCCCTAATTGGTTTGAAATTCCATCTGTACTTGGAGCACTTCTGGCTAAACTTCCTCTAGACTGATATAATGGGTTATGATTCAACTATCAATTTTAAACATAATTTCCACCTAAATTAATTAAATTAAATTAAATCATATCATCTACAACTACCTACTCTCCAAAACAAGAAAGCCTTACGAAAGTTGCCTAACTGTATAAAATAAGGATATGAAATTGAAATTCAATTCTTTCTTCAAGTTCTAATTCATTTATAATTTACATCGTTTTATCCTTTGAAAAACCTAATGTTTCTTCTAAGCTTATTTCGTCAATCTTATTATTACTATTTTTCTAGTACTTCAAAGTATTTTAATTTCTCAATTTGATCATTTTTTTCATAATAATTCGTTTAAAAGATTTCTTAATTCTTCAAGTTTTGGTCTTAAAAAATTTCCGTTGGAAATATAATAATCAGATAGTTCACTTAGATGGTTTGGCGAAATCACTTTTTCATTAAGTGTTGAAGTAATACTCTCATTATCAAGCATTGTAGAAACAACTAAAATACTTAAATCCAATACTCTATGAATAGGGAGTTCTTCACTTTGCCTACTCCATGATTTTCCTGTATGTCTAAATACTTTTACAGAAATTTCATCTTGATCATATTGCGCTTTACCAATCGAAAGAGCTTTTGCATCACTATCACCAGCATACTTTCCATCA
>OBEQ011402329.1_pt1 | contig 16021 bp, 15 predicted proteins | sample 1670901 | NCBI WGS metagenome assembly OBEQ01 (sample SAMEA104232315, study PRJEB22302) | groundwater metagenome | biome: forest; feature: aquifer; material: groundwater | place: USA | collected 2011-08-07 | depth 5.4 m
GATGTGATGAAAAATATTCTTATTGGAATAGGGCAGGCGGCTGTGATCTTGATCGCGATGTATTACATCGGAAAACGCGCCATTCCGGTGGTGTTTAATACTATCGCAAAGGCATCACGCGAGCTTCTCAATCTTTTCATCATTGTGTTTATCGTTATGATCGCTGCTGCTTCTTCAGCAGCAGGAGTGCCGATTCTGGTAGGTGCATTTATTGCCGGTGTTTTAGTCGCTCAAACTATAGAGCATTATCATATTTTTTCCCAGATACGTCCCCTCAGAGATCTTATGGCGATTGTGTTTTTCGTCTATATCGGAACCCGCGTAAACTTTTTCCAGATCGTTCCTTTACTCCCCTCAATCATTTTGTTCGGAGCTTTGATAGCTGCGGCAAAAGCAGTTATTATTCTCTCAATCTTTCTTTATTTTCGCTTCAATACCCGGGTCTCGTTTTCCCTCGCCTTGTTCCTTTTTCAGATAAGCGAGAGCGCCTTTATTTTGCTTTCCCTCGCCTATGGCAATAAGGTTTTTAATTCGGAACAATACCTTTTTATCACGATGGCCGTTCTTATCAGTCTCATGATGACGCCTGTTTTCATCAACAATACAGAGCGAATTTACGCAGCAACCCGAGCTCTAATCAAGCGTGTTCTTCCGCCCTTTGAACTCTTTATTAAACATAGACTGGATTTTGACCAATCTCGCCTTGATGCGTTTGAGCTTCAAAGCCACGTGGTAATCTGCGGATACGGAAGAATCGGCTCGCACGTCGGAAAGGCTCTGACACAGGCAAACATTCCTTTTGTTGCTGTTGATTATAATTTTTATACCGTCGAAAAATCAAAAAAGACCGGAATCAATATTATTTATGGAGACCCAACCGATTATGATGTTTTAGACTTCGCAGAGGTAGAGAAGGCATTAGTTCTCATCTCTGCGGTGCCCTCAAAGTATGATCAAGAGGCGATTATTCTCAATGCCAAGAAGCTCAATCCTAAGCTTTTTATCATCAGCAGAGTGCATAATACCAAAGACCATCAGCGCATGGTAGATCTCGGAGTAGACTCGATTATTCAGCCTGAAATTGAGGCATCGGTTTCAATCATTAAAAAGATCTTTTTTCTTAAAAATATGCCAAAAGATGAGATTTTGAAACGCCTGAAGCACCTACGTCTAGTTCAATTCATTTCGTAAATGATATGAAAAAAAGAGAGATCAAAACAGCTCGACTGGCTTTTCTCAAACTCTCTTTTTTGGTTATTGGACTCATTTTGTTCACTGTATTGATTCGAGCCCTCTCTGCATCACTATTTTTTCATCATCCAGATAGAATCAATATACTTATCTATGGAGAAAGGACAATGTATTTTTCTGTGAGCACGGCAGATTCTGTAAATTATGTCTTTATATTCTATCCCGATCTAAAAATTCTCGTTCCCGGCGGGTATGGGGAGTATCGAGTGGGGGCCCTTGGAAAGCTAATCTCTCTTGAAAAAAAACCGGAACTTTTCGAAAAAGCCTTTTCTTCGGCAACCTCAAGCTTTACTAATTATTATTTTTATTCAGGCTCATCTGAGGTGTATTACGGAGTAAAAACCGAGGCCGAGTTCCGTTTCCCGCTTTTTAAGCAGCTTTTTCTCTCCCATTCCAACGCCTCCTTTTTAGATAGAATGTACCTTTACGTGTTCTTTCTTACAAGTAAAAAAAGTGACTACAACATTATTGATCAATTTAAAATACAAAAACGCCAGGATGAAAAAATTCTCAGCGTTGAAGATTTAGCAAAAAGGTATCAAGGCTTTTTCTATCAAAAGTCTTATAGAGATGAAGATAAAACTGTTCAAATAATATATACAATAAAGTATAAAAGCGCCCAATTAATAAGCTCTATTCTAGAGGGTAATGGAATAAGAGTAGTGGATATATCGCAAGATGTGAATAGTCCTAGAGTATGTCTGGTTATTGAGGCAACAGAGCATCATTCTAAAACCGCAATCGAGATTGCCAGTTTCTTTAGCTGTGAGTTGAAGAACAAAAAAACTACTGTTTCTGATATACTATTTGAACTTGGAAATAGGGAAAACGACTGGTCTTTAAAATAAGTTTTTATCTATGGAATATTTACTTGTCTTTTTTATTCTTTTTTTGCTCTCCTTCATTATGGCAGTAGGCTCTATGGAAGATTTTAAAGCCTCAAAAACAGCAAAAAAATATCTTCATCGACAAACGAAAAGAGGGACAATTCTATTGCTTAAAAATAAAAAACCACGACACTATTCATCCTCGTTCTCATCGTCTTCAACAGGGTAGGGAAGAAAATCTTTCTCCTCATGAGTGAGATTTTCGGCGAGATTTTCGATATCGGTATGGAGCTCCACTTCGTCGTCTCCGCCCTCTTCACTGTCTTCATCCATCCCAAGCTTCATAATACTCGAGGGCATTGTTTTCGGGAAAGAAGCAAGGCGGGCAAATTTTTTTCCGCGTTTTTGCTCCTTAATAAAGATAACAACCTTGCTTAATGAGACTTCCTTAATGAAAGAGGAATATTCGCTGCCGGCTCTAATGAAGAGGTAGAGCGTTTTAGAAAGATCGTCAGGGAGAGACCCGACGTACTCGTTTTCCTTTGTGCGAACCTCGATTTTACGCTTTTTTGGTTTTAAAAGAACCTCCTGCCCGACAACCAGATGAGCAAGAAACTTCTTCTGTCCGAGCTTTACTAAAGAGACGCTCTTTGTTTTTCCGGGAACATCAAGAAATAGTCGAGGATCAAAGGTTACATCTTTTTTTCGAGCTCTTTTACTTGTGCGCTTTTCAAGAATTTTTATTCGCTCAAGATTATCAAGTGCAAGCTGATTTTTTGGCTGTATTTTTATCACCTTCTTATATATCCGTTTTGCCTCAACTAATTTATTCATTTGGACGTATGCAAAGCCTAATCTCAAGAATGTTTGCAGATTCTTTTTATCAAAAGTAAGGAGTTTTTTGTTAATTTTGATTGCCTCATCCCATGCCTGTTTCATCGCCAGATTTACAGCCCTATGTTCCAAAAGTTCAATATCTGTCATAAATTCTATCAGTATATGGAATTCAAGACTTTTGTCAACCCCGATTTGACCGAGGTCGAGTATAATGAAGAGGCTATGTCTGGACACTCAAAATGGGCTCAGATAAAACGAAAAAAAGGCCTCAAGGATCAGGAGAGGGGAAAGCTTTTTTCAAAACTCTCACGAGCAATCACGATCGCGGTGATTGACGGAGGCGGTATGACTGACCCGGAGCACAACGTAAAACTTCGTATGGCAATTGAAAAGGCTCATCAAGATAACATGCCGAAGGAAAACATTCAACGGGCTGTTGAGAAAGGCACAGGTCCGAATAGGGAACAGCTCCACGAGATCGTCTATGAGGCGTTTGGTCCATCTGGCGTGATGTTTCTTATTCAGACAACAACCGATAACTCCAACAGAACGCATTCCGAGATAAAAAACGTTCTAGAAAAAAAAGGGGGAAAGATGGGGAATAAAGGATCTGTAGGGTATCTTTTTCAGAGGTGTGGCACTATCTCATTTGATAAAGATAAAAATAAACAGGAAAATGTGCTCTCATTAGCCGAGCAGGTTAACGCCTTTGATATCGATGCAGAAGGGGATCAGTATACTATATATTTCCCCTTTGAGATGCTTGGAAGAGTCCAGCAGTATCTAAAAGAGGGTGTCTCTCCATCTTCTGCAGCAGAGCTCGATTATTATACTCCTACAAAAATGGTAATGACTGACTTACGCGGGGCAAAAAGTATCCTAGGGTTTATAGATAGTTTAGAGTCATTGGAGGACGTGCAAAAAGTCTTCACAAACGTCGATATTCCCAGTTCGCTCCTTGCGGAGATTACATTATGAATATTGGAGACTTTTTTAAAGGATTACGAATTCAGCCGGCTCTTATTCGGGTAGAGAAGAGGGTACGTTTTGTTATTGCAACGCTCATACTCACTTTTCTGATGCTTCTCTCTACCTTTTTCTTTTTCGATAAAGCGTGGTTATTTATTCCTCTATTTATACTTGGTGTATATTTTTTCACCTATTCCTCGATACTTGAAGGAATAGAACATTCTGAGTGGCTGATGTTATTTTTTATCCCTGTTGTGTTTACGATCTCTTTTTATCTTTTTTACTTCCTTTTTCCGGTTCGCTGGCTCACGCGCGTTCCATTTCTCGTTCTTTACGGGATCTCAATATATGCAATCCTTCTCACCTCAAATATTTTTAATGTGGGAGTAGAGAAGAGCCTTCAACTTTATCGAGCAGCCTTTTCTGTCAACTATCTTTATCAAACCATTATCATTTTTCTCGTCTCTAATATTTTATTTTCTGCGAGAGAAAATTTTCTTGTGAACGCACTGGTGATGGGCGGAGTAATCTTCCCACTGAGTCTCCAGTTATACTGGACGATTAAGCTCAAGCTTGAGGTTGAGTTAGAGCTCTATCTCTATAGCATGCTTACAAGTTTTTTTATAGCCCAGCTTGCGCTTATGTTTTCGTTTGTTCCGTTTAAGCCCACAATTATGGCGCTTTTTATTACAGCCTCGTACTATAGCATCAGCGGTTTAGTAACAGCTCATCTCGACAGCAGGCTTTTCAAAAAAACGGTTCGAGAATATCTTATCGCGCTTGGGATTGTCGCGTGTATAGCTTTGCTGACGCTTAACTGGTAAATATTATGATATCTAAAGAAGTAGAGGAGAGGGGAGATAAGAATTTAGAACTCGTAAATTAAGAATTATGTACGAACGTGAGATAATAGCCTATAGTTCTTAATCCAAAGCTGTAGGGTAGAGAATGAGCGTAAAATTATAATTGACAATCTTTTGTACCTCACAAGAATAAGATAAATATTGAAGCTAAAGTTACAACTTCAGCCTATCACTACGGTCTAAAATAGACCTTAAGCACATAAGGATAATCACTGCAAATTAGCCTCAAAAATTTAAGTTTAGCAAGTTATTACAAGCTAAATCGAACATAAATTACGACGTCTTTCTTTGTTTGAGAGAAGTGGTAGAAAGGGGCTAAAAACTGAATAAAGAAGAAAGAATAATGAAGTTAGAACAGAAAAAATCAAGAGAAATAAAACAGGGAGGAAGAGTCGGTTCTCTTTTTAGATGGATAGCTTAGAAAACAGGCTTTATAGAAAATGGGAGAAATTCCCGTAGAGAGTAAAGGAGGTTTAACGTCGTAAATTATATCTTTTACGACGTTAACTAGCTTCAGCAGGGGGAGATGCACTAGAAATTTCTAATTCTTAATTCTTAATTTATGAATAAATTTAAATAAATACTCTTTTCAGTATAAAGCCTCCTATCGAGGTTTTTCCCCTGTTCTGCTTTTATCTCTATTTTTATGACTGTCCCCTATTTAAAAAGTAAATTGGACTATTAAGACAGTCTAAATCTCTCTATCCCCCATTTTTTAGCCTTGATTATGATACAATTGAGCGATGCTAAGAAAAAACTTCGATACGGAACACTTCCTCATAGGTTTTATTACGATAGGGATTGTGGGGGCTGGATTGCTCACAGGTTACGCTGCGTTTCAAAATTATTTTACACGCCAACAAAGCAGGATTCCTCCTCACAATGTTCAAGATGTGTTTAAGAGGCCGCCAGGAATTACTGTTGCACCAGAGGCCACAGTTTCAGCAAAAATACGCATTCCTATCATCATGTTTCATTACGTTGAGCCGCTTCAGGATCCCAATGATACCGCAAGGAGGAAGCTTACGATCAATCCATATGTTTTTGAACGACAGCTTCAGACGTTTCAGCAGGCAGGATACGAGCTCTATTTTGTCCGTGATATTCCGCAGATTCTTGATGGCAAGCAGAAAGCGGCAAGTCGTTCGGCCGTTTTGTCATTTGATGACGGATATGGGGATTTTTACACCACAGTCTTACCACTACTTAAGAAATACCAGATGAAGGCAACATTGTATATAATCTATGACTTTATTGGAAGAAAAGGGTTTCTTACACAGAATCAGATTAAGGAGGTTATTCAAAGCGGACTTGTCGAGATTGGAGCCCATACAATGGATCATGTCTATTTAAAACGTGCAAACCCTGTGGTTGCCAGACATCAGATTATTGATAGTAAAAAACTGCTTGAGGAGCTTTTTAGCATAAAAATCGAGACCTTTGCGTACCCCTATGGTGCGTTTGATCAGAACGCAATAGATCTGGTAAAAGAAGCATCCTTTTCGGCAGCGGTCTCGGTCATTCCGGGAACGATTCAAAGCAAAGAAAACATCTTTTTTCTCTATCGATTGCGGACGGGTGTGATTGCAGGTCAGAATCTTGAAAAAATCCTCCAAAACTATCCAAAATAGACTGCTATAAAAGCCCAATTTGAACCGAGTCAGTTATTAGCTGATGCAGCCTGAAGAAGTTGTGTAAATTGGTCGAGAGTTTGGATATCTAGCTTCTTTCCATCCAGAAAGAACGTAGGTGTAGAGCTGACCTGCGCTTGATCTCCAGAACTTCGGTCTTCTTCAACGCGCTTTTTTATCTGAGTCGAATCGAGATCTTTTTTGAATTGTGCGGTGTTCAGTTTGAGCTTATCGGCAAGCGTTATAAAATAATCAGTAGGATTTTGGAGCGTTGACCAATCTTTTTGATTTTCAAACAACAGATTATGCATCTCCCAGAATTTTCCTTGATCTGAGGCTGCTTCAGACGCGTAGGCCGCCGAGAGCGCGTTTTGATGTACGGTCACAAGTGGATAGTGTCGGAATACAAATGCTATACGCTTTGATATATTAAGATTGGGACTTCCCGAAGCTTCAAATGACTGTAAAATAGGGTGAAATGCGCCGCAGGCAGGACATTGGAAATCGCCGTATTCGATAAGAAGATGTTGTTTTGATAGTGACCAACTGATGTGATCATCACTTTTCAGCTTGTTGATCTGAGGAAAACTTGTCTGTACGGGTTTGTTGGTGAGCGAATAAACAAGATACAAAAAGCCGAAGAGGACAATGAGTGAGACGACGGTGAGAATGACTGTGTTTCGCTTCATGAAAATGATATTATAACACGTTCAATTCGACCATGTGCTACAATAATTGAACCTTGGAGGAGTCGCATAGTGGACGAGTGCGCACGCTTGGAAAGCGTGTATGGCAGCAATGTCATCGCGGGTTCGAATCCCGCCTCCTCCGCCTTCGCCTCGCCGTAGCTCATGGAATGAGCGAAGGCGGGCTACTTTGTCCCACTACGGCAGTCAAAAAACCCTTCCACTAAGCCCCAAACAAGTATGGGAGATTTTGATGAATAAAGAAGGAATGAGCTATTGGCTCGGAAATATTTCGTCTTTAAAGATGACGAAAGGAGAGAAGTATCGGACAAAAGAAGGAGTTGAAGATGAGATTCGGACTTTCACAGCAGGTCGAAACATTCGTTTTACTTGGAAACCCAAAAATAGAAAAAAACCAGTAGCAATCCAGATTTATGTGCTTCCAACATCTGGAGAAAGGTCCTCTATTCGTTTTCATCAGGAGAGACTGGAAAGCAAAGAAGAACGCGAAAAGATGCGTAGATATTGGCAAAAAGTACCAAATGCTATTTCCCGTCTAAAAAGTTTAAAATAATAGTTTTGTTAAACTTTATTATACAAAGTTTTTGGTGGGCGTGGAGGGAGTTGAACCCCCACCCCCTTACGGGGACTAGCTCCTAAAGCTAGCGCGTCTGCCAGTTCCGCCACACGCCCAGTATTTATTTTATTATATCACTTAAGCGTTGAGTACGGTTGAAACTTTTTAAGGCGTCGTTTAATATAATAATTAAAGATGGGTATTAGAGAAGCTATATTACGGTTTCTTGAGTATTGTGAGCTCGACAAGAACCTCTCGATCCGCACAGTACGCATGTATGGGTACTACTTGCAGTTTTTTCAGGGTTGGTTCCTAAAGACCAAAAACACCGAAGATTTTTCGGTTGAGAAGATCGATGAGAACGTTATTCGTGAGTTTAGGCTCTATTTATCACACAATTACAAAAATCCTTTCAAAGGAAGTCTTAAACGACAAACACAGAATTACTTTCTTGTTGCGTTGCGTTCATTCTTCCGCTACCTCCTCAAGCAAAAAATGAGTGTTCTTTCTCCGGAGATGATCGAGCTGGGAAAACTGCGGGATCGTAATATCAAGTTCCTCCAGCCGAACCAACTCGAGGAGCTGTTTCGCGTGGTGGAGACAAAAGACGAATCGGGCCTTCGGGATCGTGCAATTCTAGAGACACTTTTCTCTACCGGTCTTCGTGTCTCGGAGCTCGTCGGATTAAATCGTGAAAACGCGAATCTAGAGACCGGCGAATTTGGTGTGATTGGGAAGGGAGGAAAGGCCCGCGTTGTGTTTCTTTCAAAACGTGCAAAAGAGTGGTTAACTAAATACTTATTTCGGAGGAAAGACCCTTATCGACCACTTTTTGTTCGTTACTCTGGTCCAAAAGTAAAAGAACTAAGTGATGAAAATATGCGGCTTTCTGCCCGGTCAATTGAGCGGATGGTTGAGAAATACCGAAAAAAAGCCGGAATCACAGTGCGTATCGGCCCACATGTACTTCGCCATTCCTACGCTACCGACCTACTTCAGCATGGCGCAGACCTCCGGTCTGTACAGGAGATGCTCGGACATAAAAATATCTCCACAACGCAGATATATACCCACGTGACAAACGTTCGACTCAAGGAAATTCATGAAAAATATCACTCTGGAAACAAATAATTCAAGATTCAAAATTCTGTTATGGGTACTCATTATCGCATACGTACTATATTTTTCGTTTTTTACGATTCTTCGCTATCGGACGCTCTACTCCTCGTATTTTGATCTTGGTATTATGCATCAGACTGTCTTTAACACCTATCGTGCGCTAACAGATCGTGATCCCTCGCGCATTCTTGAGCTCACTAACCCCTTTGGGCCAAATCAAATAAAACGTCCAGCGATTCACAATGATATTATTCTTGCGCTGTTATCGGTATTTTATTTTATCTACGCCTCTCCGATCACTCTGCTTATTCTTCAGTCTGCGATTATTGGTCTCGGCGCTTGGTTTATCTTCCAGATCACCCAAGTTGTATTTGAGAAACAGAAATTTCGAGACGGCCTATCTTTAGTATTTACCTTATGCTATCTGCTCTACCCTGCTCTTGAGCTCTCCAATATGTATGAGTTTCATGCAGTGACTCTTGCCACGACCTTTCTTCTTGCAATGTTTTATTTTTGGTTAAAAAAACAGTACAACTGGAGTTACCTATTTGTTATTTTAAGTCTTTTTACCAAAGAACAGGTTGGATTGACAACAGCGTTTTTTGGCATCTATGCGTTTTTGACACACCCTCGCGCCGATAAGAAAAACCTGCAGTTTTCGCTTGCTGTAGTAGGAATGAGCATCTTTTGGTTCGTTCTTTCATTGTACGTTATTATTCCCCAGGCTCGCGGCGGAGATCATTTTGCACTTGGATACTACAGCGAGTTCGGAGATACACCTACAAAGGTGCTCATCGGGATATTTACGAGTCCGTTTACCACAGCAAAACATATATTTAATACCGGAACGCTTGAGTATCTCACAAGCCTTCTGGGACCGCTCGGGTTTCTGTCGCTTCTCTCGCCTCTTCAACTTCTTATTGCTTTACCAGAACTTGCAATAAATCTTCTCTCAAATAACAGTGGATTGCGCAATATCCATTTTCAGTACACCGCTGTCACAACTCCGTTTATCTTTATATCCGCGATCTATGGCACAAAAAAAATAACTGAAAAGTTCAAGACCGCTTCTTTCATTCCTTACTACTTGCTCCTGATTGCTCTCCTGTTTGCCTACCTTCAAGGTCCCTTGCCCGGCGCAAAGAAACAGGAAGTACACCCTTTCAAATACCCACAAAAAGAGGCAGAGGAAACATTACCGTGGGCAGAGCGATTTAAAGACGAAAACTTAAAAATCTCAACAACCGGACAGCTTGCACCTTTTTTCACCTCACGCAGATATTTTTATACTTTCTCCCAATACTATACCCTTGCTGATTATGTTGTGATTCGGCCACTCGAGATATATACTTACCCTGAACGAAAGAGCCTTACACCAGCCTATGAACACTTACAACGCGATAAAAGGTTTCAGCTTATTTATAAGAAAGGCAATTTTGAGGTGTACAAGAGAGTATAAAATTTTAAATTTAAAAGACTGATACTTATGTTATCTGTCATCATTCCTTTTCATAACGAGGAGAAAAATCTTACGCTTCTTCATAAAGAGCTTGTTCCCGTACTAAAGAAACTCAATAAAGAATATGAACTCGTTCTTGTTAATGATGGCTCAACCGATACAAGTCAAAAAGAAGCGGAAGCTCTCATAAAAAAAGATGCAACTGTGAAGTTAGTTGTGGTCTGGAAACGGTCGGGAAAAGGAAAAGCGTTGGCAGAGGGTATTAAACAAGCAAGAGGAGAGACCCTCATATTTATGGATGCGGATCTGCAGGACGACCCGAAAGATATTCCCAATCTTTTGAAGAAACTTGAAGAGGGACTCGATTTTGTAAACGGAATCCGCATGACTCGAAAGGATCACTCATTAGTACTTCTCTACTCTAGTCTCGCAAATAAGCTCATACGTAAAATTCTCAAATCGCCGTTTACCGATGTAAACTGTCCCTTTAAGGTGATGAAGCGAGAGGTTCTCAACGATGTCGTATTTTATGGAAATAATTTTCGTTTTCTTCCGCTGGCAATATACTATCAGGGGCATGCCGTTGGAGAGATACCAGTACAGAATAGACCTAGAAAATATGGAGTTTCAAAATTTGGCACAGGAAAACTTATGACAGGACTCTTTGACACCTTAACAGCGTACTTTCTCTACCGTTTTTCCGAGAGTCCGCTTCATTTTTTTGGGCCGGTAGGGATTTTTGTATTTTTGGGAGGATTAATCATCACTTCCAATCTTGCAATACAGAGAATTTTTTATGGAAGATTGTTATATCGACGACCAATTTTAAACTTAGGAGTTCTTTTGATTATAGTTGGAATACAGATTGTAATGACAGGTATAATCGGAGAGTTGATCGTCTACTTCCACAAAAAAAACGGAAAGAAATAAATAGTATGTTACAATCAAAGAATGAGAGTTTTGGTGACAGGGGCAGGTGGGTATATCGGCTCTGTTGCAACCTATCTTCTGCTCAAGAAAGGATACGAGGTGGTAGCGCTTGATAATTTTCAGACTGGGTTCAGACAACCGCTTCAACTTCTTCAGCAGCAGTATGGAAAAGAAAAACTCCGTTGGTATGAAAAAGATATTCATGATGATTTGAGCTCGATTTTTCAGGAAAATCAGGGTATTTCTGCAGCCCTTCATTACGCCGCATCCGCACTCGTTGATGAGTCTATGAAAAACCCCGATAAGTATTTTTATAACAATGTCTGTGGATCTCAAAATCTCTTCTCCGCTCTTCTCAAGAATGGGGTACACCATGTTGTGTTTTCCTCAACCTGTGCGGTATATGGAGACGCTCAAAATATGCCTATCGACGAGGCGCACCCCACAATTCCCAGCAATCCATACGGTGAGTCAAAGCTTATGGTTGAGCGTATGCTGAAGTGGTACGAACTGCAGGGACTACACTACGTGACGCTCCGGTATTTTAATGTCTGTGGCGCAACTGATGACGGGCTTGTTGGCTATTCCAAAAGACCCTTCACCCATCTTATAGAGAATGTGGTACGGGGGGCCCTGAATCTTGCACAATTTCATCTCACCTATCAGAAATTTGATACCAAAGATGGTTCTCCTGTGAGGGACTATATAAACGTCTTAGATCTGAACGACGCCCACATCAGGGCGGTCGAGTATCTGGCGAACAAGGGAAAAACCGAGACGGTCAACCTCGGAACAGGAACAGGACAGTCGGTCTTAGAGATCGTTGATAAAGTTCAAAAAATAACAGGAGTGAGGTTTCCAACAGAAAAAACCGAGGCTCGTGAAGGCGAGTATCCAGAAGCGGTTGCTAAGATCGAAAAAGCAAAAGAAATCCTCGGTTGGGCTCCACAACATAGCCTCGAACAGTCAATTCAATCCACAATTGCTTGGTATAAAACGCACCCTAATGGTTGGGAATAGCTATACTTTAAGAGAGTTTAAAACCGCGGTTACGAAAGAAAGTACCAGGCTGAATGCCAACGCCCACCAGAAGCTGTTCACGGAAAAACCAGGCACGATTCGTGCGACCAAAAGGATCATCAACGCATTGATTACGAACAAAAAGAGTCCCAGAGTTACAATCGTTACCGGAAGAGTAAGAAGGACTAAAATTGGCTTTACGACGGCATTAACAATAGCCAGGATGACTGCTACAACAAGGGCGACAAAGAAATTCGCCACGCGTACTCCAGGAAGAATATATGCCGCAATAAAGACCGAGAGGCCGCTTATCAGAAGATTCACCAGCGTATTCATACTTGACATAGTAGTACAGTAGTAGTGTAAAATCAAGGCTTATGGCTAAAGGGGGCACTGTATCAATCATTCTTGCTGCAGGAAAGGGAACGAGAATAAACTCAAGGGACATGAATAAAGTGGTCTACCCTTTTCTCGGGAGACCCATGATTTTGTACGGCGTAGAGCTATTTGAGAAGGTGTCTTCTCCGGTTATTGTCGTGGTGGGAGCTTATACCCGGAGCGTAAAAAAAGCTCTTCACAATCGTCAAAAAGTCCGATTTGCCTACCAAAAAAGACAGCTTGGAACAGGTCACGCCGTCAAAGTCGCACTTAAAGTTTTGGAAAAGTACTCTCCTACTACTGTTTTGGTTGGTATGGGTGATCATATGATGTTTTACAAGAAGGAAACGATTGAAAAACTCCTCAAAGAGCATAGAAAGCAAAAAGCAATCGCTTCTTTTCTTACGATCAAGTACCACTCGCCTAACGAGCTCGCGTGGGGGCGTGTAGAAAGAGATAGGAAGGGAAATGTACTGGATATAGTTGAGCAGAAGGATGCGACTGAAAAACAAAAGAAAATAAAGGAGCTCAATTCAGGGTTTTATTGTTTTGACTATGACTTTTTAAGAAAGGATATAAATAAGCTTAAAAAATCAAAAGCATCAGGTGAGTATTATCTCACCGATATTGTAAAAGCGGCTGTAAAAGACGGTGAAAAAGTCGTCGGAATGCCGGTTCGCTTTCGAGAGGTGGGAATTGGAATTAATAGGCATGAAGAGCTTCTTGAAAGCCAAGATTTATATAAACGCTTTCAAACGTAGCTTGCTATCATTTATGGTGTATAGACACTTCTTAATAGAGATGTCAAGAGACATGTGTTCTTCAGAGCTCCGAACCCTCCCCCCTGGAGCAAGCTATTTTTAGCCTCAATTTCATACATTGTAAGTGGAGGTTAGTACTTTTTTGCTTTAGATGTGTTATACTTAGGCTATAGAGTTGAAATATTGACTTAGGTTAAGAAGAAAACTTCAGTTTAATCCTTCACCAATCTTCACTATTAAAACTCCCATTTAGCTTTTTATTTCGGTTAGAGGCCACTATGAATCAGTATTACAACAATAACAATTTCAAAAGAGGTCGTTCTAACGGATTTAGAAGGAATTTTTCCAAAGGGAATAGGAGAGTCAAATCTTTTGATCCCTCGGATTTAGTGAGAAATAAAAGTTTTACGGAGACAAAGGAAACTCGCTATGCAGCAGTTAATTCTTTTATGAGTTTTGTCATAAGAGATGTCTTAAAAAAGAATGTCTCTGTCAAAGGATATACTATCCCGACTCCTATTCAAGATCAAGCAATCCCGTTAATTCTAGAAGGAAAAGATGTTATTGGTATTGCTAATACCGGTACCGGCAAAACAGCTGCTTTTCTCATACCTCTTCTTAATAAGGTTGAAGAAAATAAAAGAAACAAGGTCTTAATTGTTGCACCAACCAGAGAGTTGGCAGTTCAGATAAAAGATGAATTTATAGAATTTGCTAGGGGTATGAACATCTACTGTGCCCTTGGTATCGGAGGAGTAAATATCTCTAGGCAAAAAAATGATTTGAGAAGAAATCCTAACTTTGTCATTGGTACTCCTGGCCGAATTAAGGATTTGATAAAACAAAGGAGCTTAGATCTCTCTACTTTTAATATAGTTGTTTTGGATGAGGTAGACCAAATGGTAGATTTTGGTTTTATCGTTGATATTAAATTTATTGTATCCTTATTGGCCAAAGATCGTCAGTCGCTTTTCTTTTCCGCCACAGTTGATGCCAAAGCCCGTGAGATTCTTACCAGTTTTGTTAAAAATCCAGTTACCGTATCGGTCAAAAAACAAGATATGTTAGAAAATATTAAACACGATATAGTTAGAGTCTCCGGTCAAAGCACAAAGATCGAACAACTGCATACTTTGTTAATTCAAAAGGAATTTGAAAAAGTCCTGATTTTTGGTAGAACAAAATGGGGTGTCCAGAGATTATCGGACGAGTTAGTCAAAAGAGGTTTTAAAGCAGATGCAATCCATGGAAACAAAAGACAAGCCCAAAGACTCAAGATTCTAGAGAGATTTAAGCAAAACGAGATCCAAATACTTTTAGCTACAGATATCGCTTCAAGGGGATTGGATATAGACAAAGTAAGTCATGTTATAAATTATGATCCACCCGAATCGTATGAGGCGTATATTCATCGCATAGGTAGGACCGGGCGAGCTGATAAAACTGGCACAGCTGTGACTTTTATTTAATTACTCTTAATTTATGGATTCTCTTTTTATAAGTCTTTCTATTAATAATTTAGTCGGTTCAATTTTGTGCCCAAAAAGTTCTAACCTACTCCACTCGGCTGGACACGTCAGAAAGTCCTCAAGGATGCTCTTATCTATACGAGGCCGCTCTTGAGGAAGAAACTCACTTTTGCTATACTTGGGGAGGCTGTTTCAATACTCAATAGGCGGGATTAGTTGAGTGGCTCAATGACTCCCTTCCAAGGAGTAGACACGGGTTCGATTCCCGTATCCCGCTCACGAAACAAATGAAACCTTTGGGCCCTTTTAAGAATATATTAATATATGGCTAATCAATTCCGGTTCAGGAGCAGCCATCTGGCTATTCTCGTGATAGTTGTTCTTATCGTGCTTGGAGGAGCGCTTCTTTACTTTAGATCAAATCGGTCCTCCGCTCCTTATTCCCCCTCGGTTATTCCTACTTCAGCTTTAGAATCATCCCCGATGCCTTCCAACTCTCAAACAACTCTCCCAGGTACAATTACCTCAAACCAAATCGGCTACGTCGGTTGCTCAAACACGCAGCTCTCGGTTGAGGGGTATCATGCTGTTAGTGGCAATAAAGACCTTTTTTGGCCTATATATAACAGCTTTAGCGAAAGCATAGAGCGTTGGGCTCAAAATAATTCTGATGCGTGGCAGAGATTTGGTCAAGCTGAAAGAACGAGTGGCACTCCGACAGTAGTTTGGGTTCAGATCTGTGAACAAGCAGATAGACACATTGCAACGTACGAAGATGTGAAAAACACACTTTCGAACCTGAAACAACTATTGCCGCACGCGGTCGTTTATTTAAGCCCGATCAATAGTTTTTCCTCTCTTTCTTTATGCCCAAAAATTGGGACAGACGGGGCTGATGGAAGAGAGCATGAAATAAACTTTACCGACCAGGCAGTACGGGAAGGATTAGCCCTCCGTGGTCCGGATCTTGGACCTCTTGGACCCGGAGATACAAAAGGAGGCTGTCACCCAAACGCTCAAGGAATGCAGAAAATAGGAACACAGCTGGTAAACTTCTTCGATCATCTATAATAGATGAATGTTTTTTCTTGTTTTTATTCTCTCGTTCCTCGTCCGACTCATTTCTTTGAATCAATCACTCTGGCTTGATGAGGGGACGACCGCGCGGGTTGTGAGACAGTATAATTTCGCACAGATTGCGCAGATCTTTTCTCCGCATGATTTTCACCCGCCGTTGTTCTACC
>OBEQ011072116.1_pt1 | contig 16018 bp, 12 predicted proteins | sample 1670901 | NCBI WGS metagenome assembly OBEQ01 (sample SAMEA104232315, study PRJEB22302) | groundwater metagenome | biome: forest; feature: aquifer; material: groundwater | place: USA | collected 2011-08-07 | depth 5.4 m
GGCATTGGCGAGCGCGGCGATCATCATACCATTCCAGTCCGCCAGAACCTTGTCATCGCGGGCAGGCGGAATGCGTCTATCGCGCACCTGCAATAATTTGCCGCGCAGAAGCGCCAGGCGGCGCTCATCCGCATCAGACGCCAGGCCGAAATCTTTCAGCCGGTTGAGAATATTGTTTTCTTCCCAGTTTCCGACGGGTGTGACGTCGTAATGCTGTTTGAAAAATTTGGCGTCCAGGCCAAGCAGCTTATCGACCTGGGCTTCGTCCCAGACATAAAATTTGCCTTCCACCCCTTCGCTGTCTGCATCCAGCGAGGCGGCAAAGCCGCCCTCGGGTGTGACCATTTCACGCTGTACCCAGGCAACAGTTTCAAACAGCCGCCACGCATACAGGGTCGAATGAGTTCCCGGCCAGACTATGGTGAGCAGGTCAATAAACTGCGCATTGTCGTACAGCATCTTTTCGAAATGCGGGACCAGCCATTTTTCATCGGTGGAATAACGCGAGATACCGCCGCCCAGATGATCGAAGATCCCGCCCTGACAGATATTTTCCAGAGTGGCGTTGAGCAGTTTCAGTTGCCCTTCATCGTGGCTGCGTAAATAGCCACGCCAGAGCATCTCGAATATGGAAGCCTGGGGAAATTTAGGGGCGCCTTTCAGGCCGCCATGGGCCGGGTCGATCTGCCGGGCGAGGCCTCTGACCGCCTGATCAAGAATATCAAAACTCAATATGCCTTCGGTAGTAGTCTGGCTCATTTCTTTTAGCGCCTGTTTCAGCGCGTCCCTGTTATTGGCAATTTTTCCCGGCTCGGACATATAGACTTGATGGACTTCGCGCAAGATATCCCGGAAGGACGGTCGCCCATGCGCCGCCCTCGGTGGAAAATAGGTGCCGCCCCAGAACGGTTCCCCGTCCGATGTCAGGAACATGGTCAATGGCCAGCCCCCCGGCTGTCCAAGAAGTGCGAGAGAATGCATATAGATGGCGTCTACATCCGGGCGCTCTTCCCGGTCGACCTTGATATTGACGAACAGTTCGTTCATCAGTTCGGCGACTTCGGGGTCTTCGAAACTTTCATGGGCCATGACATGGCACCAGTGGCAGGCAGCATATCCGACAGACAGCAGCACAGGCTTGCCATATTTGCGCGCCGCCTGAAACGCTTCAGGGCCCCAGGCGTACCAGTGAACGGGATTATCCTTATGCTGCAGCAAATAAGGACTTGTTTCCAGGTCCAGCATATTTCGCGACATGGCGCGGCCCTTTGAATTCTATTATAAGATATGGTTGCAACATAACTGCGCTGGCCCTTTCCAGCAAGCGAGGAAGCCCATGAAAATCACCTTTAATATTGATTGCACACCGGAAGAAGCCCGCAGTTTTTTCGGTTTGCCGAATGTGGCCCCGATGCAGGACCGGATGTTGAAGGAGATGGAAGCCCAGATGCGCAAAAACGTGGGGGCCATGGATATGGAAAATCTGTTCAAGGGGTTTCTGACCGGAGCAGGCAGTGGTATGGAGCGTTGGCAGGAAATGTTCCGCACTGTGATAAAGCCCGGGGGGGATTCCGTCTGATTTCGGTAATCTGAAGTGGCGGCGCACGAAGATACTATTTTCGCCATGGCGACGGCCCCCGGTCGTGCGGGGGTGGCGGTGCTGCGTCTTTCCGGGCCGCTGGCAGGCTCGATTGCCGAAAAGCTGACAGGGCCACTACCCAAACCGCGCATGGCTGTTTTACGCACGATTTGCGATAGTTCTGGTGTTTCAATCGACTGTGGATTGTTATTATGGTTTCCTGCACCTCATAGCTTTACCGGAGAGCCGGTGGCAGAGTTTCATCTCCATGGCGGGCGGGCGGTCGTGGAGCGGATGTTACAGGTTCTCTCAAATCTGCCGGGCGCACGGGCAGCCCAGGCCGGGGAGTTTACCCGCCGGGCGTTTGAAAATGGCAAACTGGATTTGACGGCCGTCGAAGGCCTGGCAGATCTGATTGCAGCGGAAACCGAGGCGCAACGCCGTCAGGCGCTTCGTCAGATGGAAGGGCGGCTGGGAATAATCTACGAGGGCTGGCGCACCCGGCTATTGCATGCGCTGGCGCATCTGGAGGCCGAAATCGACTTCTCCGATGAAGAATTACCGGAAGGATTGAGCGAATCTGTATTTATTACGCTAACGGAACTATCTAGGGAAATCATGGACCATATTGCGGATGGCCATAGGGGGGAAATCTTGCGGCGCGGTTTTCGAATCGCCATTCTGGGTGCGCCTAATGTTGGAAAATCAAGTCTTCTCAATATGTTAGTGCAGCGTGAGGCAGCTATTGTGACCCCTCAGGCGGGCACCACCCGGGACGTGATAGAAGTAAATCTGGATTTGGGGGGCTATCTGGTAAGTATCGCGGATACTGCGGGGCTGCGCGGTACGGAGGATACGATTGAGGCGGAAGGCATTCGCAGGGCTAAATTAACAGCCGAAACCGCTGATCTTAAACTTCTGGTGTTTGATGCCGGAACATGGCCTGGATTGGATGCACAGACACTTGAATGGCGCGATGAAGCAGCGCTATGTGTGCTGAACAAGATTGATCTGTATCCAGAAAAACTAGAATATTCAAAGGCTTACATCCCCGTGTCTGTACTGAAAGGCACAGGCGTTGATGTGTTGTTGCAGCGCATTCAGGATACGGTGGCTGCCCGTCTGGGAGGCGGCGAGACACCGGGCCTGACGCGGGAGCGGCACAGAAGGGAACTGGGTCTGTGTGTCGAAAGCCTTGACAGGGCCTTGAATCACACAGAAAAAGCGGCGGAATTGACTGCTGAGGATGTGCGTCTTGCCATGCGGGCGCTGGGGCGGATTACCGGCCGGGCAGATGTGGAGGATATGCTGGATGTGCTGTTCGGAGAATTCTGCATTGGAAAATGATGTTTCACGTGAAACATTTCGGTTCGCTGTTTTGACAATCCAGACGCGGGCGCTTATGGTGCGGCCATGCCAGAGCTAGCCAAACTATCAAACAAATCCTATGACGTGATTGTCGTCGGCGGCGGTCATGCGGGCTGCGAGGCCGCTGCGGCTTCCGCGCGGGTTGGGGCCTCAACCTTATTGCTGACCCACCGTTTTGAGACTCTGGGCGAAATGTCCTGCAATCCGGCGATTGGGGGTCTGGGCAAGGGGCATCTGGTGCGCGAGATTGATGCGCTGGATGGGCTGATGGGGCGTGTGGCCGATGCGGCAGGTATTCAGTTCCGGCTGTTAAACCGGCGCAAGGGACCGGCGGTACGTGGACCGCGCGCACAGGCCGACCGGAACCTGTACCGTAAGCACATGCGGGCAGCTTTGGCGGCAGCAGAAAATCTGGATATTTATGCCGCCCCGGCCGGGGATATGGAAATAAAGGATGGCCGGGTGGCCGCCGTGATTACCGAGGCGGGGGAGAGGATCGCCTGCGCATCGGTGGTATTGACCACGGGGACGTTTCTCAACGGCCTCATCCATATGGGTGAGTTTACCCAGCCCGCTGGCCGGGTTGGGGAGGCCCCAACCGTGGCTCTGGCCAAAACCCTGTATGGGCTGCGTTTACGTATGGGCCGATTGAAAACCGGCACACCGCCGCGCCTGAACGGCAAGACCATCGACTGGGCAGGACTGGAAGAGCAGCCGGGCGATAGTCCGCCCACGCCTTTCTCGTTTTTGACCAAGGCTATCACCACTCCGCAGGTCAGTTGTCATATTACCCATACCAGCCCGGCCATGCACGCAATCATCCGCGCCAATCTGCACCGGGCGCCGGTCTATTCCGGACAGATTGCCGGAACCGGACCACGCTATTGTCCTTCGATCGAGGATAAGGTCGTGCGCTTCGCAGGCAAAACCGGGCATCAGATTTTTCTGGAACCCGAAGGGCTGGACAGTGACTGGATTTATCCCAATGGAATATCCACATCCCTGCCGGAAGATGTGCAGCATGATATGGTTCGTATGATTCCGGGTCTTGAGAAGGTTGAGTTTTTCCGTCCCGGTTACGCCATTGAATATGATTATGTGGATCCGCGCGAATTACGGCCTACGCTAGAAACCAGTGCCGTCAGGGGGTTATTCCTGGCCGGACAGATTAATGGCACTACGGGTTATGAAGAAGCCGGTGCGCAGGGTCTGATGGCGGGGATCAATGCAGCACGGCTGGCTGGCGGCGGCGAAGGTGTAACTCTTGATCGCGCCACTGCCTATATCGGGGTGATGCTGGATGATCTGACCAGCAAAGGGGTCAGCGAGCCCTATCGGATGTTTACTTCGCGGGCGGAATACCGGCTGTGTTTACGGGCCGATAATGCGGACCAGCGCCTGACCGGGCTTGGCCAGGAATGGGGCTGTGTGTCCCGTGAGCGTTCAACGCATTTCAACGCCATGCAGCAGGAACTGGAGCGCGCGCGCGCGACCATAAAAGATCTTAACCTGACACCGCCCCAGGCGGCACGGCACGGCATTCTGGTCAATCAGGACGGCATTCCACGCTCTGCGCTCAATCTGCTCAGCTATCCGGGCATCGATCTGGCGCGATTGGCCGCCATATGGCCGCAATTGGGCAGTTTCTCTCCGGTTGTTGCTGGACAGATAGAAATTGACGCTCAATATGACACCTATCTGCAACGGCAGGAGGCCGACATTGTGGCCTTCCGCCGGGATGAGGCGCTGTCTCTTCCTGCCGATCTTGACTATGCTCAGATCGTGGGGTTGTCTACCGAGGTGCGGCAAAAACTGTCGGCGGCGGCCCCGGCCACCCTGGGACAGGCGGCACGCCTGGAAGGCATAACCCCTGCTGCACTGACCACCCTGCTGGTGTATGTCAAAAAGCAGCTCTAGCAGAATGAAATTTAGAGCCTATGGGCCGGATGAATTTCAGCACGAGTTTTCCATAGCGGATGATGTCCGCGCGCGGCTTGAAATCTATGCTGCGCTGCTGCGAAAGTGGCAACCCAGAATTAATCTGGTGAGCAACAGCACCCTGGAGGATCTCTGGCATCGGCATATGCGCGATAGCGCCCAGCTTGTGGACTATATGACCGCCACAAGCGGCCCCTGGATTGATATAGGCAGCGGCGCGGGCTTTCCCGGTCTGGTGCTGGCGCTGCTTCAGCCGTCAAATATTGCCAGGCCCGTACATCTTGTTGAAAGCGATCAGCGCAAGGCGGTGTTTTTGCGTGAAGCTATCCGCGCCACTCATGCCCCGGCTCATGTGCATACTGTGCGGGTGGAAAACCTCGCTCCTGAAAAACTTGGCGGGAAAGCTGGATTGATTACGGCGCGCGCATTCGCGCCACTGCATCCATTACTGGAGATGATAGACTCCATGACAGATCCTTTAACACTTTTTTTGCTTTTAAAGGGACAAGATATAGATGATGAATTGACATTAGCCGCAAAATATAGAAAAATGACTGTGAGCCAGTATCCAAGTCGGACTAATCCGGCGAGCGTGATGCTGAGAATCACGGAGGTTGCACGTGTCTGACGCACTGCTATCCAATTCTGTAATTGTTTCACGTGAAACATTAACCCTGTCCTCGCCGCGCGTTATTGCTGTAGCAAACCAGAAAGGCGGGGTGGGCAAAACCACAACTGCGATTAATCTGGGTACGGCGCTTGCCGCCGTGGGAGAACGGGTTTTGATCATTGATCTGGATCCGCAAGGTAATGCCAGCACAGGCCTGGGCATTACCCGGGAATCCCGCGACTGTTCGGTGTATGAGGTGTTGCTTGGTGAGGCCAGCCTTGCCCAGGCCGTACAGGCCTCTGCCGTGCCGGGTCTTTTTGTCCTGCCATCTTCGGTTGATCTGTCCGGGGCTGATCTTGAACTGGCGAATATGCCGCGGCGGTCTTATCGGCTACGTGATGTCCTGCAGGATGCTTTTGAGGCCGGACGGCCGGAATATACTGAATATACTTATGTGCTGGTGGATTGTCCGCCAGCCCTGTCTTTGCTGACCATCAATGCCCTGACGGCGGCTGATTCGATATTGGTGCCGCTGCAATGTGAGTTTTTTGCACTGGAGGGGTTAAGCCAATTATTGCGCACAGTAGAAATGGTGCGCGACACGCTCAACCCGGTGCTGGATATTCAGGGTGTTGTCCTGACCATGTTCGATTCGCGTAATAATCTGTCGGATCAGGTGGCGCTGGATGTGCGCGGTTTCCTGGGCAATAAAGTGTATGAAACCGTAATCCCACGCAATGTGCGGGTGTCCGAGGCGCCTTCCTATGGCAAGCCTGTGCTGATATATGATATGCAATGTGCCGGCAGCCGGGCTTATATGAAGCTAGCGGGAGAAATACTCCGGCAAGAGCGTCCAGCCCAGGCCGCTTGATATTTATTGGCGGGTATTCGATGTCTGAAGAAGGTAGAAGACAAAAGTTGGGCCGGGGGCTGTCGGCGCTGCTGGGGGAGGAGCGCTCGCCTTTCGGGCGCGCCATGCCAACGCGCCCACCACAACAGGCGTCGGTGGGAAATCTGCGCCCCAATAAATTGCAGCCCCGTAAAAGATTTGATGAGGCCGCGCTGAAAGAGCTGGCGGATTCAATTCGGGAAAAAGGAATTTTACAACCCATTCTGGTGCGGCCGATAGCCGAGCTGGCGGAGCATTACGAAATTATCGCTGGGGAGCGGCGCTGGCGGGCAGCTCAAATGGCGCGGCTGCATGACGTGCCTATTCTGGTCAAGGACATCTCTGACACAGAAAGCCTTGAGCTTGCGCTGATTGAGAATATCCAGCGCTCTGATCTGAATGCCATGGATGAGGCGCGCGGCTACGCAAAACTCGTTGATGAATACGATCATTCCCAGGAAGATGTCGGGCGCATTGTGGGCAAGAGCCGCAGCCATGTCGCCAACATGCTGCGCCTGTTGGCGCTGCCGGAAAGCCTTCAGCAAATGCTGGAAGATGGCCGCTTATCCGCAGGCCATGGGCGTACGCTGATAACGGCGTCAGATCCCGAAGCGCTGGCGCAACAGATTGTAACGGGCAAGCTTTCGGTGCGTGACGCCGAGGCGCTGGCCAAAGGCCGCAAGCCCCAAGGGGCGAAAAAACCCCCTGCTTATAAAGACTCCAATACCCTGGCGTTGGAAGAACAGCTTTCCGATGGTCTTGGTCTGCGGGTGACGATCACCAGTCATGGGGCTGAAGGGGGGGTCATTTCCGTAACTTACACGACCCTGGAGCAGCTTGAGAATGTCTATCTCCGGCTGCTAACGCCGCCAGAAGCGGGCGGCGGTTCCTGGACGTAGATTATAACTATTTTCTGTTCAGGCTGTTGCGCACCCTACTCTAAATTTGTCATGCCCCGGCTTGCTCGCCGAAGCGAAGCTTCTTGGCTTCGGCGAGCAAGGTCCGGGTAATGACAATGAGAGAGCATTATATGAATCATCCTGAACAGAAAATGGTCTAATCACTGACTGCGCCGCACCAGTTGCGCCACCTGAATCATTGTCTGACTGCACAGGCTATGGTCCGGGGCGCCGGTGGTTTTGCAGGCGGCCTCCCCCTGCAGCAATAGATCAAGCGCACGTGCTATCCGGTGTAAATTCCATGATCGTAACTGCTGCCGGAAAGCAGTGATGCGACTGAAATGCACAGGTGGCCGCAGATTTCGCAGCGCGATATCTACGGTGTCACCCCGCGCCAGCAGAGCGACCGCCAACTGCAATCGCAAAAGATGATTGCTCGCGGCGCGCAGAATGGCGACTGGCGCCATCGCCGCCTCGAAGGCGCGCGCCAACTGACTGTCTAATGCGGTCAGATTACCGGAGCCCATGGCGTCGCAAATACCATCGAGCCCTTGTACGGAGCTATCCCCAATACAGGCAGTGACATCCGCCAAGCTCACACAGCGATCATTAGTATCCTGGCTCTCAGGGATATCTTTGGTATCTCCGGTATCTGCGATACCAGCGCCATCATAGGTATCATTACTATCATAGATGTCATGGATGCCCGAGATATCTCTGGTGTCACTGATATCTGCGGTATCCTGGATATCAGTGACATCCAGGATTGCATTGGTATCCACGCCATCTTCGGTATCTCTGGCGCCTACGGCATATGTAACTCCCGTATTCGCGCTTACGCGCTTGCGCGGCCATTTATACAGCACCAGCTTGTCAAGTTCCTGCCGGGTAGCCAACCGGTCCTCGCCCAGGCACTGCAGCAAATAGGCCTTGGCATCTGAGTTAATGGTCAGACCATGCTGCCGCAAGTGACCAACAACCAGCATATCCAGATCGGTGGCGCTTTCCTCATAACAGGCCACAATTGCGCAAACGGGGCTAGATTCGAACAATTTGCGCAGTCTGGATGTTTTGATCAGCTCTCCGGCCTCTACGACAATGAGGGCGTCAGCCTGGGGATCATCGAGAACGTTGGCGAAGCTATCTGTTTGACTATCGCCCATACCGCGCGCGCGCACAACACGCCGCCCGCCTGTCATGGCAATTGCTGCTGACTCATCTAAAAGCCGGGCGGGATCATCTTTCAGATCGGCTACCGAAAGCTGACATACACGAAATGGATCGGTCAAATCCGGCACGACAGTTTGCGCCACCCGCATTGCATATTCCCGGACCCGCCCCTCATTGGGGCCGTAAAACAGAATAGCGCGGTAGGAGGGCGCCGGGTGCGTCAGCAGTTGATCCAAGGCCTTGCCTTTAATGATCATGCCGCATGCGCCTTAGGTTGGAGGTTGCGCCGGCGCGCGCTGAAAATAAATTGCCAGGCGGGTAATGATCTCGCCACTCATGTCCTGGGCTGCACGCTCTTCGGCATCGCGCTCAGCACTCAAAGTCGCAAATTCAGAACTGACCACGTTGTACGCTGCGGTAACACGAAATGCCGATTCATAAAGTATCTGCTGATCGCTTATTCGTGTGAGGCGTACATTGCCAAGCAATCTATAGTTGAAACGCGTCACCGCTTCATCTTTTCTGATGGCGAGTCCATCTTTTCTGTCGCTGAGCGCTATATCCAGCCGGTACTGTTTTTTATAGTTGCCGCCTCGTGCGGAAAGTTTGTCGATCAGATAATTACGTAGATGCTGGCCTGGGCGGCCATCTATGTCATGCACGTCAATCTGTGCAAATTGTGCGGGGGTCGAATCGCTTTGCGTCCGGTTTCCATAAAGCGGTTGAAACCCGCAACCGGCCAGCAATCCGGCACAGGCCCATATTAGAATTTCACGTCTGAAACGGGATGCGATCAGATTTAAGCATAATCCTTTCTCTGTCATTGCGGGGCGCGTTACGCGCCGTGGCAATGACGGCTGAATGAAAAGCTTATGCATCAGCCAAAATCATCATATGCTAGACCACCACATTGACGATCCGGTCCGGCACAATCACCACTTTGCGCACCGGTTTTCCCTCAAGGTGGCGAATGACGGCATCAATAGCCAGCGCCTTGATTTCAAGCTCTGCATCAGGGGCGCCAGGCGCAACGGTCAGATCGCCGCGACGCTTGCCATTGACCTGAACAATGATGGTTACATTATCGGCGCGAATCAGTTCCGGTTCCGCCACCGGCCAGGGCGTATGCACCAGCAATTGCGTATGACCCAGGGCAGCCCAGCATTCTTCCGCAAGATGCGGCATCATGGGCGCCGCCAGTATTATCAGGGCTTCTAGGGCCTCGCGCAGTGCAAAGCCCGCATCCGGTTCATCGGAGTTCAGGTTAATAAAGGCATTAATACCGTTCGACAGTTCATAGATACGCGCGACCGCACGGTTAAAATGAAATCGTTCTATATCTTCCGTCACTGCGGCAATGGCCATATGGGACGCTTTGCGCATGGCAAGGCTTGCGTTACCTGCAGGGGCAGGTGCGGTTGCGCCGGGCGCCGCCGCCAGCCGGGTTAATGATTCGTCCACCAAACGCCATACCCGCTGGGTAAAGCGCCAGGCGCCTTCGATACCGGATTCGGTCCATTCAATATCGCGTTCGGGCGGCGTGTCGGACACCACAAACCAGCGTGCGGTATCGGCCCCGTAATGCGTAATGATATGTTCGGGATCGACCACATTGCGTTTGGATTTGGACATGGATTCGATCTTGCCGACCTGGACCGCCGCGCCCGTATCCTTGTGCACGGCCCCGCCCTCGCGCTTGACAACCTGTTCGGGAAACAGCCACGCGCCAGTGGCGTCTTTGTATGTTTCGTGGGTCACCATGCCCTGGGTGAACAGGCCGCTGAACGGTTCCTTGTCCCTGGCGTATCCGGTTTCTTGCATCGCCCGTGTATAGAAGCGCGAATAGAGCAGATGCAATATCGCATGCTCGACACCGCCGATATACTGATCAACCGGCATCCAGTAATCAGCTTCATTGCGATCAATTGGCGTACCCGCGCGCGGGCTGCAAAAACGGGCAAAGTACCAGGACGAATCAACAAAGGTGTCGAACGTATCGGTTTCCCGTAGCGCCGGTTTGGCGCACTGCGGGCAGGGCGCGTGTTTCCAGCTAGGGTGGTGCATCAGCGGATTGCCCGGTTTATCGAAGCTGACATCCTGCGGCAACGTCACCGGCAATTGTTCGCGGGGCACCGGCACAACACCACATTGCGTACAATGAATAACCGGAATGGGGCAGCCCCAATAGCGCTGCCGTGAAACACCCCAGTCGCGCAACCGGTACGTTACCGCCGGTTCCCCCGCATTTGCGGTTTCCAGGCGTTTGGCGACTTCCGCCTTGGCCTGGGCAATGTTCAATCCATTCAGAAAACCGGAATTGATTAACCGCCCGTTTAGATTATCCGTATACGCATCATTTACTATATCGGTAGTTGCCGCACCGGCGGGCGCCACAACAGGCAGTACCGGCAGTCCATATTTGCGGGCAAAATCCAGATCGCGCTGATCATGGGCCGGACAGCCGAAAATGGCGCCCGTTCCATATCCCATCAGCACAAAATTGGCGATATAGACGGGGGCTTCGCGTCCCGCCATAAACGGATGCTGCACTTTCAGGCCCGTATCAAAACCCAACTTTTCTGCGCGTTCCAGCGCTTCGGCGGTGCCGCCGATATCACGGCACTGTTTGCAGAAATCAGCGGTTGCAGGATCCTTGGCGGCCAGTTCCAGGGCAATGGGATGATCTGCGGAAATGGCGCAGAAGCTCATCCCGAAAATCGTATCATGCCGGGTGGTATAGACTTCCAGCATACCGCCGCCAGGCAACGTCTTCGCCTTCCCGCCGTTAATAGTAAAACGAATGCGCATGCCTTCGGACCGGCCAATCCAGTTGCTTTGCATCAAACGGACTTTTTCTGGCCATCGATCGAGCGTGTCCAGCGACTTCAGCAAATCATCCGCATACGCTGTAATTTTGAAAAACCACTGGGTCAGCTGGCGCTGTTCGACCAGCGCGCCGGAACGCCATCCCCTGCCATCAATGACCTGTTCGTTGGCCAGCACGGTTTCATCAACAGGATCCCAGTTAACCGATGATTCCTTGCGATAGACCAGACCCTGTTCCAGAAAATCCAGAAACATCCGCTGTTCATGGCCATAATATTCTGCGTCGCAGGTCGCCAGTTCGCGCGTCCAGTCAATCGACAGGCCCATGGCTTTGAGTTGCCCGCGCATGGTGGCGATATTTTCATAGGTCCAGATGGCGGGATGTACGCCACGTTCGCGCGCGGCATTTTCGGCAGGCATGCCGAAGGCGTCCCAGCCCATGGGATGCAGGACATTAAATCCGCGCGCGCGTTTATAACGCGCGACAATATCCCCCATGGTATAGTTGCGTACATGCCCCATATGGATTCGGCCTGAAGGATAGGGAAACATCTCCAATACGTAATATTTTTCGCGCCTGGGATCGGCATGCGCCAAAAAGGCCTGCTCCGCCTCCCAGCGGGCCTGCCATTTTTGTTCCGATTCCTTGGGGTTATAGCGGGCCATGCGCGTCCTGCTTTCCCGGATTAACCGGCTTCGCTATCGATACGCAGTTGCCGCGCCCGGGTTAAAATGGAATTTTCCACACGCACCCCGGTTTCAGCATTGCTGGGGGCGTCCGTCCAGGCGCCTCCTGGTCCCTGTTCCTGCCGGAAGACCGAAACCTTGACCCCATCTGCGCGCAGACGTTTATCCAGAATATAGACGGTCATTTTGAAACGTTCATTCGGATGGGCCGGGTTTATGTACCAGTCGGTGATGATAACGCCACCGAAAGGATCCGCAGAGGCCAAGGGCATAAAGGCAATCGTATCCAGGCTGGCGCGCCAAAGATAGCTGTTGACGCCAATGCCGCCGCCACCTTCGCTTTTGCCGCCGCCGCCAAATCCGAATATACCGCCAGTGCCGAACAGGGATTCGTCTTTCTTGGGGCCGGTTGGGGCTGGATCATAGCGATGCTTGCCGACTTTTTCAGGATAGCGCGCGTCCGTTTCGGTGCCGCAGCCGGAAAGTGTAATCAGGCTGCCGAGTATCGCAACCAGGATAATAGCCCGCCAGTTCTGCGAAGTGTGTGACAAAATCTTCCCCTTACATGCAGTTTCACGCCGCTTTATAGAGGCAAGCAGCACGGCCGGCAACTGCTGTGCTATATAAATAAAGCTAAATTATGGCTCGTTCCGGTCGTCAGCAGGATGGGCGTCCCGCTCATCGTCACAGCCATATGCCCAATAAAAGCTTACACTATTGGCTAAAACTTAGGCATGAACTGTAATTATGTGATGTAAGGGCAACAGGTCATACTATTTGTTACGATCGGATGATTATGAAGGGCCGTTAGCGCTTGACCCGTCAGGTACAGTTTGCGAGATTGGCCGGGAAATGGCGGTGCAACGGGTGTCCCGCTTATTAGCGGTTACGCCGGTTCCGGCGGTTAACCTACTAAACACGAGGTAAAGTATGAAAACGTTTCTTTATGGCACAACTGCGCTTGTCGCCACTGGCATGATGGTTGGCGCCGCGTTCGCTGCCGACCCGATCTCAATGAAGATCAATGGTTTCTACGACGCGACCTTGATTATAAATGATGATGATGCTCCGGGCACCGGCAACAGCCAAGTCAAGCAGGACGTTGAGATTGACATCAACGGTTCGACCGTTCTGGATAGTGGCGTCACCGTCGGTGCGCAGGTCGAATTCAAGGAACAGGTTGGCGGCAGCGCCCTGGGCAACGAAGAAGCGTTTGCCTATGTCGAAGGCGGCATGGGCCGCGGCGAAATCGGCTCGACCGATAGCGCGGCGTTCAAGATGGGCTATACGGCCCCCGCTCCGACCAACGCCCATGGCGTTGACACCCCGATTTTCTGGCACATTTCACGCTTCAGCGCCCGCACGACCGCCCGTATCAAAATGTCTGGCGACGCCAACAAGGTGACCTATTTCACCCCCCGCATGACGGGCTTCCAGCTCGGCATGTCCTATACCCCGTCGAATGACGGCGCGGGCGCCGCAGGCACCTTGGGCCTCGCTCCGGGTGCGGGCCTGGGTAACCCCGAACCGTCGACTGGCAGCGGCTGGGTAAACGCGTTTGGCGTTCGCAGCGACGCCGCGGGCGGCGTTGAGAACATTCTTGAGTTTGGCGGCAATTATGTCGGCGAATTCTCCAATGTGGGCATCAAACTGTCTGCTGGTTATGCTGTGGGCAATCAGGAATCCTTTGGTCTGACGCCAAGGGGCGTTGGAATATCCAACCCGATTTCCGGCGATCCGGAAGCCTGGCATTTTGGCGCCAATTTCACCAGCATGGGCTGGACCCTCGGCGGCGCTTATTATGGCTCCCAGGATCTGGTTGTCGGCGCGCCTGGAACAATCGCCCGCCAGGGCCGGGACGAAGAAGCCTGGAATATTGGCGTGACCTATGCGGCAGGCCCATGGCAGGCTGGTGTTGCCTATATGAATTCAGAGCAGGAAAGCACCCCTGGCGCCCGTGGCAAGAACGAACTGAAACTGGTGGATGTGGGCGCACAGTATAAGCTTGGACCGGGAGTGGCGATCAGCTCCGACTTCACCTTCTCCAAAGATCAGGTTCCGGGTGGCGGCACCCCGATTGCACCAGGCAAGATTGAAGACAAGGCCGTGGCTCTGACGCTAATGCTGGATTTCTGATCGGCATCTGCGGTAAAATCACAAAAGGGCAGGCTGTGGCCTGCCCTTTTTCGTGGCGGATGTTCATCTTGTAAATTCAGGCGGGTTTAGCTGATGGGCGCTATTATATGGCTCGCTTCCTATCCCAAGTCGGGCAATACGTGGCTGCGGGCATTCCTGTTTAATCTGTTGCGCAATCCGCCCCGGCCGGCCTCAATCAATGAACTGGACAGTTTCTGCATCGGCGAATCGGCCGGCGCTTGGTACGCCCGCCGGGCTGGCCACCCGCTGGGTGATATGGAGATGAATGCCGTGATGGCCCTGCGCCCGCAGGTGCACCGCGACTTTACCAGCGCTTTTCCGGATTCGGTGTTTGTCAAAACCCATAACTATCTGGGTGAATGTTGTGATATCGCATTACACACCATGGATGTGACGGCTGGCGCCATTTATGTGGTGCGCAATCCGCTGGATGTGGTGATTTCCATGTCCGACCATTTCGGGGTCAGTTTGGATGAAGCGATTGACCGTCTGGGAGATTCATCGGCAGCGACAGAAACCACGGACGCACACGTATCAGAGTTCCACTCCGACTGGTCAACCCATGTCAAAAGCTGGACGGATCGAATCCATACCGGTCTGCATATTATACGCTATGAGGATATGCTCGACCGTCCCAACAAAAGTTTCCGGCAGCTTGCAATATTTCTGGGGCTAACCCCGCCCAATGACAGGCTGCACAAGGCAATAAAATTCTCTTCTTTTGAGACGCTCAGGGCGCAGGAACAAAAAGATAGTTTCAAGGAACGCAGCGAATATTCGCAGGCGTTTTTCCGTTCCGGCCGTAAGCAGCAATGGCGGAATATCCTGTCGCCAGCCCAGATTGACAGGATAGTGGAAGATCACAGCGAACAAATGGCGCGCTTTGGCTATCTTCCATAAAAGAGGCGAATAAGCGTCGTGGCTCTGGATTGCCGCGCCGCTTCGCTCCTCGTAAAGATGAACGGGAGCATGGCTTATGTTTCAGCCTAAAATCATCCTGCTCCGGAGAAATACAATGGTTGAGCTATTTTTTTGCTATCGCCACAGCTAAAATGCATGTATTTAGCGTGATATATTTTTTATCACTATAAAATAGTGGGAAATAAGATGAACCACCTAGACCAACTGGAAAATAAAAGTGTTTTTATCCTGCGCGAAGCGTTTAACCGCCTCGACAAGATCGGCATGCTCTGGTCCCTGGGCAAGGACTCCAACGTCATGATCTGGCTGGCGAAAAAGGCGTTTCTGGGGCATGTGCCGTTCCCGGTGATTCATGTGGATACAGGCAAGAAATTCAAGGAAATGTATGAATTTCGCGACCGCTATGTGAAGGAGTGGAACCTGACCCTTATCCGCGACACCTGCCCGCCGATTGAGGAAATGGACCAGAGCCTGCCTGCCGCCGCGCGCTCGGCTGCGCGCAAAACCGCGGGTCTGAAAAAAGTTCAGGACCGTGAAAAATTCAGTGGGCTGATTGCCGGTATCCGCCGCGATGAACAGGCGACCCGCGCGAAAGAGCGTGTGTTCAGCCCGCGTGGCCAGGAAGGCCAATGGGATTTTCGCGATCAGCCGCCCGAATTCTGGGACCAGTATAAAACTGATTACCCGCCGGGCACGCATATCCGCATCCATCCGCTGCTGCATTGGACAGAACTGGATATCTGGCAATATACCCAGCGCGAAAATATTCCAACCATATCACTCTATTATTCGAAAAATGGCAAACGCTACCGCTCGCTTGGCGATGAAGATATTACGTTCCCGGTCGAAAGCAACGCCAGCACGATCGAAGAAATTATTACCGAACTCCAGACGACGAATGTTTCCGAGCGTTCCGGCCGCGCCATGGATCATGAATCAGAAGATGCATTCGAGCGCCTGCGCGCCGAGGGCTA
>OBEQ012672954.1_pt1 | contig 16017 bp, 13 predicted proteins | sample 1670901 | NCBI WGS metagenome assembly OBEQ01 (sample SAMEA104232315, study PRJEB22302) | groundwater metagenome | biome: forest; feature: aquifer; material: groundwater | place: USA | collected 2011-08-07 | depth 5.4 m
GCACCTAATACAGCCTGTGGTATTACAGCTGCTGTTGCAGCTACTATACCAGCCTGAGCTCCTCTCATGAGGAGATCTCTTCGTGATAATCCGTGTTGCTGTACGCCTTCTTTTGTTACCATAGCTAGATAAGAGGTGAATAATAATATATTATAGGTCTTTTGTCAAGTACCAATTTCTGCGTAAAGTCTTATTCTCTAGGTAAACAGTACGTCTAGGGTCTGGGCCTTTAACCCTTCTCCTTGTGCTTTCCTGATAAGATCTTCTAAGGCTGTAATATCTGCATCATTTTTTGACTCATCATGCAATACTAGAATTGAGCCATTATCAACATATTTTCCAAGAGCTTTTTCTACTTGGGATGAGGTATGTTTGTTATCCCATCCTGGAGAAAGAGCAGTCCAAGTTGTAATGGCAAGACCCAAATCTTTACATACTTTTTCAAGTCTTGGACTAAGACTATACCAAGGCGGTGCCCCAACGCCATATGGAGGCCTAAAGCTGTGCTGTACATAATCAGGATTTCCAATTGCTTCTCTTACTGCCGCAAGTTGATCAGTGATTTGTTGGTGAATCTCATCTTCGGACATTTTATCTATATTTTCAGGATGTGTCATACTATGGTTTTGCATAGAGTGTCCTTCCTCATAAGCTCTTTTCCAAATCTCCGGGAATGCACGGACATTGTCTCCGACAGCAAAGATCGTTATTTTAACTCCATATTTCTTAACCAGATCTAGAATTTTTATTACTTTATCTTTTTTCCATCCGTCATCGACAGTAAAAAATATATCAGGTTTACTAAGATCTCCGTGCTGAACTACTTCGCCAGGTCTTAATCTTAGCTCAGTTCGAGGAGACTCAGTTGGTACAGGAGAAATAATAGGCGAAGGTGTTACCTCAGGTGTTGAAGTCAGGGTTGGTTCTGGAGTTAGTGTTGGTTTAATAGTTGGCTCCGAGGTTGGAAGAGTGAAAATACAAGCGGCAATAGCCTCAATTGCGGTACCGGCAATTGCAACTTTACCAGCCACAACAGCCGCGCCCCTGGCTCTTACAAGAAGATCTCTTCTTGATAATACTATTTGTCCTGCATTTTGCTCTGCTGCCATAAGTATGGCAATATACAACTTTATAGGGTGTTTGTCAATAATATAAGATATATGCTTGACAAATAGCTTGAGCCTATATTATAATGCGCACAGTACTACTGCTCCTTGATGTTAATACCATAAAAAAGGGCAGTTGAAAACACAGCAGCCCTTATATAAGGGCTGTTTTTTTTAACTTATAGCATGAATTATAAAAAGAATTTACTGGAAAAAATAACTGATAAGACTGCAATAATTGGCATAGTCGGAATGGGTTATGTCGGAAGACCCCTAGCGCAGCTTTCTTCAGGAGCCGGTTATAAAACGATTGGGTTTGTTAGGGATCCTAAAAAAGCCCAGGCAATAAATCAAGAAAAAATCCCAGACTTCTCGTCAACTGCTGATAAAAAAAGACTATCAGAGACAAATATTGTCCTAATTTGCGTTCAAACTCCCGTATTTAAGAATAAAAAACCCGATTTAAAGTTTCTTAAAGATGCAGCAGCTGAGGTGGGGACACATATCAGGCCAGGTCAGCTTGTTGTAATAGAGAGTTCTATTGCCCCAGGAACAACCCGAAACTTATTTTTGCCAATCCTAGAAAAATCAGGGCTTGTATGTGGAAAAGAGTTCTTTTTATCTTTTTCTCCTGAAAGAGTAGACCCTGGAAACACAAAGTTTAAGCTAAACCAGATTCCAAAAGTTGTTTCAGGAGTTGAAGAGAATTCTCTTGAAGTAGCATTTGCTTTTTATAGCAAAATCATTGATAAGGTAGTTCCTGTGAGCTCACTTGAAACTGCAGAGCTAGTCAAGATTTTTGAAAATACATTCCGCCTAATAAACATAAGCCTTGTGAATCAAGTCCATGAATATGCAAAAGCAATCGGAGTAGACATGTGGGAAGTGGTAAATGCGGCCTCAACAAAACCTTTTGGATTCTTAGCTCATTATCCAGGACCCGGAATCGGAGGGCATTGTATACCAGTTGATCCTTACTATCTTTTGGAAGATGCAAAAAAATATGGCATAGAGCTTTCCTTGATCCATGAAGCAGGAAAGATAAACGAGAACCAGCCCCATAAAGTTGTAGCCAGGGCAGTTGAGATAATTTCAGGAAAGGTAATAAATGGAGCAAACCATAACAATAACTATCTTACTAATGACATAAATTATAATAGTTTTCGTCCAAAGCTTTCGAGTATTAAGTTTGGAGTCAGCCGTTTCGCGCAGCCTAAAAAAAAGAAAGTTTTGCTAATTGGAGTAGCTTATAAACCTGACGTTGATGATTTTAGAGAATCTCCAGCTCTTGAGATTTGGGAATTATTCCATAGAGAAGGCTATAAAGTATCTTATTTTGATCCGTTTGTACCACTTTTTAATGGTTCAAGATCAGTTAAGCTTACAGACAAGGTGATTAAAAATCATGATTTGGTAGTTATTACTACCAACCATAGTACAATTGATTATAACTGGCTTGCGGAATTAAACATACCAATTTTAGATACCAGAAACGTACTTATATCAAGTGAAAAACCACATATTTATCCACTATGAAAAAAGCTCTAGTAACAGGGGGAGCTGGATTTATCGGCCAGAACTTATGCCAAAGACTTCTAGCTGACGGTTTTTTTGTCATAGCAGTAGATAACTTAATTACTTCTACAAAAATAGGCATAAATCAGCTCAAGAAGGATAAAAATTTCATATTTCTTAATAAGGATATAGTTAAAGGTATCCCAACACAGCTAAATAAAAAGAAGATTGACGTCATTTTCCATCTTGCATGTCCTACAGGAGTAGAAAATCTTGAAAAATTGGGCGCGGAAATGCTTCTGACTTCTTCCCTTGGCACAAAAAATGTATTAGATTTTGCAAAAAAAAATAAATCAATATTAGTTTTTTCCAGTTCTTCTGAAGTATATGGAAATCCAAAAGTGTTTCCTCAAAAAGAAGAATACAACGGAGACGTTAACCCGATAGGTTATAGGAGTACTTACGAAGAGGGTAAAAGATTTGCCGAGAGCCTGGTAGCCTTTTATACACGAAAATATAAAGTTGAGGGTATGATTGTAAGAATTTTTAATACATACGGACCCGGAATGAACAAGGCTGATTCCAGAGTTATACCAAGATTTATGAATCTTTGTTTACAAAATAAAGATTTGACCGTAGAAGGAAAGGGTATTCAAACAAGGACGTTTTGTTATGTAGATGATTTAGTTGAAGGTCTTATTTTAGTTTCAAAGAAAGGAAAAAGGGGAGAGGTATACAATTTAGGCAACAATCAGGAAGTGAAAATAATTGATTTGGCTAAAAAAGTGCTGATTGCAACTAACTCCCCGAAAAAGGTAGAGTTTATTAATAGGCCTGATCATGACCATGACAGAAGACTGCCTGATTTAATGCTTATAAAAAAATTAGGTTGGAAAGCCAAAGTAGATCTGGACGAAGGCCTTAGGAGAAGTGCTAAATGGTATGGTTTCTAGCCTTATTTACATTAGGGTTTAATTTTACATTCTGGATGATTGTGGGTTTCATCCGGTTTGTTTGGGAGATAACTGAGCCACCTAAAGAAAGTAAAAAAAGGAAATTAGAGCCTCTTCCTATAAATATTTCAGAAGTTGCCGCTGTTGTCCCTGCTCATAACGAAGAAAACAGTATTAGAAAGACTATACAGGCTCTTATTGAAGTTTTGCCGCGCCAGAATATTTACGTAGTCAGTGATTCCTCAACGGATAACACAATAAAAATAGTCAGGTCATTGGGCGTTAGGAGCTTAGATCTTTCCCAAAACAGGGGTAAAGCAAAAGCCCTAGTTTATATTATGAGCGAATATAGACTATTCAAATCCTATAAAGCAATTTTAATTAACGATGCAGACACTGTTGTGGATTCCAATTTTATTATTTCTGTTCTTCAGTACTTCAGAGATGAAAATGTTGTTGCTGTTAGTCCGCATGGAAGAACTAGATGGGCAAGAAAGAAATTATCAGAATTATTTTTAATAGCTTATAGAGCGAGATTATGGAAAGTTGTTCAATTGGGCTTACGTTATGGTCAGACATGGAAAGCAATGAACGTGAGCTATATAATTCCCGGTGCTTTTAGTATTTACCGAACTAGTGTTCTTGAACAGCTCGAAATAGACGCTCCAGGTCTTATAATTGAAGATTTTAGTATGACTTTTGAAATACAGAAAAAGAAGCTCGGGAAAATCATTTACTCTCCTAAAATATTTGCAACTCATGAAGACCCTTACAGTCTGGATGATTACATAAAACAGCAAAGGCGTTGGAATGTAGGTTTTTGGCAAACCGTAAAAAGGCATGGAATCTGGCCTAGTTTTTTCTGGCTTTCAACCGGACTTTATCTTTTAGAGCTCACTTTTTACACCCTGTTCGTATTATTGCTTCCTTTGATTGTCTCATTGTTTATTTTAAACGGCTTTCAGCCTGTTTTTATGCCTGTTTTTGGAGAAATCACAATACTGGATTTTGTTATTGGTGTTTTTTTGATAGATTATGTGGTTACTATAGTTGTGGCAATCTTGGAGCGAAAACCAATAATGCTGTTGCTTGGACTAGGATTTATATTCCTGAGATTTATAGATGCCATAATTTTTGTAATTTCAGTTCCGGAGGCATTTTTTAAACAGTCATCTGGGAGATGGATAAGCCCAAAGCGTTTATAAGCTTTTAAGGACTTTAACTATTCTTTTAATTTCTGATTTTTTTAGTGCAGGGTAAAGTGGGATTGAAAGTGTTTTGTCTGCCATATCCTCAGAGTTGTAATAATTTTTTGCGGGAAGCTTTAAATAATTATGCAGAAGTTCATAATCTTTCAAGGGAATAATTGTGCTGATAGAGTTTTCTTTAAATAATTCTTGTGCTTTTTTTTGTTCTAGCTCGCTTTCGAACTTTAAAACGAAACGGAAGTAGTTAGAATCGTTGTCTTTAATATTTGGAAAAAAATTAACATTCTTGCCCTTAAGAGCTTTTTGATATTGTTTGCCGATTTGTTTTCTTATTTTCAGAAATAAATCGAGCTTTATAAACTGAGCATTTCCGATTGAAGCTGTCAAATCAGTCATGGGGTAATTAAACCGAATTTTATAATTGTCACGACAGTTGTAGTTAATTATATCTGAGATAAAATCGAAGTATTTCTTGTTATTCGTTAAAACCATGCCACCTTGGCCTGTTGCTAAGATTTTAGTTGCAAAAAAAGATAGAATAGTTAAATCGCCAAAACTTTCTACAGGCTGACCTTTGTAAACCGTACCAAGAGTCTGAGCGCTATCATTTATAATAGGTATTCGTAATTTTATTAATTCGTCTATCTCAGCGGCTAACCCGAACATATGGGGAACGACAATAGCTTTAGTTTTTTTTGTTATTTTTTTCTTGACAATTTTCGGATCTAGATTGAAAGAATTGACCATTATATCAACCACTATGGGTATAGCCTGGGTATAATTAATCGCATTCAGAACGTCACCTACGGTGTAAGAGGGAACAATAACCTCGTCTCCTTTTCCTACGCCAAGAGCTAACAGGCTGAGGTGGAGAGCTGCTGTCCCGGTGTTAACTGCTTTTGCATATTTAAACCCTAATCTTTTAGAAAGGCTATTCTCAAATTTTTTAACCTCCTGTCCATCTATTATCCAGCCGCTTTGAACGACTTTTTTAAAAATATCTACCTCCTTTTTATTTAGCATGGGCTTGTTATGAGATATTGATTTCATTATTTAAAAAAGCCTCCAAATTCTTTCATCTTCATTTCCCAGTCTCCAAAAAGAAACTCCTCCAACTCCAAGATTTTTGGCAAGCTCCACTCGTAGCTTAATGCTTTCAGCATTCTCAAACCATATTATATTTTCATTCCCATTGGACCAGAAGTTGATATAGGGAGTTTTTGAATCCTCATCCCATATGGGTTCAGCTTTTTGATTCTGAGAAATGGAAACAATCTGGGAAAATGTTAGCTCATCATCAGCTCCTTTATATTGGCCGTTTTCTTTTACCCAACGTGAGCCTATTAATCCTATTCCAATAAAAATTTTACTGCGTGGTAGCTGAGAAATCCCATACTTTATGGCTTGATTCGTCGAATTTAGTGATCCAATTGGTCCGGGTTCTGAAAAAGAACCATGTTCCAAATAGGTCATGAAGTATAGCTGGTCTGCATATTTGCCAATTTTTTTCAGATCCTGAGCTCCCGCTCCGTTGGCGTCATAAGGGTTTGTTTTTGATGTTTTCGGATATACGGCAACACCAAGTATTTTATTTCTTTTGTGAAGTTCTGTTGAAAGTTCTTTTATGAACTGCGAAAAATCATTTTTTTGCTGACTCTTAAGAGATTCATAGTCTATATCCACTCCGTCAAAATTGTTCTTTTCAACTAAATTGACAATTTGAGCAATGTGATTTCCCCTTTTTTCCTTGTCTGATATTGCTTTATCAACTCTTTTATAGTCCCAGATATTCTGGTTACTTTCGCTTAGATTTGCCACAAGGGCGATTACTTTGACATTATTGTCTTTTGCGTATCTTATAATTGATTTGTTTTCTTTTGCTTTGCTGTATAACCCTACATTTCCATTTTCATCAAGTCTATACCAAAATACGGAAATATAATTTATTTCTTTCACATTTTTTTTAAAGCTTTGAAAAGCTGTCTCTTGATCCCAGTAGGGGATCCAACCCATAACTTCGTTTTTTCCCTTCCTATCTTGAATGGAAAAAAACGCAGCTAAGCCAACTATCATTAAAAATATCAATATTATCATTACGTACTTCATTATTGCTTTACAATTTCAGCCGCTTCTTGGTTAGTTACGTTTAACAGGAGATCAATTATTGATAAGTTTGGTGAAAACTCTACTTTATCATTGAATTGCTGAGGGTATTCTTTACATTTCCAGTCTTGTTTTACTAAACTAATCCCATTTTTAGAGTAAAATTCTTCATCCATGTATCCCGCTTGGGCTGTGCCCCCATGAACATATTCTTTTGCCCCTAGTTTTTTACAAATAGCGACTGTCCATTCCGTGCCTTTTTGGTTACCCTCAGGTCTTGGTACTCCTAACTGCGAACTTAAAATTATTTTCTTAAGTCTAAATGCAGAATTTTCTAGAGCGCCATTTATTCTATCAATGCTGTATCCCTCAGCATCAAGCTTTAGGTCTAGGATTTGTGACATTCCGAACAAAAAAGAGGCTATATTAAGATCTCCTAAGGTTTTATATTTTTCCTGAAGCAATTTTTTGATCTCAGGGAAAACGGTAGAAAAATTTGCTGATTTTCCGTAAGCTGAAGCAATTGTTCCAACGTGGCTTAGTGGCCAGTTGGAGGAATAATCCACTTCAACCTCGCAGATGGGCTGTAGTCCATTGTGCTTGATTGGGACAGTGAGATACTTTATTCCAGTAGGTAATTTAATGACAGTGTCTGATTGAAAAGACTTATGCCTTTCTTTCCCTTTTTCCGAAACATGAGCTAGAGCTTTGGTATATTGTGCATTATCCAGTATGACAAAAATATCTGAATCAAGAGCCCTATTGAAGTAATGAAGCTGAGGAAAATATCTGGGCTGGTAGATTGCGACTCTCATATTTAAATAACTTGTCTATAACAAACATAGGCTTCTGCAGCTTCTACGCCACAATGCATACCTCTGTAGTGTGCTAAATATTTGATAGAACGGGGAGATCTGGGATGTGCCCCTTTTCTAACTTGGGAGCGATACATCTTGAGAGCCTTTAGCTTGGTACTAAGCTCAGTAGGAGTAAGCTCTACGAAAAAATTAGGAGTTTCTGTTCGGCTATGTGCCCACTTGGCAACAGGCACAGACTCGTATCCAAGCACTGTTCTCTGGAATGGTTTAAAATTAGATGGGGCTGGCCTTGTGGCGCTTATTAAAGCCTGAGCTGTTGTTCGGTGATCCTGATTATAGTCTATAATCTCCGGGGTTGCCACGATTGTTGGCTTAATTCTGTTTAAAGACTCCTCGATTTTTGATACAAGTTCGATTTGCGGAATACTATCTAGCCTTAGATGGAAAGTATTCCCGGGGAACAATATTTGATAATCGTCATATTTTAAAAAATGTGCAACTTTTTCTATTTCTGAAATTCTTTCGTGACCGTTTGAAACCCCTCTCTCTGAATATTCCTGTGTATCTCCAACAGTAACAAACAGGACATAGACTTTGCCGCCTGCATCCTTAATCTTTTTTATTAATCCTCCGCATCCAAGTACCTCATCATCCGGATGGGGAGCGATCACTAAAAGTTTCTGTTCCTTAAGATTTGAAACCATATAGCAACGCAGAATAACATATTATAGGACTTTTTGCAAGCATAAACTGATCGTAAAAAATGTTCATCAGCATATCCTATGGCATTGAATTTTGGAATCTGAGAAGGTTATTTTTTTTGATGCATAAGGAGTACATCAAACTATTCTATAATCTATAAGCAATTAATCAAAAGATATCAATTATTTACTGATCTTTTTCGAAGATATAATCCCGCAGAAGCTAGTGGTATAAGACTAAATAAGGGTAATGGTTCGGATCCTGTTGCAGGAGTTTGGGTTATTCCTTTTGGTGCGTCCATAACAGGGAATCCGCCTTTGGTAATATTTGCATTATCGTTCCCGCATGCACTTTGGTCAAAGCAAAATGCAGAATTATCATCTGCTTTAATGTTTTTACTTTTTGCTTCCACACGGTTCAGCGTGCATCCCGATTTTGAGACGTTTTCTATGTTTCCTGTTGCTATAAATAGCTTTGTTTCGTTTTTCTTGAGATTGTCAATGGTAAAGCGAAGGATGTGTGTTTTCGCATCGTACGTTCCGGGACCAGAAACGTGGTCAATAAGATTAGGAAAGCTATCTGTGACTTCAATTTTTGAAAGAGCAAAGAAGCCTTTGTTGGTAACTGTTACCTGGAATTTAATTATGTCTCCGGCAATATAATTGCCATTACTCTGATTTAGGTTATCGACAAAATTTTTGGTTTTTGGCGACTGGACTTTTATATCTACGATAAGCTGACTTTGGAGAAGACAATTTTCTCCTCCTCCATAAATTGGAGTACAATCCCCTGCGGCACTTACTATTCCAGAAAAAAGTAGTCCAAAAAACGCAAATAATATCAACGATATGCTCAATACAGCAATCTTATTCATATGGAGGGCTAGATTCTAACACTTGGTAGGCACAAATGTCAAATTCGTTTTCCCCAACCCAGACATAGAAGGAGTATAGTTTGACAAAACTGATTGAATATGATGTATAATACAAATGCTTCGGTGGCGTGCCCGCCACTCGCAAATTTCCAATTTATAATTTTCAATTTTGTAAACTAGTAGCTAATATCTATTAACCAATAACTGAGATTATGCCATATAAGAAAAAAGTTCACGTTGATTCGGACGATCAAAAAGATTCAACACAATCACATTCGCAAGGCTCAGCGCAAGCAACATCCGTAGACTCTTTAGTGGGTTCTGCAGAGCAGAATTCTGGAACCGTACAAGCAGAGAGTAGTCAAGCAAGTCCTTCTGAGGATGTTTCTGTCTCAAATGAAACTTCTATGGACAAGCAGATTGATGATAATGGCTCAGCCCCTAAAGTAAAGGATAGTTTAGTCTCACAAGGTTTAACCTTGCAAGGTGAGAGTTCAGGTTCGGAATCAAATGGGACCGGAGAAGCCAACGTCCAGGATAATAGTTCAGCTCAAAAACAATTTGAATCAAACTACTCCTCTTATTCAGCGCCAAGACAAGAACAAACCTACGAAGTCTCAGGTTATTTAGAAATTCAACCTGAGGGCCATGGTTTTCTTCGCCCAAAGTTTATTCCTTCACCTAGAGATATTTATATTTCTCAATCTCAAATTAGACGCTTTATGCTTAGGTCTGGAGATCTAGTTGAGGGTTTAGGTAGGCCTCCAAAAGACACGGAAAGATATTTTGGACTTCTTAAGGTTGAAAAAGTAAACTCTTTGCCAGCTGATGAGTCATTACGCCGGCCCTATTTTGACGATTTGACGCCGATTTATCCTAAAAAACAGGTGGTTTTAACAACAGGGAAGCTTCCTCTTTCAACCAGAATCATTGACCTTATGGCTCCGATCGGGTTTGGACAACGTGCAATGGTAGTTTCTCCTCCAAAAGCAGGCAAAACTACTATTCTAAAAGAAATAGCCGCAGGAATTTCACAGAATTTTCCAAAAGCACACCTTATGGCAGCCTTAATTGGGGAAAGACCTGAGGAAGTCACAGATATTTCGTCCTCGGTTAAAGGAGACGTTATAGCAAGTAACTTTGATGAACCACCTGAAAACCAAACAAGAGTAGCAGAAATTACGCTTGAGCGTGCTAAAAGGCTGGTTGAGACAGGAATTGATGTAATAATCCTGCTCGATTCAATTACGCGTTTGGCCCGCGCTTACAATCTATCCGTTGCGCCTTCAGGTAGAACTTTATCAGGAGGATTTGACCCAGCAGCGCTTTGGCCGGCAAAAAGGTTTTTTGGCGCCGCTAGAAATTGTCAGGAGGGTGGTTCACTAACAATTATAGGAACTGCACTCGTTGATACTGGTTCACGAATGGATGATCTTATCTATGAGGAGTTCAAAGGAACAGGAAATTCTGAAATTCATTTGGATAGACGCCTTGCTGATAAAAGAATTTTCCCGGCTATTGAGGTTGAAAGATCTGGAACTCGCCAGGAAGAGCTTATTCTTTCCCCAGAGCAGCTCAAGAAAACTGTAACTCTAAGAAGAATGCTTTCTATGCTTGGGGAGGGCGAGGGGACAGCGACTTTAATCGAGCGTTTGCAAAAAGCAGAAACCAACGACGAATTCCTCGACAACCTCGGAAAAGGATAGTCCTGCGCTGAGGTCGCTCTTTGGCTCGGGGTCCTGCCAGACGTTTCCCTCCCGCCAGTGCTCCTGCTAGTCTCTCTCCGCGCCGAACGCAGTCCGCGCTGTCTCTAGCCCTTCCTCTTCTGTCACCCCTCGCTCCTATTTATTTCGTTTGACTTAAGACCCTCTTTTTTGTTAAACTTTCACCTAACCCATGCTTAAAAAGCACCCACTACTTACGAAAAATCCTATTGACAGATTTTTAATTCAGTTCTCCCAATTCACGGAGTTCTTTACTATTTATATTAAGAAGAAAATTGTTACGTCTTCAATTTACTTTGAAAAGAACAAGAATATGATTGTTAGATTCTTTATGATGAAGAGAGGCCGATATAATCGGCCTTTTTTACATATATCCGCAATGGTGCTTGTCTCGATAGGTCTTGTTTTTTCTCCACTTATTGCCGGGACTTATCCAGTCTTTTCACAGAGCTCCTCGGCCACATCTAGCCTTGAAAGTTCTCAAAAGCAGTCAATAATTGTTGGAGACAACGTTTTTTCTACAGACATTTCACAGAAACCAAGAGACAAAATTATCACATACACAATTCAAAAAGGAGATACTCTCTCATCAATAGGTAGAAAATTTGGAATTTCTGTTGAAACAATTAAATGGGCAAATAATCTGACAAGCGATAACTTAGTTGTGGGAGATGATTTAAGTATTCTCCCGGTAACTGGCGTTGCCTACAAAGTATTAAGCGGAGAAACAATCTATTCGATTGCAAAAAAACTAGATACAGATCCTCAGAAGATTGTTGATTTTCCTTTTAATGATTTTGCTAATCCTGAGACCTTTTCTCTAGTTGCTGGACAAACCTTAATTGTTCCTGATGGAGTAAAGCCTTCGGAGCAATCAACTTATGTTCGTCCGAGATTAGCAGTCATAGCTGTGGGGCCAACTTCTGTTTCTTCTGCAGGTTTTGCATGGCCTGTTAGAGGAGGAATATCGCAGTATCCATCTTGGTATCATATGGCAGTGGACATTACAGCGGATGTTGGGACTCCTATTGTTGCTTCAAACAATGGAGTGGTGGGTAGAGTGATTCTAGGTGTCTGGGACGGAGGATATGGCAATAATGTCTATATTGACTCAGGGAACGGTTACCAAACTCACTATGCGCACATGATGAATGTTATTGTCTCTCCTGGACAGTCCGTTATCGCGGGAAAAACGGTTATTGGAACGGTTGGTTTGACAGGAAGAACCACTGGAGCGCATTTACACTTTGAAATCATTCAGAATGGAGCTCTGGTAAATCCCCTCGGTTTCCTCCAGTAACAGTCACTAGCAACTAGCCATTAGTTTTAGTATACTTTCGATTGTACTAAGGGATTTGGGCCTATGGTTGAACGGTACAACACTGCATTCGCATTGCAGAAGTCCGGGTTCAATTCCCGGTAGGTCCACAAGGGCCTGTGGTATACCGGTAACACGCCTCCATGGCATGGAGGAGTAAGGGGTCCGATTCCCCTCAGGTCCACCCATTCGACTCGCGTTGTCCTTCGACAGTGAGCCCAGGACAGTCGAACTGCTCGCTCAGGGCAAGCAGGATTTGCTATTTGGTATTGTTTATAATATAATTGCTTTTGGAACCCATGGAAACTTCATAAGTTCTCTGGGCAAATAGAATGAAAATAGGCCTAGAGAGAACCTCAGAAACATATTCTTATTTACTTAATCGACTCACCTTAGCTAAATCTATGGTGGAAAAGAAGGAGGTGAAAAATACCAGCAACTAGCCAGTAGCAATTAGCAATTAGTTTAATAACTAGATGCTAGAGGCTAACTAACTAGATGCTAAATAAAATGACATTTCAAGATCAAACATTAACATGCCGAGATTGTGGCAATCCATTTGTATGGACAGCCTCTGAACAAGAGTTTTATCAATCAAAAGGATTTCAAAACGCACCCGTAAGATGCCCAGCTGATAGAGCTGCTAAAAAAGCTAGAATGGAAGGCGGACGTGGAGGAGACAGAGGACAAAGACAAATGTATGAAATAACATGCTCAAATTGTGGCAGAAAAGATACAGTTCCTTTTCAACCTAGAGGAGATAGACCTGTTTTTTGCGGAGATTGTTTCAGAAAACAAAGAGATCAGGGAGGAGATGGAAGACCAACTCCTTCACAAGAATCAAGATCTGATTCTGACACTTCGGAAAAGCCTCAAGAGTAAAATCTACAATAGCTACATGGTTGCATAGCTAAACAGTTAATAGCTATGTAACGATTAACTGTTTAGCTATTTTATCATTGCGTCTTTTTTGACGCTTTTTTATTGTGGTATAAAATAGTTTAAGGAGCTAAGCTCGGAGCGCGTGTAGGAGAACCTGAGGTTTTTGGAGTCGGAGTCGGGCTTGCTGATGGTTTTGGAGCCGGGATTTTAACAGGTGGATTTTGTTCAGGAAGCTGAGCTTGTGGTTGGCTAATGCCCAAACCTGATTCAGACCCTTGTGCTACTGGAGTGGAGCTTATTTTAGACTGAATTGCTTGAATATCTTTATCGATTACATCTTGAGCTATTTTATCAGCGGTGACTAAAGATTTTACTGTTTTATATTGAACTAGGGCGGACTGGAGATCTCCTTTTTGCTCTAGAGCATGACCAAGATTGTAGTATGCATTAGCAAAATCTGGCTTCAGCGAGATTGCGATTTGGAATTGCCTTATGGCATTATCCCACTGTCCTAGTTGATAGAAAATTCCTCCGTAAGCAATGTATTCCTGTGGGTTATTTGGATCTAGTGCTACAGCCTGTTGATTTGTAAATATTGCAAATGAGTCTGCATTTTGACCGAATCCAATTAGACTCCTATATATAGATGATAAATTCTGCCAGTTTAGTGCATTTTGGGGTGAAACAGTCGTAGCATTTCGTCCGCTGTTAATAGACTGCTGAATAAGCTGGTAAATAGTCTGTTGAACTTGGGCTGAAGGCTTAGATCCCTGAGGTATGCTTAGTGCTACATTATTAGCTAGGGCAAGATTAATTTGTGAAAAGATCCTATGAAAACTGTCTCTTTGCGGGAACATTCTAATAGCATCTGTTTGAAGTTGATATGTTTTTTGAGCATTATTTTGTGCTGCGGCTATAAAGGACTGTTGAAATAGAGAGTCAGCTATTAGAAATCTTCCACTCACTATACCAACCAGGAGAGCAAAGGCCACGGTTAAGACAAAAACTCCAACTGGTAAAAAATTCTCATACTCTGAATCACTCCTGCTGCCTGGATCTGTCAGCGCAAAAACTCCTTTCCTAAGAGTTACTAGCTTAACCTCAACATCGAAGAATCTAGTTTTCTGACGTTCAGACAAGCCTTGTTGTGCGCTATATAAACCTAAAATTATGAAGAAAAGCACAAGGGTAGAAAAAGAAAAAGGAAGTAAAAACGCGAAAATTACCATAATAGTCAATGGAATAAAAAAAGGTCTGCTTCTAATTATTCGATAGACTAAGAATAGAAAAGAAATTATTCCCAACAGCCCAGTTGTAGCTATGAGCTCCAAGGCAAAGCTTGATGAACGAAGAAAAGACAAACTCCAAAGGTTGCTGCTTAAGTTAATCGTAGTTGGTTTAAATCTTGTGAAATCCGTAAAGAAAGTGCCGATTCCTGATCCCATTAAGAATCCTTGAACAACGCGTCCAGTATCTTGTGAGATTGCGGCGAAAGCTGTTTGAAAACCAACTTGATAAGGAAGAATTGTTGGTTTCTGCAAGGTAATTACGCCTAGGACACTTACGGCTGTACCAATCAATAGGAAAAATGCTCCTACGACAAATATTAATCTATCTCTGTCTACAACTTTTCTTTCAAGAGCGGGCCAAGACATATAAAGACATAGGCTTAAGACCACAGTAAGATACATGACCTGATCAAACAAACTGCCTAGGGGAGTAAACGTTTGATTTTTGGCAAAAAGAAAGGGAACTACATAGATTTTTAGATATGAAAGCAAGGTTATTGCAGATACGGCAATTGACCCTACTATAAGGCCGCCAGTGAGAAATAGTATGTCTCGCTGTTTTTTTATGCTATTGGTAATCAAAAAGAAAACAAGAATAGCAAAAAGAAATGGAACAAATGCTATAAGAGAATCATAACGGTTAACTGCAAAAAGAGCAGACAGAAATGTAGCTCCGCCAAAAAGAACTAATGGTAAATCAAATGGAGTACGTCTAAAGCGCACTGCTTGATTAAGTAAGGTTTTTGCCCCGAGAAGAACAACTCCTGCTATCACGACTCCTGCTAGCAAGGCTTGTTTTGAGATCACGTATGGATCAGTAGTAAAATTTACCACTGCGATGGGGAAGGGAATGAGAAATAGGCCCAGCAAAAATACTGATATATTCTCAAGCCTCGATGCCAATTGGGTTTTGTTTTCCATGTATTATCTAACTTTAAAGTAGCAAAAGTATAATGTCAAGAATAACAATTGATACTTACAGTATCAATTTAATTTTTAATTACCAATTGTAAATTTCTCCTGCCATTGCAACCAAGGCTTTGCTGGCAGGTCATTGAATTTTCAATGTCTCAATGTTTAGAATTGTCATTCTGAACGCAGTGAAGAATCTTTTCTCGTAATAAGATCCTTCGTTTCACTCAGGATGACAAGCCTGTCAGTTTATTATTATCCAGTTAAATGGGACTTTTTTGTTAATCGACTGGGACAACCCAACTGTAAACGACTGCCCTGGGACTTGCCTTAAAAGATAAACACTTTGATTTGGGACAGAAGTTTTAGGAGTAATATAAATAAGTGAGTTTTGCGTTACCAAAGGATTTTTAATAGTGAGTTCTGTTCTGTTTGCTTGTATTTGTGCTGTCCCTGCAGAGCCTGTTGCTATAACTTCTGTATCTGAAACTGCTAAAGCCTCATCAACTACGCTTAAGTTCAATTTATTGAAGGTTCCTGCCCCTGATGCATTAAGATCGCCCCGGTTGTTTACAGTGAGCACTGCCGACCCACTGGAATTATTAACTCTTAA